>Ga0114931_10005497_pt1 | contig 15651 bp, 17 predicted proteins | sample 2SBtaG_FD_89579 | JGI IMG/M metagenome (GOLD analysis project Ga0114931, IMG submission 89579) | Deep subsurface microbial communities from Kolumbo volcano to uncover new lineages of life (NeLLi) - 2SBTROV14_V59a metaG | ecosystem: Environmental > Aquatic > Marine > Volcanic | place: Kolumbo...
AAGACCAGGCAGCAAATGTTGGCAGCTTCGCTATTATTCTGGCTATACCTAAATCTACTTGTTCACCAGACCTGTTAGGATCAAGTGATTCCGGATAGAAAGCTGTTAAAGAAGTTACCAATGAAGACAATACCCCCATTGGATGGGCATTAGATGGGAATCCTGTAAGAATAGTCTTTATGTCTTCATGAACTAATGTATGATACTTGATCTTAGCGTTGAAACTATCAAATTCCTCACGGCTAGGCAAATCGCCATAAATAAGCAAGTAAGCTACTTCTAAAAAATTTGACTTAGCTGCTAAATCTTCAATAGAATATCCTCTATAGCGAAGAATTCCTTCTTCTCCGTTCAGATAAGTAATTGCACTGGTGGTTGAACCGGTATTTTTAAAGCCGCGGTCCAATGTAATAACACCACTCTGACCTCTGAATTTGCCAATATCAATAGCCAATTCATGTTCAGATCCCTCCACAACGGGTAGTTCAAAACTATCTCCGTTGATATTTAATTGAGCTGATTTTACCATAATAATTTGTTTACCTTTTAACCTAATTTACTTGCTACGAAGTTAGTCAAAAAAGGAAACAAATAAAAGGCCTTTTATCATTGTATAATTACTAATTATTGCCTAAGATTAGCGGCAAACCAGACTCCCCACTGCCAACTACAATAACCTTTGCATTTGGCGATTTAGAAAGCTCAATGGTAGCTTCTATACCACGCATTTTTAAGAGGGCACTGGTTAAACTGCTATTAATAATTTTATTGGCAGCGGCTTCTCCGTTAGCAGCAATTCTTTTACGCTCAGCCTCAGATTTTTCTTTGTCTAATCTAAAACGATATGCCAGGGCCTCCTGTTCTTGTTGTAATTTGTTCTCAATGGCTTTTTTTATATTTTCCGGGAGCTCAACCGCCCTGATAAGTAAAGCATTCATTCGGATATTATTCTCTTTACTGCTTAGGGCTGTTTCGGCTTCGTTAATAATGTTTTGTTCAACTTCAGTTCTTTTTGTTGAATAAATCTCTTCAGCAGAATAACGACCCATTACCTGTCTTACAGCTGATCTAACCTCGGGAATCACCAGTGTTTGCACATAACCTTTACCAAATCGCTCGTGCACATAACCAATTTTATCCTGGTAAGGATTAAATCGTACTGTTACATCAACGCTCATTGATAAGCCATTTTTGTCAAGTACGTTCATCGACTCTTCGGCTGTCTGTTCTTTTACATTATATACATACATAGAGTTCCAGGGAGCTACAACGTGAAAACCTTGTCCGTATACGACATCTTTATCCAGGCCACCGCTAAATTTTTTAAAAAGTACACCTGCTTCTCCAGCATGTATGGTAATAAATGTACTGTTAGATACGATTAAGCCGCCTATTAACACAACGACTACAATAATTACATAGGGTAAAAATTTTCTATTGTCCATATATTTATTTATTTAAGTTTTTAATTATAAGTCTACTCACATAGTGATTTTATTTTATCAAAGTCTTCATAATACCCTAAGTTTCCAGCTATAGTCCAATCCAGACAGGCGCCATTACGGTTACCATCAGCAAAGCGTGCATTTCCTCGTTTCGAATAATAAGTTCCATCGTTCGGGTTTAATTCTATAGCTTTGGTAAAATCGAGGATGGCTAATTTATGCTTTTTCAAAGTATCCAGGGCCTGACCTCTTAAAAAATAACTGTCAGGTACACCCGGTTCCAACGATAGGGCATAATCATAATCACTTAGGGCCTTGCTAAACTGGCCCAACCTAAGCTTGGTATTTCCCCGGTTTAGATAATAACCATAGAAGTCACTATTTTCCTTGATTGCCAAATTTATTTGTGCAAGTGCTTTATTATACTCATTACTATCGAACAGTGCTAAAAAGAGATAATAATGTTGCGATTCACTGCTACTTTTATTTAAAGCTGACTGAAAGTCTTCAATTGCTCCCGGGTAATCGCCTAAGCTTAGTTTGGCTTTACCAATAATACTGTAATCCAGGGCGCTTAAATTCTTTTGTGATTGCATGTAGGTATTGAATGATGCCAGACTTTCTTTGTCCTTACCGATTTGACGGTAGGCAAAGCCTTTATACATATGTACAATCTTTACCGCTGTATCCAAATGGTGTACCCTGTCAAAATCTTTGATAGCGGGCTCATACCTACCAAGTTTGAATTCGGCAATGCCACGATAGAAAAAGGCGGCACTAAAATTGGAGTCAATTTCTATGGCTTTAGTAAATTGTTTTACAGCCATTTCTTTATCAGCCAGTAAATAATTTATACCACTGTTAAAGAGAAATTCCCGTGACTGGCCAAAACCAGTTAAGCTGCTTGTTATCAATGGAATAACAAGTAGGAAATATTGTGTTGTAGTATTAAATACGTGCCTAAATAATCTTGATATCATAGTCAAGTGATGTACCTAAGTGCCAAAATAGGCTTTTTCATACAAATAAGGTTTATAACCATCACAAATTTGTAAAGCAATTAATTTAAAACAAAGAGGGTTTGTTAAGTTCAACTACTTAAATATAGGCTTTTCCAGGTAAATTTTATCTATATCACTTCTAACTGAAGTAAGTTTTGCTCCACTATCGCACCCATAGTGGTACATTTTAAGAATCTGTTATCTTTATGGTATGCCGCCAATTCTTTCCTTAACTGATGAATATTTTTATCAATAGATAATGGCATGCTTTTCATAGCAGTGAGTAACTCATTTAGGGTGTATCGGGCAGATCTTATCCGGTTAATAATTAAACTGCGCTCCTCTAATTCATATTGATGCATCGATTCGGGGGTCATTACCTCCATACCAAGTTTAATTAAGGCATTGTTTTGCTTAAAGTATTTGGGCATATAAACAGCCCTACGGCCTTCAAATGACTGCTGATCGAAATCGATTGCCCGGATACGATAGTGAACCTCTTCGAAATCGGGGGTAATATCAATAACAAAATTGCTTGAATGCATATCACCCAAAAGTCTTACAAAAGTTCGTTCATTGAACTTTACAAACTCTTTTGCCAACCTTACCTTATTGAGCTGCTTATCGCTAAGGTTTTTACGAATAAATTGATCTCCGGGGACACCAATAATGTGCTCCTCAACAAGGGTGTTATTATCAACAATGTAGTTTATCCGGTTTGGTGATAGCAGGTGTTCTAATTCAAGCCCGTAAATTCTTGAGGCATCGGCTATTTTTATATAGAAATAATCGAAATTATCATTGATACTATTGACAATTCTTATTCTAAAAGGTTTCGTATTACCGAAAGGGCAAATATCGATTCGGTCGATGAACAAATGATCAATTACCTCGATCTGTCCGGCAGATTTAAGGTTTGAATAAACCATCTTAAGGCTTTTGTGGATATGTTCTACTTCACTATGATCATAAAGTACAGTTTCCCACAACGTATCGATACCGTTATTATCGTAAAGAGGAATGCTGTTGTTATATCGTGTGAGGTCATCATAACAAATGGCTGATGATTCACGCTCCTGATGCTTCAGGTATTCTCGCAGGGGCTCATTTATACTATATATTATTTTCTTTTTGGTGATTAACGCCATAAGCCAAAGATACAGTTTTAGGTTATTATTTTATTCGGTACGCTATCCTTTAGAATTGAATGGGTTAACGATCTTCCGGATTCACCGATTATTTACCCGTGTTCACCGATTTGTTATTGGACTAAATTGCTAATATGAATACGTTTGTAATGAACTAAACGGGCAAGGCCCAACAAACACATGTCAGAAATTCAATCAAGAAGAATTGGTTTTGGAGTTGCACTTATTATTTGTGGTATTCTCTTTTTGCTCGACAATCTGGGTTTAATACCCTTTGACCTCAGGCACCATCTATTTAGTTGGCAGGGAATACTCATTATTATTGGTACGGCAATACTAATCTCAAACCCACGTAAAAATGCCGGTTGGGTACTCATTATTATAGGGGTGTTTTTTATGCTACCTGATTTATTCTATTTCCCATGGTTTAGAATGCACTTGTTTTGGCCAATCTTATTAATTGTATTCGGGTTCCTTTATATTGTTAGACAGCGTGGGCACAGCTCACCCATAGGACAAAAACCTGATGGTAGTATGGATTTTATTGATGACACCAACATCTTTGGCGGTGGTGATGTAGTTATTACCTCCAATAACTTCAAAGGTGGCAAAATTACTTCCATATTTGGTGGCAGTAATTATAATTTAACCGGGGCCAAGCTCTCAAATGAGCCAACCGTAATCGACTTTTTTGCTTTATTTGGTGGCGGCACATTTATAGTGCCTTCCGATTGGGCTGTGCGCACAGAAGTAACCGCTGTTTTTGGTGGTTTTTCTGATAAACGAAACGTTGCAAATGACCTCGGAACTGCTGACCCAGCCAAAGAACTCTACATCAAGGGATTTGTACTTTTTGGTGGTGGTGAAATTAAAAGTTATTCATAGGGAGAATAGGGCAGGGTACTCGTTAGCATGGGTAGTCTGCCCTAACTTTTAGCCTTCTTTTTTTAGCCTTATCTTAGCACATGCGCAATCCTTTAGCATCCAATAGTCAATATAAACTAGCCTACTGGCTAGTTTGGGCATTATTGGGCGGTTTTTATGCTTCTATGCTCGTGTTCCTTTGGCAATTTAGCTGGCAGCAGGCCCTTGTTGATGCACTGATGTTTTCTTCCTTATTTGCGGTAATGGGAATTGCCGTTTGGTTTGTGGTGAATTTTTCAGGACTCGATTCAGTTCGAATTTTTAATACCATAATGTCGCATTTAGTTGCCGGAGCGTTGCTGGTATTTATTGTTGTAGCTGTTGCTGAAGGTGTTTTATCCACATTATTTAGTAGAGAGCAAAATTTTTATAATAGCCAATCCGAATTCCATCTTTATAGATTGATAATAGGTGGTATAATCTATATATTTTTAGCCTTTAATTTCTATTTAATTTTTTATTATGAAGAGTACCGTTCACGTAAGCTTAGGGAAGCGGAAATTAATCAGTCTTTAAAATCAGCAGAACTTAGTATGCTTAAGGCCCAAATAAATCCACATTTTATCTTTAACAGCCTCAACTCTGTTAGTTCGCTTACCCTTACGAATCCAGCAAAGGCCCATGAAATGGTACTTCAATTAGCTGACTTTTTGCGATATAGTATTCGTGAAAATACAGATCAATTAGTGAGTCTGCAAAAAGAAGTAGAAGCTATAAAATTATTTTTAGCCATTGAAAAAACGCGCTATGGAAATCGTTTACAGGTGGAGATTAAATGTAATGAAAACACCTATAACGCTACTTTACCGGCACTTATTTTGCAGCCTTTGGTAGAAAATGCGATTAAATACAGTCTTCATGAATCAGACGATGAGAGTCATATTATTATTAATTGTACTCAAGATGAGGGGTTACTACATGTTGTTATCCGTAATAATTATTTGCCTAAACTGGCAGCACCCAAAGGAGCAGGTATTGGTTTAAATAATGTTAAGGCAAGGCTTAGCCTGGTATATAACCGAAATGATTTGTTAGGAATAAATCAACATGGTAATACTTTTGAAGTGAATATTAATTTTCCTCAGGTATGAATAAGATAACGGCCATTATAATCGATGATGAAGAACCTGCCAGGGCCCTGATAAAGGTTTATTTAGGTGACCACCCTAAGATAACTTTAATTGGCGAAGCAACAAACGGTTTCGAAGGAGCTAAACTAATCAATGAGGCCTCACCTGATTTAGTATTCCTGGATATTCAAATGCCTAAAATAGATGGCTTTGAAATGCTGGAACTACTGGATAATCATCCTAAAATTATCTTCTGTACTGCTTATGACCAATATGCCATCAAAGCTTTCGAAAAAAACGCAGTGGATTATCTACTCAAACCATTTTCTAAATCGAGGTTTGCTGAGGCTATAGATAAGTTAGCCAATGCCCATTCACTAAAAACAACCAAACCTAGTTTGCCTTTAGTTGCCGATTACCGAACTCCTTTGCACCGCATTGTAATAAAGGACAGGAAAGAAATAGTGATTATTGACGTAGAAGATATTCATTATATAGCAGCACAGGATGATTATGTTGAGATTCACACTCAAGCTGGTAAGTGGCTCAAGCAGCAGACGATGAAATACCTTGAGCAGGCGCTGGATCAGGCTAATTTCGTACGTGTTCATAGAAAATATATTGTAAACATCTCTCAGGTTGTCAAATTAGATAAAATGGGTAAGGAAAGTTATCTTTTGGGTCTTAAATCGGGCGTCTTGATCGATGTTAGTGCCAGTGGTTATCAACTCCTGAAGCAACAATTGTCAATCTAGCCATAACTACCAATAGTACCGCCAAACCTGAATCATCCCAATTATAATGAAGATAGCACCCATTGTTCTGTCAATGATTTGGCTATGCCGGCTTAGGTGTGCTTTGATGTATAAGGCGCCTTTGGCAAATATGATAAGAGAGAGCATCTTGCCAATGAATACACCACCCAGGAAGAAGTACAGATTAGAGCCAATAAAATTAATTATGTGATACGGGGCCACAATGGCAAGGGCAAAAAGCCAAAAAGGAATCGCTTGCGGGTTAAGCATGGCCACAGTTATGCCTTTAACAAATTCGCTTGTTTTTCTGGAGGAACTATCATCATAGTAAACGGGTCTTGGTTTTTTAACCAGAAAATAGATACCCAGGCCAACAAAAGCAGCAAAAATAACTAGTTCAATTTCCTTATTTTCTTCTAAAAAGTCGTCAATAGCAATGCCAAAAATAACTGCTATTGAGGCCTCCAATATTTCTACTAAAGATGATCCTAAGGCAAAACGAATAGCCGAAGAGTACGATTTTTTGAGGGTAATATTTATTACTGATAGGTTGATCATGCCCAAAGGTAAACCACCTATGAAACAGGCGAGTAGCCCATAACAGAAATGACGGATAATCGCAAAAATCATTGATCATTTAACTGATTAACGTAAAAAATAGTTCAGCTAATGTTATTTTTTTTGCATATACCGTGCAAGTTGCCTGCCTGTTTGTTGTTGAAGTTTGGTTTTAAAGAAACTGGTTCCACCTAAAAGCAAACCCTTGAAACCAAGCGCCTGTCTTGCCCACTTATGCAGATCAAAGTCGTCCACATGACTAATAATTCTTCCATCCTTAATAGTCATGGTAGCAATAATCTCATTATGAATGAATCTATTGGTTTTGCTAAAGGTATATTCAGCTATCCATTTAGTTTGCACCTCATCATTATCGACTTTTAAAATGGTAAATACAATGTCAAGATCTGCTGCCTGGGCACACAACATCGACCACATGGCACATGTTTGCTGGTAGGAGAGTGCTCCAAAAGCCGGATCTTGAAACCTCAAATCAGGGTGATAATTACTAACCATTATTGCAGCATTTTTTTGCTTAAATGCTTCATAGAAATTATTGACAATTGCGGCAGTTTCATTGTTCATGAGAGAGGGCTTTTATGGCTTCGGTAATATGTAGAGTTGCTTTAAGTTGATAATCAAATATATATCTTATAATACTTTGTTTATCAATAATAAAAGTTTTTCTACCTGGGATTAAACCAAGGAATACGTTTGTAACACCATATAATTTTCTTACTTCATTATGTTTATCACTTAGTAAGGTAAAGTTGAGATGGTAATGATTTGCAAACTTACCGTGGCTACCAATACTGTCTTTACTAATACCAACTACCCGGTAACCATATTTATCAAACCCTTGCAAATTATCATTAAAACTGCAAGCTTCTGCAATACAACCAGGTGTTTCATCTTTAGGATAAAAATAGAGTACCACACCTCTATCTTTTAACAGATCACCAAGTCTAACCTGCTCGTCTTTGGCATTAGGCAAGGTAAATTCAGGTGCTTTGTCACCAACTGATAAACTCATATTTGTACTTTAAAAATTATATTCTTTATAATCACTGGTAAATTCGTCTTTAGCAAAAGCTGGGTTTAATCTAAACTCTTTATAGGCATATTCTTCATAAAGTCCCAGATTATCATAAACTTTGATCACTAAGGGTAATTTATGCTGTTGATCAATATACAATTCCATTCTTTTAGCGTAGCTGGATGGGACCTTGATCTTTTGTCCCGGGGTTACATCATCATAAAAATCTATATCCTCATTTAGTTCCAGAATGGTGTACTCGTTGAGGTTTAATTTCCTGGCAATTAAATTAAGGTCCTCCCCAAGTTTAACGGTATAAGGACTATTATGGTAATTGGGGTTCGACATCTCAATTAAATATGCGGCTCTACCTTGCCACTCAACAAGGCCTTTATACGCTATATGTTCCGCAGTATCAGTGCCAATCCTTGCTAATTCACGGTGCAAAATACCCGACATTAAATCAAATCCGCTGTCAAAAACCGTATGGTGCTGGTTTTTACGCATAAGGTTGCCATAGGGATCAAGACTCAGGTTTATCCATGGAAAAGCATTTGGATTTACCAATGCTTTATTAGCTCCTTGATGTACCAATATTTCAATGCCTTTTTTGGGGAATTGTTGGTATAAATACAATTGAAATGGCTTGGTTTTTAATTTTACTTTGGTAATCTGCTCAATCATCACACCTCTTATCCGCTCCTTTTTGATGATTTTAGCAGTGAAGCCTTCAATTTTATGGGCACTTTCAATCATTTCTAATATAATACCTTTTGGAGAGGGGGATACATCCTTCCGGATCAATAGCAGGGGTAGGATCAAAACGGCAAACACAATTTTCATAACCCAAAAAAAGCTGCCACACAGTATAGTGAAGCAGCTGGTAAATTTAATGCAAACTTATTAATAGTATTAATGAGGCAGCCATTTTCTCAAGTAACCGTAAACAAAAGTTCCGGTCATGGCAGCAGCAACAAATACTACAAATACGGTATAACCTGCTCCCATAAGCACGAACATCATACCTGAGCATACACCTGTTAAGGCCCAACCCATGCCAAAAATTATACCTCCTATGATATACCTTGGCCATGTGCGATCTTTATCATTAAATTGTTTGGTTACACCTTGGATGGTCTTTATTTTTCCTGTCTTAAATAGCTGCGTAACAATTAATCCGGTAACCACACCGGAAAGGATAATACCATACATGTGAAATGATTCAAAGTGAAACATTTCTATTATTCTAAAAGTGGATATCGCTTCAAGTTTCCACATCCCAAAGCCAAAGAAAATTCCTACCAGTATATATTTAAATGCTCTCATAATTGTTCTTAGTTAAAATCCAATTCTTAGTATATAAGGTAAAATAAACCAAGTCATGATAAGGCCTCCGACAAAGAAGCCCATTACTGCCACCAGTGAGGGCAGTTGTAGGTCTGCCAGACCGGATATGGCATGGCCTGAAGTACAACCACCGGCATAACGGGCACCAAAACCAATCAAAAAACCACCTACTAAAATGATTATTAAACCTCTCAGTGAGAATAATGATTTCCATGAATAGATATCCCAAAATTCCGGAATATCTTGATGAAGAACATCTCTACCCGGTACAATAGGTACATCGCCATAAGTTAGGATGTTGTCACCTGCAATATCATTTAAGGTAGTAACCGCCTTTTGTGATATATGTGCCTGATAATCAGCATCGAAATAATTAGCGGCAATGTAAGCTCCAAAAACAGCACCTAAGGCCACCATAAGATTCCAGCCTTGTTTTTCCCAATCAAACTTGAAGAAGTCGGCATAATCTCCTGCTCCATCGGCTGCGCACATTATGCGCAAATTGGCTGATAAACCAAACTCTTTACCAAAATACAATAACAAAAAGATGGTGATACCTATAACAGGAGCACCCATCCACCATGGCCAGGGCTGACTTATAAACTCCTGGACTTGAACTAAATATTCGTACATAATTGTATAGTTGATTATGAAATCAAAATTAACATATTGACAGAACTAAAAAATGATATTTCTCATGTTTCAATATGATTAATATCTTATGCTATTTTAGTTTATGACATATTCAATGAAATGGCTTGGTTGCGCCTATAAATTAGCCGCAATGAATGCTTCAACCCGGATTTGTCTTGCTATGTTTCGGTTTCAACTATTCCCCAGGGCCACAATTAATCAGGATTATAACTGGTTTGCTGATCTAAATCATAGTTATACTTTATAAAAAAAGTAAATTTTGTAAAAATTTTGAGTTATGGAAAGACAATTTGATCGCATACCCGAACATCTTAAACCAAAAAATGTTGGTACTGATACTTTGTTTAAGAGTGGTATCATGGAAAAACTTACAAGGACACACATTGCTGTCCCTGTAACGATGCACTTATTGATTGTCGCCTTTTTTGTTTATATGTCATGGTATCCCGTATTTGATGGTGTGCCCGGAGTGCATTTTTCTGTAGGCGGGTATATCGCTTTGTTTTTCGGTGGCTGGCTTTTCTGGACTCTGGCTGAGTATTGGGTGCATCGTTGGTTGTACCATGTACACACCGATAACAAATTATTGCTCAGGATTCAGCATGTAGGTCATGGCATCCACCATCAATATCCTAAAGATCCAACCAGGCTAGCGATGCCACCTGTACCTGCCTTAATCTTAATATCTATCTTTTTTGGAATATTTTGGTTGATTATGCAAAACTATGCTTTCGCATTCTTACACGGATTTTTATTAGGTTATGTCACCTATATCACCCTGCATTATTTCGAGCACTTATTCAAACCACCGAAATTCGCACCACTGAATAGATTATGGAAATGGCACGCACTACATCATTATAAATACCCCGAAACCAAGGCCTTTGGAGTATCAACCAATTTATGGGATGTAGTATTTGGTACCCAGCCAAGAGACTAGTTTAAAATAAAGGTATTTTTAACCTATTTATTTTCTACTATTAGCAGGTAATTTGTTAATTTTGATAAAATTACCGCTATATGTCAAATATACACCCACATTGTCGAGATTGTGTAACAAGATATCATGGCAAATTACATGGTATCAATGATGAATCGCTTGAACAAATTGAATCCAGTAAAACATGTAATATGTATAAAAAGGGGCAACGCCTGATTCAAGAAGGCACCAGGCCTTTAGGCGTATATTGTATTAAGTCGGGAAAAGTAAAAGTATCTAAATTAGGCCAACAAGGCAAGGAACATATTACGGCTATCCTGAAAGATGGAGATTTAGTTGGATATAGAGCTATGTTGAGTGATTCTTTATTTCATGTCTCTGTTGAAGCGTTGGAAGAGGTTATTGCTTGTCATATCCCACGAGAGGAATTCCTGAAATCGTTTCATGATGATAAAGTATTGAATTCTACACTTATCAGGGACTTATCTAATGAAGTAATTTCTTTAACCAGTGTGATTACAGATATTGCCCAGAAACCCGTACGTGAGCGTACCGCAGCAACCCTTGTGCTTCTTGATTCAGTGTATTCAAACAGCAATGGTAATCAGGATGCCAATAATTCCGAAATTAACCTCACCCGCGAAAGTTTGGCCAATATGGTTGGTACCGCAACTGAAACCTTAATCAGAATCATTCATGATTTTAAGGAAGAAGAATTAATTACCACTAATGGTCGTAAGATTGCTATACAAGACCTCAAAGCCTTACAGCGCATAGGCGGTATTTATTAACTGTTCTTTATAGTTTAATATAGATTTTCTTAATATAAAGTATGTAGGCTACTATCCAGCAGCCGAATACATGGAACAAAGCGAATATCAATGATCCAAATGTGGGATTAATAATCGGTTTAAATACAGTTGTGTACAACCATGCATACATATTTTGGTCACCGATATGAATCTGAAAATAGGTTTTTACCCAGACAATAGAAATAACATATATAATTAATGGGTTCATACCAAATGCCTCAAAGGGTTTAGCCCAGTTCTGCCAGTGTTTAATATCTATTAAGTAGATAAGGATACCAACAACAATGGCCGCGATACCAGAGGTAACCAATACATAACTGCTGGTCCAAAGGGATTTGTTAATAGGAAAAGTTAGTCCCCAAGCATAGCCGGAAATAATTAATATATTACCAACTAGTAAAATCCTAGCAAGTAAATCCATGCCGGTATATTTTCGTATTATTTTACCAAAAAGATAACCGGAAATTACTGAAACTATGGCCGGTAGGGTACTTAAAAAACCTTCCGGATCAAAAGCTATTTGCTTGCCATGCCACATATGGTTAGGACCCAATAAAAATAAGTCGATCTTAATACCCAAGTTTGTCTCCAGGCCATAAGGATCACCCTTGGCAAAACCTAAAAGCAATAACCAATAGCCAACAAGTAATACTACCGAAATCCAAAGTAGCTTTTTTGTATCATTAAAATTGTGGATGAAGATAGCCGCAAAATAATAGGCCAGGGCTATACGTTGCAATACGCCCAGTATTCGCAGATGAGAAAAATCTTTATTAAAGAATGGAAAAGCATTAAGGGCTAAACCAATAAGAAAGATAAGGATCGCCCTTCGTGTAGCTTTCAGATAAAACGCCCGATGGTTGTTTTTATCGTATTTGGCAAAAGAAAAGGTCATTGAAAGTCCCACAGCTACCAGAAAGAATGGAAATACCAGGTCAGTAGGGGTATAACCGTGCCAGGGAGAATGTTCTAAAGGAGTATAAATATGTGACCAGCTGCCAGGTGTGTTTACCAATATCATAAAGGCAATGGTCATGCCCCGGAAAATATCTAATGATTTATATCTGCTTATCATGGCGGTGTATTTTATCTAAGTTGTTAATTTAAGATAATTTTTTTTATTATCAGACATACATTAAAATTTCATTTAATGGTTACATTTTTTTTATAGCAAGTATAAATAGCCAGAATAAAGGTTAGGTTAAATTTTCCTGGCCTAGTTCATCAAGTGTAAATAGATGTTTTTTTGTTAATGGCCCTCTTTAGGAGGGTCATTATCTTTTCTAGACTTGACTTTATATCATTTTTCTTATTATATTGTAAAATATTTTAGAATGATCAATGATTCTACGAGGAGGCCTATTATTTATTTTAATCTTTATCTTGAGCTGTGCAGATAAAATGGCTGAGGAGCAAAAAGAAGAATTAGCTCCTTCTATCAGCAATAATTAAGTAATTAGTAGGGCACCGGAAAAGTTTGGCGTAGCTTGTGGTATGCTGTTTATGGTAGAAGATTATGATACTTGGATAAAAAGCTACACCGCCAAGGCGAAAAATCTGCTTGTTGTCTTAAGAAATGTCAATGATCCGGCTATGGTTGTTTTATTTGAGGCAGTTCAATCAGAGGAAGCAGCCGTAAAGAGAACGAACGATATGTTGGATAATACCTTCCTGAATAATTCGGGTATCAAAGGGAATCCTGTGGTTGATTATTATAATGTAAAGTATTATGATCCGCCAAATGAAAGAAATAAGTATTATTTGGCTTTAACATTTGAGTTAGAAAACAGTATTGAGTGGATACAGGCAATTGCATCTCGTGTTAATGATTTTGCTTTATCGGGACTGACACCTGTTGGAATAGGCACGAATTCTAATAATGAACATGATGTATATATTCTCCTAACTCTCGATGATTATGTTGGCTTCAGGAAAGCAAATAATGCTCCTCGAAAAATAAAAAGCTTAATTGCCAGATTAGAATTACCGGAGAATACCTTAATTTCTTATTGGTCAAATACCACCCCTTAACTTATTTCTCATCCCCGTAGCCACCACCACCAGGTGTCTCAATCGTGATAATTTCACTCGCATTTACCTTATAGGTTCCAATACCAGCAAGTCTAATTTCTTGCTTATTTGCTTTTATAAGAAACTGTTTGCCTGTCTTGCCGGGTTTTCCTCCTGCAAGGCCATAAGGGTTTATCTTACGGTGTTGGGTAAGAAAAGTAATAATGACCGGTTCCTTAAAAAGAAAGGTTCTGCGAATACCATTTCCACCTTGCCAATGACCTTTGCCTCCAGAACCTGAGCGAATAGAAAATTCCTTCAGCTCAACCGGGTACCTGAATTCCAGTATTTCAGGATCGGTGATGCGTGTATTGGTCATATGTTGATGTACAGCATCGGCACCATTAAAGCCAAATCCGGCACCCGTACCACCACCTATTGTTTCATAATAACCAAATTTATCGTTGCCAAATAAAAAGTTGTTCATCGTACCCTGACTACAGGCGGCTAAGCCAAATGCCTTTAATAAGGTATCAACTAAACGCTGGCTTACTTCAGTATTGCCACCAACTACAGCAGGACAATCATTGATATCTTCACTAAAAACCGGATTAAGTAGACTTCCTGGTGGAATTATTAGTTCAACATCTTGCATTAAGCCTTCATTCAAGGGGATATTGCCACCAATTAATAATTTTAAAACATAAAGAACCGCACCATTAACAATAGCTTCGGTGGCGTTAAGGTTTCCTTTGTTGGTTTCGGAGGTACCACTGAAATCTATGATAAGTCTATTTTTATGGTAGGTAAGGTGCACATTTATCACGCTGCCATCATCCAGATGTTCCTTAGCAATTAATTTGTTAATATTTAACGCCTGTAATTTCTCCTGTAGTTTTGTCGTAGCTTGCTCACTTAGCAACTGCATAAAATGAATGATGGTATCTTTACCATGTACCTGTAATAGTTTGCCCATAACTTTTTGTCCTTCAATAATGGAAGCCAGTGCTGCCTCAAAGTCAGCCATATTATCCTCAATGCTACGGGTAGGGTAAGGGGCATTGCACAAAATATCTTGCAAGTTAGGCCAGTCTGGCTGACCATTTTTTATGACAAGTGTGGGTGGTATTACAACTCCTTCTTCTGCCAGGCTCCTGGCATCTGCCGGCATAGAACCGGGAGCCTTGCCGCCAATTTAGGCATGGTGAGCCCTATTGGCCAGATAGCCAACAAGTTCTTTCTGATAATAAATGGGGGCAATCAGGGTCACATCTGGTAAATGCGAACCACCATAGGCCGGGTGGTTGGTGATTACCACATCACCCTCATTCAAGCTTATATTTTTCACTACCGATCGTGTGCAGATTCCCAAACTGCCCAAGTGTACCGGTATATGGGGAGCATTTACCACCAATCGGCCATTTTTATCCAATAAAGCGCATGAAAAATCGAGCCTTTCTTTAATATTTACGGATAAGGCTGTTCGTTGTAGTAAAGAACCCATTTGTTCAGCGACCGATTTAAAGCGATTGGTAAATAAGGCTAACGCTACTGCCTTAATACTGGTGTTATCTTCAATTAGCCTGTGTTGTTCATCCTCCGAAATGAGTAAATGATGATCATCAACTTTAACCTCCCATCCCGGATTGATAATAATACTGGTAAAAGGGTTATACAAGACAACGGGTCCTGATAATGTTCGAGATTCTCCCATAAATTCGGGCCAGCTATATAGAGGCGTGTCTACCCAGCCATCATTATATAGAATTGATCTTGTTCCTGTACAATTTAAAGAATGATCACCTGATTCAGGATTCTTTTTATCGAGGCTTGATTGATATTCTGGTTCTGATACAGTAACCCTAATCGATTCAACTTCAATTTCTCGATCTACCCAATGGCCAAAAAGGTTGAGGTATTTCTCTTTGAATTGTTCTTGCAAGCTATCATA
>Ga0114931_10005498_pt1 | contig 15650 bp, 15 predicted proteins | sample 2SBtaG_FD_89579 | JGI IMG/M metagenome (GOLD analysis project Ga0114931, IMG submission 89579) | Deep subsurface microbial communities from Kolumbo volcano to uncover new lineages of life (NeLLi) - 2SBTROV14_V59a metaG | ecosystem: Environmental > Aquatic > Marine > Volcanic | place: Kolumbo...
AAGGGGTGACCGAGTACAACGACGAAAGCTACACCTTCGAGTTCGGGGAAGGTGTAGAACTGAGACGAGGATCCGATCTCACGCTGGTTGCTTCGGGCGGAGTCGTCGGCCACGCGGTAGAGGCGGCCGAACGTTTGGCGGGGCAGGGGCTCGACGTCGGTGTCATCAACATTCATACGATCAAGCCTATAGACGCCTCCCTACTGGTCGAGACCGCCGGGCGCTGCGCGCGTATCATGACGGTGGAAGATCACGCCGTCGTCGGAGGGCTTGGCGACGCCGTCCTCGAGGCTCTGGCCGAATTTCCGGCCGTCCCGGTGCGAAAACACGGCGTCCATGGCTACGGTGAGTCGGGCGCGGGGACGGCGTTGTACCGTAAGCACCGACTCGACTCGGAAGGAATTGCCGAGGTCGCCCGCGAATTCATCGCCGGCAGCGCCGAGGCACGGGTGCGCGCGGCCGGCTGATCTAGGGCCTTCCGTCCGCCTGCCGACTCGCCGCGGAGCGTGCGGGTCTGAGAAAGCGGGCCTGGTACAGACGCCGTCCCTGACGCCGATACTTGCTCTCATAGGAGCTACACGCGTCTTCGCGGGTGTCCCGTTCCCATTCGAGCCGCTGCAAGCCCGCGTCGAGGAAGCTGGTTTGCGCCTGCGCGTAGGTGGCGGCGACGTCGCTCATGAAATACACGCACGCTCCGGGCATAAGAGTGTCGGCTACGGCGCGCGCGAAGCTCGGGCGTAGTAAGCGTCTCTTGTGATGGCGTTTTTTCCACCACGGATCAGGGAAATACAGGTGGTAGGCGTCCACACACTCGGGGCCGAGAAGATTCTCGACTACCCAGCGCCCGTCGGTGTGCAGGACGCGGACGTTGGCGGGTAGGGGACCGTTGCGCAGCGCCGCTTCGATGGTCGAGGAACGCGTCTCGCAGCCGATGAAGAGTGCGCATGGTTGTCGAACAGCCGCCCGCCTCAAATAGCGACAGTTGCCGGGGCCTATTTCAACTTCCAAGCGCTCGTAGTTCGGTTCCATGGTGCGGATGTCGGCCCGCGAAAGACGCCGGTTTGTCTGCAAGACGCCGATGAACATCGGTCATGGAGTGGGTCCGGTCAAGCCCGCGGCGGTGCCCGCGACACCGACGCTGAGCGCGGCGGTCGCCAGTATGAGGACGATCGTCAACCAAAGGGCGACGCGTAGCCTGTTCTTTGTGCTCTTGAGAGCCGCTTCGGTGACGGGGAGCCCACCCTGGTCGGCGCGCACCAGCCGGAAGCCGACGCCGAGGGCAAGGTAGGTAGCGTTCATGATCAAGACAAAGGCGAGGGACAGTTTGGGAACCAGGCTTATGGCGAAAGAGAGGTAGCGGGAGCCGAAAGCCTGTTTGTAGCTGGTCAGCGACCAGGCGCCGGACATCACGACCACGAGGAGTACGGCGATCGTCAACGGGCTGTACACGCGAAAGATTTCGGCGTACCCGTGCCGGCGCGCGACTGCGTCCGAGGCCTGTGCGCCGACGACTTCGATCAGCAGGGCGACGAAAACGGTCGACCCGAAGTACACCGACAACGCGAGAAGGTGGACGACAAGCAGGGAGTCGGGGGGCATGCGCGCGCCTTGTATCGCTGCGTCCCGTGCAAAGCAAGAATGCCTTGAATTTTCACTACTTCGCCCGTAGTCTTGACGCGTCATGGCGAAGCGCGTGGAGTTGAACGAGGACCTGCCGCGAATCGCAGGGGTGACCGGCGATGCCGGCCTGGTTTCCGAAGCGGTGGTCGTGACGCGCGTGGATGCGGCCATCGGCTGGGCACGCAAGTATTCGATCTTTCCTTATCCCTTTGCGACCGCGTGCTGTGCTATGGAGTACATGTCGCTTTCCATGGCACCGTACGACATTGACCGCTTCGGAGCGCTGCTGCCGCGGTTCACACCGCGCCAAGCGGATCTTCTGATGGTCATCGGTACGGTGACGTCGCGGCAGGCTCCCATTCTCAAGCGTGTGTACGATCAGATGGCCGAACCCAAATGGGTCATGGCGTTTGGGGCGTGCGCGTCGACCGGAGGGTTTTACGACAACTACACGACGGTCCCCGGGATCGACCGCGTGGTGCCGGTCGACGTGTATGTGCCCGGTTGTCCGCCTCGCCCCGAAGGGGTTTTGGACGGCCTCATAGCGTTGCAGCGTCGCATTCAGAGACAGCCGCAGAAACTGGCCGGCGACCAAGACGCTTCCGGAGAGTGACGCCGACGACACCGAGGTAGGGCGTTACGCGTCAATGCTGAGCGGGCTATGAACAAGAAAGTCCTTCTCCACTTTCAAGATACCGATGCGGATCTGACCGATCTGCCGTCGTATCTGCGCGAAGGGGGCTATGAGACGGCGCGGAAGGCCGTCACCGAGCACGAACCGGGCGAGTTGATCGAAATCGTCAAGGACTCGGGCCTTCGCGGTCGCGGCGGCGCCGGGTTCCCCACCGGTCTGAAATGGAGTTTTGTACCCCAGGATACCGGCAAGCCCGTGTATCTGCTCTGCAATGCCGACGAAAGTGAGCCGGGCACGTTCAAAGACCGGCACATCATCGAAAACGACCCTCATCAACTGCTCGAGGGGATTTTGATCGCGGCCCGCGCGATTCGCTGCCGTACGGCGTATATCTACATACGCGGGGAGTTCGGGCGTGGCTTTCGAACGCTGTGTCGCGCGGTTGCCGACGCCCGCGCGCAAGGCTTCATCGGTCAGGGGGTTTTTGGATCGAACGTTGACATCGACATTCACGTTCATCGCGGAGCCGGTGCCTATATATGCGGCGAGGAGACGGGTCTGATCGAGTCGCTCGAAGGTAAGCGAGCCTATCCGCGCAACAAGCCTCCGTTTCCCGCCGTGTATGGGGTTTTCGGTAGCCCGACGATTGTCAACAACGTGGAGACTCTGTCGTGTGTCAAGCACATCCTGAACCGTGGGGCGGAGTGGTTCAAGGCCATCGGCCCGGAAACCGGACCGGGGCCGAAGCTCTATTGCGTGAGCGGCCACGTGTGTAGGCCCGGAGTTTATGAGTTGCCGATGGGAACGGGGCTTCGCCAGATCATCGAAGGCCCGGCCGGCGGACTCCGGCCCGGCCGCAGTCTCAAAGCGGTGATCCCCGGAGGCTCGTCGGTACCGATCCTGCGTGCCGAGGAAATCGATATCGACATGGACTTTGATTCCGTGGCCAAGGCCGGATCGATGCTGGGTTCGGCGGGGATCATCGTCATGGACGACACCACCTGTATGGTGCGTGTATTGAGAACGATCTCGCATTTTTACCACCACGAGTCCTGCGGGCAGTGTTCGCCGTGCCGCGAGGGAACGGGCTGGCTCGAGAAGATTCTGGCGCGCATTGACGACGGGGAAGGTAGCGAAGACGATTTGCGTGTCCTCGACGAGGTTGCCGCGGGCATGGCCGGCAATACGGTGTGCGTGCTCGCCGACGCCGCGGCGATGCCTGTACGCAGTTTCCTGAAGAAGTTCGGAGACGAGTTTGCGGCGCACGTGCGCGACGGCGCCTGCAGCGCCGAAGCCGTCCATCGCCGCGTCGCCTGAGGTTGCGCATGCCGAAAGTCACCATCAACGGAGTTAGTCTCGAGGTTCCGCAGGGAACCAATTTGATCCGCGCGGCGGAACTAAGCGGCCAAGAGATCGCCCACTACTGCTACCACCCGGGACTATCGGTCGCGGGCAACTGCCGCATGTGTTTGGTCGAGATCACGGCGCTGTCGGAGAAGCAGCCCAAGGGGCTGCCCAAACTACAAATTGCTTGCAACACCCTCGTGCAGGACGGCATGGTCGTGGAGTCGGAGAATCCACGAGTACGTGCGGCACGTCGAAGCGTACTCGAGTTCCTGCTCATCAACCATCCGATCGATTGCCCGATTTGCGATCAAGCCGGCGAGTGCAAGCTTCAGGAATACTACATGGACTATGGCCGTTACCAGAGCCGCGTCCATGTGGAGGATAAGGTTCACAAGCACAAGGCCGTTCCCATCGGTCCGGATGTGATGCTCGATCAGGAGCGTTGCATCTTGTGTACGCGTTGTGTGCGCTTTCTCGAGGAGGTAACCGAAACCCACGAACTCACCATTCACGAGCGTGGGGATCGTTGCGAGCTTTCTCTCGCACGTGGCAAATCCGTCGACAACGATTACGCCGAAAACATCATCGACATCTGCCCGGTGGGAGCCTTGACGAGCCGGGCGTTCCGTTTCCGTTCGCGCGTTTGGTATCTGCAGAGCAGCCCGTCGGTCTGTAGCGGCTGTGCGACGGGATGCAACATCGAGGTTCATAGCCGAGGCGGGTCGATCTTCCGTGTCAAACCTCGCGCCAACGACGAAGTGAACGGTTACTGGATGTGCGATTACGGGCGCGGTATCTTCGTCGAGGAGCAAGGACCGCGGCGTTTGCTTTCGAGCCTGTCGCGGCAGGTCGGCGGTTTCGTCCAGGCGCGCTTCGAGGATGCCGCTCTGCGAGCGGTCGCCGCATGCAAAGACGCAAGGGGTCCGCTCGCCGTTGTGGCCTCTGCGGATCTGTCTCTGGAGGAAGGCTTCCTGCTCGCGCGCATCACGGATGAGTTGGGTGGCGGGGAGAAGATCATCATTTCACCACGAGACTCCGAGGTCGCCGAGGATGGGCTGTTGATTTGCTCGGATCGCTTTCCCAATAGAGCCGGTCTGTTGGCCCTCGGCTACGTCGAAAGCCAAACCCCACCGGCGCGGGCCGACTGCTTGTTGCTCGCCCGTGCCGACCCCGCGACCCTCGCAGGTTCGTGGCCCGGTGTCCTCGAAGACGCGGCTGCGACCGTCGTGTTCAGCGACCGTCGCGGCGAGAGCTTGGAGTATGCCGATGAGATCGTCGCCGTCGGTTCTCACTTCGAAGACGATGGCACCTTTGTCAACCGGGATGGGCGTGTGCAGCGTTTTGCGCAGGCTGTCGAGCCTCCGGCCGGCGTTGTAGCCGGGTGGAGGGCGCTGGCCTACGTTCTGTCGGGGTTGGGAGGGCCGACGTATACGAGCGCGGAAGAGGTTTTTACGGCTCTGGCGGCGGATGCCTTGGATATGCCGGGGACGGACTACCGAGCGCTGGGAAACGAAGGCGTTCCTCTTCCAGTCGAGCAGCCGAGCCGTCGCCAAGCAGGGTGACCGCCTCGCTATAGCGGCAGACCGACGCGAAACAGCAGCCAGTGACTGAGAATCTCGCCGACGGCGACGACCAGAGCGCCGATGTAGAACAGCCCGGTCGCGGCCATCGTTTGCGGGATCCGTAGCGTCCGCGTGATGAGCGCGAGGATCAACGCCGTGAGTGACCAAGCGGCGACACGACCGACCACCAACCAGACGAAACGCGAGTCGAAGGCGAGTGAAAAACGTTCGGCGAACACGTTGCCGGGCCACAGCCACAGCAACGTTGCCCCTGCCACAACGACAACGATATCGTAGCGAAGCGCCGTGCGGCAAAAAACGAGCATCCTCTCGAGAGGGGCGAGTTCGAGGCCGCTTTCGATCAGGTACCAGTGACCGAGGAACATTCCGCTCGCGGTTCCGCCCGCAAGCGCCGAGCCGGTGAGAGCGGATACGGCGAAAGGGAGGCCGGCCAACGCCGGTACTGCCGGTGGCCGGAGAGCGAAAGCCGAAACAGCGACGGCCGAGGAGCCGAGTAGCACCGAAATGGGGAACGCGCGTGCGCGGAACTCGGCCGAGCTTGTGTACAGACTTATGCAGTACAACGTTGCGCTTACGGCAAACGCCCACCACAAAAAAAGTTCGCCGGTCGAGACACGTGCGGCCGCGTCCGAGTGCAACGCCAGCGATAGTTCGCCGCCGGCGATCAGGTAGCCGCAGAGCAGGTAGATGATCGCCGTCGATTTGAAAAACCCGCGTTCCATTTGCGCGAAAGGAGGAACCGCCAACGACAGTAGGCCGCCGGCCGCGAGCTTGCCGAACAGCAAGAGATAGGTGTGTGCAAAGTGAAGTTCCACTAGAGAGTTCCCATCCTTAGATCAGGATTCCACTTCCGTTACATGAAACCGAGACCGCACAGCTACGGGTTTTCTCGTCTTCGTGTCGTCCGCGGATGCTTCTTATGCCTCTTTTTTCGCGGCTTCAGTCTCGGGATTACGCAGTCGTCAACGCCCATGAGGAAATTCCTTAGCGATAATGAATACAAAGACGACACCATTGCTTCTTGGTTGGGAACAGACCGTCTGTACGCCGGCACGATCGTAAAATAAACGCGAGAGAAATCGCGCACAAGCGGTTGACGCGAAGCTGTGCGAAAGTTTTTTGTTGCATCGGATAGCCAAGAGCCATAAAGAAATCCACGTCGGGCGTTGGGGAGTTCGTCACATCCGACATTCGGAAGCAGATCGTAGCACTACTGCTTCTCACTTCAGACATCGAACCGTAGCTTGGGCTACGGTGATAGCGAGGGCGATGCGCGCACGCGCATACGGCGTATGAGTGCGTCCGCGAGCGCTGCGATGGGGTGGGGCTTAGGAAGCCGTTAGCGAGTTTCGGAGGCAGTGCGTGTAGTGATGAATCTCGATGCGAACAGGGTGTGGAAGGAGGCGAGTTCTCTCTTGGAAAGAGAACTGTCGGTCAAGGACTTTCAGACGTGGATCCGGGATCTCAGACCGCGTAGAGTCGAAGGCAATGTACTGACCCTCGGCGCTCCGTTTGGTTTGTACCGGGACCGGATCCGGAAAGAGTTCTTGCCGGCGATCGAGAATGCCGTATCGATGGTGGCTCGCACTCGCTGCCGTGTTGCAGTGGTGGTGGACGAAGACGGTGGGGAGGGCCGGCCGTTCGCGGCTTCATCACGCCCCCCCGCGGCTTGGCCGTCGAAAGCGAAGACGCCGGTGATGGGTGGGAAGGCGAGTCGAAACGGCAGCGCATTCCCTGGCGGCGCCGGCCGCGCGCGCACGTTCGAAAATTTCATCGTCGGCGAGGCCAACCGGATGGCCTATCTCGCGGCGCGGCACGTCGTCGACGGCAGCCTCGGCGATATCAATCCCGTGTTTCTCTACGGAGGCGTGGGGTTGGGCAAGACGCATCTGTTGTCGGCGGTGCGTAACGCACTACGGGCCTCCGGAGGTCGTGTTTTGTATTACCCGGGAGAGGAATTCACCCGTCGCATGGTTGATGCTCTGCATGAACACCGCATGAGCGAGTTCCGTCGCGAATTCCGTTTGGCCGACGCGCTCCTGATCGACGACGTGCAGTGCATGGTCGACAAGAAGAGGACCCAACAAGAGCTCGCCGAAGCTTTCAACCTGCTTCACGCGGCCGGTAAGCCGATCGCGTTTGCCAGCGATCGCCCCCCCAGCGAGATCCAGACGTTCGAGCAAGGACTAAAGAACCGTTTCCAGGGGGGTCTGATCACGGAGCTGCGGCCTCCCGACAAAACTCTCCGCACGACCATCCTACGCGCTAAATTGCGAGAAGCCGGTATTCCTTTGGAGGAGGAACTGGTCAATCGGCTGTCGATTATTCTTCAAGGGAGTATTCGCGAGATGGAAGGTGTTGTTGCCAACCTGCGTTTGGCTTCCGCCGGCTGCGAAGGTCGAATGGAAGATGCGGTGCTCGAAACCGTCATCGCGCCCTTTCTCAAGACCAACGGTCCGGTGAGCCTCGATACTGTCATTGATACGGTCGGCTGGGCGTTCGGCGTCAGCCGCGAGGAGATCCTCTCGAGGTCGCGCACGCGGAGAATAAGCACGCCTCGTCATGTTGCCGCATATCTGTGTCGTAGACTGACCGGCTCGTCGTCGACGGAGATCGGTTATGCTCTGGGGGGGCGCAAGCATACCTCGGTACTGAGAGCCGACAAGGGAGTGCGCGACCGTGCTTGCGACGACCCCGGTTTTGCCAATCGTCTCCGTGATCTCGAACGCATGCTCGGCGGAGTCGGGCCCGCGCCGCGCAATCGAGGTTCGCGTCCGGAAGGGTCTTCGCCGACGTGATGGCGGAGGCGGGCTCGGCCAAGCATCCGTTCTTCCGCGCCGGCATCAGCGAGAGACTGGGCATCGACTACCCCATCATGCTCGCCGGCATGGGCGGAGTGTCTGCGTCCAGACTCGTTGCGGCGGTGTCCAACGCCGGCGGCCTCGGTGTCATCGGTGGCGCGATGATGTCGCCGCGACTCCTACGAGAGGAGATCCGAGCCGTTCGAACCTTGACGGACAGGCCTTTCGGAGTCGACCTGCTGGCGCCGGATCCCGAAGCCATCCGGCCCCATCTCCAGGTCGTCTACGAAGAGGGGGTGCGCGTGTTCGTCGCCGGGCTGGCGGTACCGGAGGCGTTCATCGGCGAGATGCACGACAAGGACATGCTGGTGTTGGTGATGGTCGGCAAGGTGCGGCATGCCGAAAAGGCCGTGCAAGCCGGCGCGGACATCCTCGTGGCGCAGGGAACCGAAGCCGGTGGTCATACCGGACTGATAGGAGGGATGGCGCTCATTCCGCAGGTCGTCGACGCGGTTTCCGTTCCGGTGTTGGCGGCGGGCGGCATCGTCGACGGCCGCGGTATGGTGGCCGCGATGGCTCTGGGGGCGCAAGGTGTCGTGGTCGGTACCCGTTTTATAGCCACCCACGAAGCGGCCGCCGCCGACGTGTACCGGAAAACTCTGGTGGAGTCGGAAGCGCCGGCGACCGTGCGTACGAGATGCTACACAGGCAAGCCGGCGCGCGCTCTCCGCAATCGCTATACGGACAGTTGGGAAGCGCGCGGCGAGCAGATCCAGCCGTTTCCTCTCCAGGCTATGCACTCGGTGAGCGAAGGCGTCATGGACTACACCGGGAGAACCGAGGCGGATCCCGACCGCACCTTCATGCCGGCCGGACAGGGGATCGGTTCGATCCGGGAGATCAAGAGTGCCGCCGAGGTATTCGCCGACATCCTCGAGAGCGCACGTGTCGTCTGCGAATCTATGCGTTTTGGCAAGTAGCCGCGGATAGCCCCGGCCCTGTCGCGCAGTCACCGTAGCCGTTCAGGCTGCGAATCGTCGAATCTTTGACGCTCCAGCAAACGGCTTGTGCTGCGCAAGCTCTTGGTAAATGAGGGGTTACGGTCTGGCACACCCATTGCTTTTGCCCTCGTACTACGCAACGGCGAAGGAGTTACGGAAATGCAAGATCAGTTCGACCTAGATATCAGACAGTTGCGGCGCAACCTACGCATGACGCAGGAGGAGTTTGCCCATACGTTGGGCATCACCGTTGCTACCGTCAACCGTTGGGAAAACGGCCACGCGAAGCCGAGCAAGCTGGCCCGACGCGCGCTCGAACGCCTCGCTCAAGCGCGAAGCCCGGAGCCCGCGGTCTCGTCCTTCTAGCGGCCGAGGACGGATGCTTCGACGGCGCGGAAGCGAGAGGGGAAGGACCTCCCGATTCCGCGCCGCCTGTTCTCCGGCGACTCAGCGCGCGTAGGCTTCGATACTCGTGACTTGCGTCGCCAGCGTCGTCGGATCCAATGATACGCCTCTTTTCTCAGCGAGTCCGACGATACCTGCCCGTGCGAGCTTGCTGGGCTCCGAATGCCCGTTCTCCCAACGGTTGACGGTACTCACCGTGATGCCCAGGGAGTGCGCAAACTCCTCCTGGATCATGTTCAGTTTTTGCCTGAGGTCGCGAATTCGTCTTCCAGTACTCGGTCGGTCCATCTATCCCATTCTCCCTTGGTCGGCGGCTCCACCCCAATTGCAGCGGGATCGGCCACGTCAGTTTGCAAGCCACCTTGCAAGCCAGGTGCCATGTCGAAAACAGCGGAAATCGAGGCTGTTCAGCCGGCCGGGCCTCCCGGGCTGGCGAAAAATGGACAGACGCCGCTCAAAATTGCATGGCGTGTACGGTGGCGGCTGCCTTGTATAGTATGACGCGATCCATGGCCCGGGTTTCCGTCATCATCTTGAATTGGAACGGCTGCGAGCTTCTGGAGGCTTGCCTCGGCTCGTTGCGTCGACAGGACACCGACGATTTCGAGATCATTGTCGTCGACAACGGTTCGCAAGACGGAAGTCTGCGCATGCTGGAGTCCGCGTCTCCCGAGTGCCGGTTGATCCGCAACGAGGAGAACCTGGGGTTTTGCGAGGGCAACAACCAGGCATTCCGTGCTTCGACAAGCGAACTCGTGGTGCTCCTCAACAACGATGTCGAAGTTGCCCCGGATTTTCTCTCGCGTCTGATGACCGCCGCCGATCTGGATCCGGAGTTCGGGATGTTTGCCGCACGGGTGATGATGTACGATCGTCCGGAAGTTTTCGATTCGACGGGCCTGTTGGTGTATCCGGACGGTGTCTGTCGAAGCCGCGGCTGGTTGGAAGAAGACCGTGGGCAGTTCGACGAGTCCGATGAATGCCTCGGTCCCAACGGCTGTGCGGCTATGTATCGTCGGGGAATGCTCGACGATGTCGGGATGTTCGACGAACGCTATTTCGCCTACCTTGAAGATTTGGATTTAGCGTTCCGAGGTCAGCTGCGGGGCTGGCGTTGTCGCTACGTGGCCGACGCGGTCGCCTATCACAAGAAGTCCATGACCAGCGGCTATCACTCGGCATTCAAGGCGTTCCTCGTCGAGCGCAACCGTATTTGGAACGCGTTCAAACTCTTCCCCCGGCGGATCCTCTTTCTCAGTCCTTTGTATACGTTCACGCGTTACGTCGCGCAGGGCTATGCGGCTCTTACGGGACAGGGGATTACGAAAGGGTTTACGCGCGATTACTCGCACGCGGGTCTGAGCGCAATCCTGTTGCGTGCATACGTTTCGGCTCTACGGGGGCTTCCCGCCATTCTCGCCGACCGGCACCGTGTCCAACGCCGCCGCCGTCTGGGGGCCTTGGCCGTGTACGCGCTCATGCGCCGCTACCGTCTTCCTTTGCGCGACCTGGCTTTCAAGGACTGAGGTGCTTCGTTGCCGACTCCCTTCGGTTGCGCAACATGAGGTAATCGCGGTTGGTGGGATCGAGAGTGAGAAGGTGTTGGGTGCTGCGCCGCGCTTCTTGGTAACGGCCGAGTTTTAGCAGAAGATTGCTATATCTCACCAGCGCCCGTTGGTCGTCGGGGGAGTTTCGAAGGTAGCTTTCATAGGCGTCGGCCGCCTGCGCCTCGTGTTTTTGCTTTATCAGGGTACGTGCGAGGTACTCGGTAGCCAGATAGAACTTAGGGTAGATTTCGATGGCGCGCCGGAAGCTCCGGGCCGCTTCCGACAGATGCCCCGCACGTGCCAGGCCGAGGGCCAGATTGTAGTGGGCTTTGGCCGAATGAGGCGAATCGACGACGGTTTGGCGGTAGAAATGAAGCTCGGAGGCCCACACCAGCGAGTGCGCCCGGTAGCCCAGGGCCAAAACGAAGGCCGAGACGGCAAGAACCCCGGTAGCAAATCCGCGACGTACTCGACCTCCCCGCCCGACGGCTTGCAACAGCGCTCCGGCGATCAAGCAAGGCCCCACCGAAGGAAGAAAGTCCAGGCGATCGGCCATGATGGTTCCGATCGGCACGAGCACGTTGCCGGTGACCACGAAGGCGATCGGGAACCAGGCCAAGAGAAAGGCACAGGTAGGCTTGGATTTGCGAAGCCGCCAAACCGCGAGGGCCGCCGCGATCCAGGCCACGAGCGCAACGACACCCGGCCCGATCGCGGTCGCGGTCTGATCAAAGGATCGGTCGCTTCGTAGACCGGCCGGCCACGCGAGCAACCCGGCGTATCGCCACAGGATGGAGCAAGCGTTCAAGATTCGCTCCCAGATGGGCATGAAGGCGAGCGGGTTGTCGATAAAGTCGATGTCGGATGCGGCCGAAAGACGTGAGCCCGCAAACGCCAGCCACGCCACCAGCACCGCGGCGTAGCCCGCGTACAGCCATAACGAGTTCTTCGAGCGAGTACGCGGCGATTTTTCGCCTACGCCCGCAGACGCCGAGTCCACGATTCCTCGCGCACGTATCCTGGTCAGGTCGTAGACGAGCACAAGCAGGGGCAGGCACGCGGCGCTTTCTTTGCTTTCCAGTCCGGCGAAAAAAAACAGCAGAGCCGCTATGACTCCCCATCCCCGTGGCGGATATCCATTCACGTGGAGAACAACCGCCGCCAGCACGAACGTCGCTGCGAGCAGCTCGGCACGCCCGACGATGCTGACCACGGCGTCGACGTGTACGGGGTGGACGGCGAAAAACAGCGCTCCCGCAGAAGCGGCGAAAGTTGTGAGTCCGAGGCTGCGACCGAGCACGAATACCATCAACGAAACGACAGCGGCCAGCGCGGTGTTGGTGATGTGGAAGGGCCGGGGATCGGGCGGGGTGGCGGTGCCGCGGTTGGCGTCCAAGCTCAGAACCGTCAGGTGGCGGCCTAGCCCCCACGGCCGGCTTTCCGCGAATGCTCGCCAGCCTTGCCGGGCGGCGGGGATACGCTCGAGGATGACGGCGTTGTCGTCGTAGACGAACCCGTAGTCGAGAGTATGGGCGTTCACGAGCACCGTCGCGGCGACGAGGATCGTCGCAGCCAGTATGTCAGCCGCGCGCGGCACTTAGGCATTACCTAGCGCGCCCGCCGCCTGCCTACAAACCACTTGTGACGAATCGCGCATCAGCCTAAGTTGCGCTATGGACGTTTTCGCTTCGGCGATCGATATCGCCGCCGCCATCCGCAGAAAAGAGATAAGTCCGACCGAACTGGTGAAGGCCTACCTCCGTCGTATCGATGAACTCAACCCTCAGCTCAACGCTGTGATATGGCGAAGAGACGAACAGCTTGTGGCCGAGGCCGAGTCGGCGACGCAGGCGGTCATGCGCGGCGACGAGTTGGCGCCGTTCCATGGTGTTCCCATACCGATAAAAGATCTCAACCACGTCAAAGGATGGCCGACGACATTCGGATCCAAGGCCGCGCGTAACTACATCGCCGATCACGACGATGCCGTCGTCACAGGCTTGCGCCGGGCCGGGTTCTTATTGATGTGCCGCACCAACACGCCGGAAATCGGCACGCTGCCGGTCACCGAAAACGACCTGTTCGGCGCGACCCGAAATCCTTGGAACACCGAACACACACCCGGCGGTTCCAGCGGCGGTTCCGCGGCGGCGGTTGCCGCCGGTTTGGCGCCTATCGCTCACGGCAACGACGGCGGCGGGTCCTTGCGTATCCCCGGCGGGTGCTGCGGCCTGGTCGGGTTCAAGTCCTCACGCGGCCGCACGCCCTGCGGCCCTCCGGTAGTTTGCGACGTCATGCACGGGGGATGCGTCGAAGGCGCGGTCGCGCGGAGCGTGGCCGACAGCGCCTCGATCTTGGACTGTCTGTGCGCAGACGACCCGTTGGCTTGGTACAACGCACCGGCGCCGGCACGCCCGTTTTCCGAAGAGGTCCGTCTCGATCCGGGGCGTTTGCGCATCGCATGTATGACCAAAGCTCCCAACGGCGTACCGGTCGACGATGCCTGCGTGCAAGCGGTGAAGGCGACGGCACGTTTGCTCGAAGAACTCGGCCACGAAATCGTCGATGGCGATTTCGATCTCGGTGAAATTGGCTCGCAATCCACACCCGCGTTTCTCACGGTGTGGAACACGGGTTCGGCATACTGGCCGATCGAGGACTGGGAACAGTTGGAACCCGTCAACGCCGCCATGCGCGAGTTGTCGCGCCAGACCGACTGTCTCACCTACCTGAACGCTCTCGGCAAGCTGCAAAACGCATCGCGTCGCATCGTGTCGCACTGGGGCCGCGACTTCGACGTGTTGGTATCTCCGACTTTGGCCACCGAACCGCCGAAAGTAGGCGCTTTATTCGAAGGCTACGACTCCGATCCCATGGCGCCGCTGGCAAATGCTGCTGGGGTGGCGTCGTTTACGCCCTTGTTCAACGCAACCGGTCAGCCGGCAGTCTCTTTACCGTTGCATTGGTCGCCGAGCGGTTTGCCGATCGGGGTGCAGTTGGTCGGCGGACCTTGGAAGGATGCCACCCTCTTGCGTTTGGCCTCGCAGCTCGAGAAAGCGCGCCCTTGGCGCGACCGCCGGCCGTCGGTCTCCTGAGGCCGCTGGCACGGCTCGAGGCACTGACAGCCCCTGTGTGGGGGGCAGCCGAAATCCCAGAACAATCTCCCGGAAAAGCGGCAAACACCGGATCGTGCCCAGCGGCAAGCAAGGCGAGTGCTCGGTGCCGAGACTCACGCGGCCGTTGGCGGGCCGCCTCGGCGGTTGTATGGCGACGGGAGGGGGCCGGGGCCTGGTTGCCGGGTAGTCGCCATGGCTAGCTCGAAGAAGGCAGGTTCGGCGGCCGGTGAGAAATACAAATCAATCGCGATATCCAAGCGTTAGCACGCTAAAACGAAATAAATGCTTAATGATTGCAGCGGCGGCTTGTCTGCTTTCTTTGCTAGCCTCGGGTGGATCGCGTGCGGGCGCCGCGAAACCGCCGCCGCTGCGCTACGTGCTCACCTTCACGCTGGTCGACGAAGTTTCGGTCGGGGCGTTGCAGTATGAAGTCGGCTACCCGCGTTCGGGCCGCTTCGTAGGGCGGGGGGGCGAGGTCGCGTGTACCAGTCTTCTCGGTGAGCCGGTTCGGGCGACGTTCAACAACGACGACGAGGTCTCGAGGTTGCGTAGCGCGTGGTATAGCCCGGTCGGGTTTGCCGGGCCCGCGGATCTAGCCGAGTGCGTTTTCGAGAGCCGCGCCGGCGGTGCGCCGGACCCGCAAGATTTTCACGTGGTAGTCAAGCTGATTTCGTCTTTAACGGTACACGAGGTCGATGCTTTTCCCAGGGTGACCGTCACGAAGGTTCGCGCCGGCGGCGGTGAGGGGGATCGGGTGGTGGGAGAGGTAACGGAGCCGTCGTTGGGCTGACCGTTTTGCGCGGCCGTGTGGAGCGCGTTGAACGGCCGATGTGTGCCGATGTGCGCCGACGTGCGTTATTGTATTGACGGAGCCAAGGCGATTTTGTAAGCGAGCCTGAGTCCGGGTGTTCCGGGCGGGTGGGCTGAATGCGACGCAAATGGCTGTTTCTGGCGGTTTCCGCCGTGATCGTTGCCGCGGTGGCGGTAGCGTCGAACCTCCGGCTGCGCTCGCGATTGGCTCGCACGGAGCTGGCTTTGGTGCAGGCTCGTGCGGGTCATCCCGTGATGGTCGACGGCCGGGTCGACGCCGGGCCTGACGAAAGGCATCATCGTGCCGGCGCTACCTTAGGCTCAACCGGCGGCGGCCTGGTCCGCCGGCTTCCCGTCGGACGGCCCCACCAAGAGGCGACGTGTCGTTGCTGTTCGCAGGCGGAGGCCTGTACGCCGACCCCGAGCGTTGCGACCCCCGACGGAGAAATTCTCGACGGGCCGCAAGAGGCCGATGCTTACGCGCGCCGGTACCTCGAGCGAAAGGTGGAGTCGGTGTACGAAGGCAGCAACGTCGACGAGCTGACGCGGAGGCGCATCGTCGACCTTCTCGCTCGAATACGCGCTTTGCGCACAGTAGAGGTCCGTGCCGGCGGCGGGTCGAAAGACGACGCAAAGCGCGATTCCGAGCTTCGCGACGCTGAAATTCGCTTCACCGAACTGACAGGCGTCGGTGTCGGCGAATTCCTGCGCTCGGCGCTTTCGACGGGGGCTCCGGACGAGGCTGTAGCACCCGGCGACGCCCGGCCCCCTGCGCAGGGAGAGACC
>Ga0114931_10005499_pt1 | contig 15649 bp, 17 predicted proteins | sample 2SBtaG_FD_89579 | JGI IMG/M metagenome (GOLD analysis project Ga0114931, IMG submission 89579) | Deep subsurface microbial communities from Kolumbo volcano to uncover new lineages of life (NeLLi) - 2SBTROV14_V59a metaG | ecosystem: Environmental > Aquatic > Marine > Volcanic | place: Kolumbo...
AGAATGAAAATAGACAATAAACATGGATTCGGAATTAGAGGGACAATCTGGGGGGGGGAAGAAACATCATCCTAAACAAGAACCATAAACCCCAATAGGAAGTCATCCTGAACGTGCCTGTACCATTCGGGCAGGCTTAATTCAGGATCTAAGTAAACGAATTGATAAGATGCTGAATCCTGCCAGCCGGTAAAGGCATGGCAGGTTCAGGATGACTGGTAATAATAATATGAAGTTGATAAAAAGTAAAGTCAACTTAACCTCAATAAATACGGTTCCATATTAAGTGCCTGTCGGGTACAGAAACGAAGCAACTCCTAAACCCGTAACGTCATGCAGAGCGGAACGCAGTCGAGCGAAACATCCCCCAGCAGTTCGTCTTGGGGGATCCATCTGTCAGGCCTTGTGGCCTTCCTTCTGGATGACTTTTCTTTATGGGGATGCTGGCAGGCTTTGCTCTGGGTGACGGTTATTTTATTGCTTGACGTTATTCTGCCATTTGCGATAGTTCCAGTCAACGATCTTCTTTGGTGGAAATTTGCGATTTTAGATCTTCCAGCTCTTTCCCCCATTCAACTAGCAGCGTATAATCTTCATTTGGTTGGGCAAGTTTTTCGATCAAGGTTGTTTTCTTTTTTTCTAATTGGGTGATCTCATCTTCAAGCGCCTCAAATTCACGTTTTTCATTATAACTGAGCTTCTTCTTTGGGGATTTGAGTGTTGTCTGAACAGGTTTTACAGGAGCCCGGCCACTCGATTTTTGTACTGTCTTTCGTGTTAGCCGGTAATCGGTAAAATTACCCGGGAATTCTCTTATAGAACCGCCCCCATTGAAAACGAAAAGATGGTCAACCAGCCGGTCAATGAAATAGCGATCGTGGGAGACAACAATTAAACAACCGCCAAATTTTTCAAGATAGTCTTCCAGGGTATTTAAAGTGATAAGGTCAAGGTCGTTAGTTGGCTCGTCAAGAATTAAGAAATTTGGGTTACCCATCAATACTTTAAGTAACTGCAACCTGCGTTTTTCTCCACCACTAAGCTTTTCTACAAAATCATATTGTTTTTTGGGGGAGAAATTAAACTGCTTAAGTAATTGGGAAGCGGTCACCTCACGTCCATCATTCAACTCGATTACTTCGGCTACATTCTTTATTACATCAATTACCTTTTCTCCTAAGTTAAAGCTTATCGTATCCTGGGTGTAATAGCCAAATACTACGGTTTCACCTTGAACAATTTCGCCAGAATCGGCTGATATGGCTTTGGTGATAAGCTTTAAGAAAGTGGTTTTACCGGAGCCATTATTACCGATGATGCCGATGCGGTCGCCTCTCTTAAAGGTGTAAGAAAAATCTTTAATCAGTATTTTTTCTTCAAACGACTTAGATAGGTGGTCGATTTCAAGGATTTTTTTTCCTAATCTGTTACCGGACAAGGCAATATTAAGCGCTTGAGTAACCTGTTTGCTGGTTGCTTTTTTCTCTAATTCGTCAAAAGCATCAATACGGTATTTTGCTTTGGTACCGCGGGCTTTGGGCTGCCGCCTCATCCAGTCAAGCTCTTTGCGCATCAAGTTTTTGGCTTTTTCTATCACCTTCGCCTCATTTAAAGAGCGCTCTAATTTTTTTTCCAGGAAATAACTATATGAACCTTTATATCGATACATCCGGCCACTGTCCAGTTCTAGAATATTGTTGGTTACAGCCTCTAAAAAATAGCGATCGTGGGTTACCAATAATATACTCATTTTTTGTTGGGCTAGATACTGCTCGAGCCATTCAATAACTTCCAGGTCTAGATGGTTGGTAGGCTCATCGAGCAGCAACATGTTGGGTTTCTCAATGAGAAGTTTGGCTAGTGCTACCCTTTTTTGCTGTCCACCCGAAAGCGTGTCGGCCGTGGCTGCCAGGTTGTGAATTCCTAATTTGCCCAATATTTGCTTGGCCTGAGATTCGAAATCCCAGGCATGGAGGTCATCCATTTTTTCTAACAGGCGATCAAGGCTCGAGTGGTTGGTAGCATTTAGTGCATGTTCATATTCCCGCACAACCCTGGAAATCTCATCATCACCTGAGAGCACATAATCTAAGATGGAATCGTGATTGGTAATGGCAGGTTCCTGAGGTAGCATTCTTATTTTCATTTGTTTATTAAAACGAAAACTACCGCTGTCGGCTGATTCTTTGCCCATCAAAATATTGAACAAGGTGGATTTACCAGCCCCATTGATGCCGACAATAGCGGTTTTCTGCCCCTGGTCAATACCAAAGGATACACCTTCAAAGAGGGGTTTATCTGCAAACCGTTTACTTAAATTGTCAACTGACAAATAATTCATGATGCAAAGCTATTCTATTCTTTCTTAAAATTTTTAAGCAATATTTATTGGTAAAAGTTCTTGACATATATTTTAATATTTTTTATCTTGCTCTTTCACTATTCGACTATTTGTTATGAAAGTTTTAAAAATCATAGGGATAATTGTTGCCATTTTGTTGGTAGTTATAGTTGTATTTATTTTGAGCCTAAAAGGTAAAGGCCATTTAGAAAGATCGATCACCATTCATGCCCCTAGCGAGAAGGTATTTGCCGTAGTAGATGACCTCGCATCTGCAAAAAGTTGGAGTCCATGGTTCCAAATAGATGAAAATACCAATTATGAATTTTCGGATAACACTTCGGGTGTTGGTGCATATTACACCTGGGATAGTGAAAATCCGCAAGTAATGTCAGGCCGACAGGAAATAATTGAAGTAATTCCGAATGAACTGGTGAACACAAGCATGTCATTTGGTGGTATGACAGGCACCTATCATGCTTCTTTTATATTGCATGCGAAAGATAATAATACTACTGACTTAACATGGACTTATGATGGTGAAGCTGATGCAATAATGGAGAAATTTTTTATTGATTATATGACTGAATCAATGTTGGGCCCTAGTTACGAGAAGGGGCTTTAGAATCTTAAAACTTATATAGAAGGACTTCCTGATCCAGAACCTGAAATATTAGAAGCAGATACCACCGCTATGGAATAATTTTTAATTTATTTTAATTAGGCAAATGGCCACTTTTCTGCTTAAATGGTTGCTGATTATTTTTACCATATACTGCTTTATAAGTTTTACCATTTCGCCAACTGAAGTGAATAATTTCTTCCAGATGCCTGGTTCATCTTCTGTATTAACCGTAAAGTAGTAATTCCAGTAATTTACTATAGATTGATTGCAGGACATTTTTTTCAAATTATTGGTTTTACAATTTAATAATTCTATTTTTGTGTCCCGATTTGAGGGAGTACTATAAATTTATAATAATAATTAAGTGGATACAGTAAGTTATAAGACCGTTTCGCTCAACAAAGGCACAGTAGAAAAAGACTGGGTAATTGTTGATGCTGAGGCGAAGGTTTTAGGGAGGTTGTCATCGGAGGTGGCGATGCTCCTGAGAGGAAAAAAGAAGCCTGGTTACACTCCGCATGTGGATTGTGGAGATAATGTAATTGTCATTAATGCCGACAAAGTAAAATTAACCGGCAAAAAATGGACTGACAAGGTTTACGTACGTCACACGGGTTATCCGGGGGGACAGCGTTTTGAAACGCCTAATCAAGTAAAAGCAAAATCATCTACGATTTTGGTGGAAAAGGCGGTACGGGGAATGTTACCAAAGAATAAGATAGGTAGGGAATTATTTCGCAACCTCTATGTTTATGAAGGGGCAGAACACCCTCATGAAGCGCAAAAACCTAAAGAAGTAAAGTTTTAATCGATGGATGTAATTAATACAATAGGCAGAAGAAAGACCTCCATAGCGAGGATATACATGCAGCCCGGTAAAGGTAAGATCAGTGTTAACAACAAGGATATGAAAGATTATTTCCCTGTTGATATTATGCAGATTATCGTACAACAACCATTAACTACAGTAGATGCCGAAGGCAAATTCGATATTAAGGTGAATGTTGATGGTGGGGGTGTTAAAGGACAGGCAGAAGCCGTAAGGCTGGCAATTGCCCGCGCATTATGTGTGGTAGATGAAGAAAACAGACCTCCTTTAAAGAAAGAAGGATTTCTTACCAGGGATTCAAGAATGGTGGAACGTAAAAAATACGGTAGAAGAAAAGCCCGTAGAAGATTCCAATTTAGTAAACGTTAAAATTCTGATATTAGACATGAGATCATGGACCATAGGTGTCTCAAATTTCAAGTCTATCATCTAAAATCAAGATAATTAATGGGAAATATAACACAAAAGGACTTACTGGATGCTGGTGTTCACTTCGGACACTTAACAAGAAAGTGGGATCCCAGAATGGCGCCATATATATTTATGGAGAAAAGCGGGATTCACATTATCGACCTGAATAAGACCCTTGAGAGCCTTGAACAAGCATCTAACGCTCTTAAGAATATCGTTCGCTCAGGTAGAAAAGTATTGTTTGTGGCCACCAAAAAACAGGCCAAAGAAATCGTAGCCGAGGAGGCCAAGCAATTAAATATGCCGTATGTAACGGAAAGATGGTTAGGTGGTATGCTGACTAATTTTGCTACTATCCGTAAATCATTAAAAAAGATGACTTCTATCGATAAAATGATGAAGGAGGATTCTTATACCAATCTTGCCAAGCGCGAGCGGTTAATGATTACCAGGGAAAAAGAAAAACTAGAAAGAATACTGGGAGGAATATCTGATTTAACCCGTTTACCTCGCCTTATTTGTGGTAGATGTAAAACGAGAACATATTGCTATCAAAGAAGCACATAAACTGAATATTCCGGTTTTTGCTATGGTAGATACCAACTCAGATCCCACCAACATCGATTTTCCTATTCCTGCTAATGATGATGCCTTTAAGTCAATAGAAATTATAACCAATGCAATTGGTAAGGTAGTTGAAGAGGCTCTAATGGAACGTAAAAAAGATAAAGAGGAGTCGAAGCGCAAAGAAGAGGAAGAAGCCAAACGAAAAGCAGATGAGCAACCTGAAGAGGTAGCAGAGAAAGCCTGACTTTTTCAATAATTTGATATGTAGAATTGGACATTACCTGATCCCGATAGGAATCGGGAGATGTTCAATTTTTTATTTAAGATAAGATTAACGTTAAAATTTAAGAATTATGGCTATTACAGCTAAAGAAGTAAACGAATTAAGAAAGATGACCGGGGCCGGTATGATGGATTGTAAGAAAGCCCTCACCGAAGCTGATGGTGATTTCGAAAAGGCCATCGATATTTTACGAACCAAAGGCCAAAAAGTATCCGCTTCACGGGCCGATCGTGATGCCAAAGAAGGTGTGGTTTTTATAAAAAGTAATGCCGATGCTACGGAAAGTGTTTTAGTGGCACTTGCTTGTGAAACCGATTTTGTGGCAAAGAATGAGGAGTTCCAATCTGCTGGGCAGAAAATCACTGATATCGTTTTCGAGCAAAATCCTGCTACCATAGAGGAATTATTGCAATTACCTTATGATAATATTACCATTGGTGAAAAAATTATTGAACTGACAGGTAAAATTGGTGAAAAGCTGGAAGTGAAATATTATGAGCGTATGACCGGTGAAGTTGTTGTACCGTATATTCATGCCGGTAGTAAGTTAGGCGTTTTGGTGGCGCTAACCGGAGCTAATGGGACTGATGTTACGACAGCCGGTAAAGATGTGGCCATGCAAATTGCGGCTATGAGGCCTGTGGCAGTCAGTAAGGATTCCGTAGATCAGGCTACTATTGACCATGAACTAGCCATTGGCCGAGAGCAGGCTTTGGCAGAAGGCAAGCCGGAGCAAATTATTGACAAAATAGCCCAGGGTAAACTGAATAAGTTTTTTCAGGAAAATACCCTGCTGGCACAGAAATTTGTTAAGGACAATAGCATGACAATCGAACAATATCTTAATAGTGTTCAAAATGGGTTAACTATAGCTGATTTTAAAAGAATTGCCATTGGCGGTTAATTTTTTGTAGAAATCATTAATAAACTTGATACCCTGACGATTATTATTTGAATGGTCAGGGTTTTTTATGCCCCAATTTGTTTTCATCGGATTCGACTTCCAGTACTACTATGATCATCAGGGTCTTCCATCATACAGCATGACCCGGAGGTAGTATTATTTAAAATAAACGCTACTCTCCGTTGGTATTCTACTATTCCATCAGCGTTATAAAAGAGACACTGATTCTCTAAAGGGTTAATTGTTGTTCCTTGTTGTCCAGGTTAAATTTAATATTAAAATCAAGGCTCTTCAAATCAGCTTCAAGTTTGGCCCATTGGTCTTTATTATGCCAGTTGATGATAAGCTTATCATTAGGAGTAGGCTCCATCTTGAACTTCCCATTAAAAGCAGGGTGGGAATTCCTGAATTTGATGAGCTTAAATAATTTAATCACAACCTGCCTTTTTTGTGCTTCTTCTAATTCATGGCCGGTAAAATAATGCCGGTTGATGTCTCTGCCCACTTTCGTTTTAGCCAACAGTTGCATATCATTAGGCTCTGCCAACAGTCCCATATAGTAAACCTGAGGAATACCGGGTGCAAAGAATTGAATGGCACGTGCTAAGAGGTAATGTTTTTCATTTCTTCCCAGGGCATCGAAATAAGTACAATTAACCTGGTATAAATCAAGGTTAGAAGCTGCCGAACCGGTAGCTTGCTCGCTTTGGCCCTGGCTGTTTTGGTGAATTTGTCTCACCAAGGCTTCAATATCGGTATCGGGTAGCAGTCCTTCTTGTCCATCAGAACGGCCTACATCAATTACGCCAATACCATCGTGGGTGTCTAATATGGTAATTGCATTTCGCGGGCTTATAGCCAACCATTGCTTTAAATAATTAGCTGATCGGCTAAAAATAGAATGTAGTATAAGTGGAGACAAGGCAAAATCATATACCCAATCTACCTTCTTGGCTATTTCTATTTGTTTTTTATAAAAGGAGTGGATTTCCACCAGTACTTCCATCCCGAAGCTTTTGGCTTGCCGGCTGAACCATCCAATAAAATCAAAAGTTTCTGGGATCATAAAACATGAAGTGCCCCTTTTCTTAATCGCATATCCTGCCGCATCAAGCCGAATCATTTTAATACCAGCCTTCTTAAACTGCTAAGGATTGACAATAGATAATCTTTACCTGCATTGCTTTTTACATCTATATCAATTTGGTTGGCGGTGAAAGTTGACCAGAGCGATTTTTCTGAACCGTCAGAAAATTGAATTTTAGTAAAAGATGAGCCGGGTCGTGGACGATAAATTGCCGACAATTCTTCTTCCTTAGCATCCTTGTCAAACACCTTATTAAAAGTAATGAACATATCAGCGTAGGGTGATTTTTCTCTATGTTTTAAAAAATCAAGAAATTGCTGTGACTTTGCCGATACATGATTAACAATAACATCAGCCATAATATCGGTGACTTTACTCAACGAACTTATATCTTCCCACGAGCCAAGTCGTGGATCAACTTGCGTATGGTCTATTGGATCAAAGCCTGCATCTGCACCATCAATAGGATAATAAAAAGGCAACAAATGTACCCCACCTAATACCCCTTGCCATTCATTTACCAACAGATTTTGAACTGATTTTATATTACCCCCGGTGAGACGATCAATATATGTTATAAGATGTACCTGGTTTTTCATTTAAAATAAAGGTTAATTGTAAAATAATGGGAAACATAAAAATTTCCCCTTTACAAATGCGATTACAAGCCAAATAAGTTAGGCGCTGAGAAGGTTATTTTTCCACTACAATCTTTCCTCCCTGCATTACCAGCTTTATATTTCGCAGGGTGCTAATATCATTCACCGGATTGCCTTTTACCACCGTTATGTCGGCAAGATACCCGGGTTTTATGAAGCCTAATTGGTTTTCTAAATGAAACAGTTTGGCATTCACAGAGGTAGCTGCCCGCAAGATTTCAATGGTTCCCATACCATATTTTGCCATCATTTCCAGCTCCAACACATTATTACCGTGGGAAAAAACACCTATATCACCCCCGGCACAAATAGTTACCCCTGCATCCAGGGCTTGCTTAAAGCTAGCTCGTTTTTGGGTAATCCGTTCCGGCTCCGGCTCTGTGTAGGGGTTCCAACCATCATATATCTTAATAGAATAACCAGCTGCCAGGGTGGGGCATAAGGCAACACCCTTTTCTTTCATTAGTTTAAAAATTTCCGGAGTAGCGCCATCACCATGTTCAATAATGGCAACCCCCGCATTAATAGCCCTGCGCATTCCTTCGGCTGTGGCGGCATGGGCAGCTACATCCCTGCCACTGCTATTCGCTGTTGCCACAATCAAGTTTAGCTCTTCCTGCGAAAAGGTAGGCATGGCTTCTTTATGAGGCCCCCACCTATAATCGGCATATACTTTAATAAAATCAGCGCCTTTGCCAATTTGCGATCTTACTACTTCAACCACATTATTGGCATCCGCCTCCTGGCCACCTAAAACGGGCAAGTCAAAATCTGGGGAGAAACCTTTGGGCCCGTAACTACCGGTGGCGACAATGGCCCTGCTGGAAATGAGCATACGCGGGCCGGCAATAATACCATCGGCAATAGCCTTCTTAATGCCGTAGTCAGCATAGCCTGCGCCCTCAGTTCCCAAATCACGAAAGGTGGTAAAGCCGGCTTCTAAAGTTTTGCGTGCACTCACCGTGGCCCTTGCAACCCGGTAGGCTGTGGGCTCTTTCAATACCTGGTCATTCCATGGTGTTTCGTTATAAGGATGTAAAAGAATATGCCCATGTCCTTCGATTAAGCCGGGAAGTAAGGTTGTTCCTGGTAAGGCTAGCAATTTTGCTTGAATCCTGGGCTGCTTCTTCTCTGTTCCTGCGTATAATATTTTTTCTCCACGGGTAATCACAATCCAATCGTTATGCATGGTATAGCCATCAAAAACCCGGTCGGGTTTTAATAAATAAATGTGTTCTTGTTGAGCATAAGTAAGACTGCTGATGAAAAAGAGGGCTAAAATTTGGAGGTATTTCATGGTGTGATCAATGATTCTATATAACCTTTAAAATTACAAATATCTACTACTAATCATTGGTTTAGAAAGAAGAAAATACAATTAATCTTCTAGATAAATCATCTAAAAAATCTTTATGATTTAGATAAAATCACTTTTCTTTTTGCCAATCATCGGAAGATGAAACGTGCAGGGTGTTCCCTTTATCGAGGATAAAATCTTTCATAATAACTTTACGACAACCCTGAAAACTATTGCCTCCTGTACTTTTAAGTAAGATGGGGTAAGAGTAGCCGTAATACCGTTTGTTTTTAATAATATCACCGTTTGCATTGAGTATAAATCCCCAGACAAGCTCGATTGGTTTATGTTCACAACTGGCAGGAGCAAAACCAAAAAGGTCATATTTGTATACCCCAGTGCCATCAGTATTAAGCTTTAAATAACCGGATTTTCGTCCTTTATATACACCAATAAAGGCTTCCGGTACACAATAGGTGGTTTGGTATTCCACCCCATTATATTCTAATATTCTGCTCTTATCGTTCGTTCCCTGTTGGTTAAACAGGATGAAGCCAAAGATATAAAAGAGGATTAGCATATTAGATAAATCATAAGGTTATGAATTAGGCATGTTAAATTACCTGGTGGTTCTTGCTAAAATCGTAAATCTTACTCTAAATTTTGTTTAATTTTCCAAGGCAGCTACTCCAGGCAATACCTTGCCTTCCATATACTCCAGCAGGGCTCCGCCACCGGTAGAGACGTAAGAGACCTTATTCCCATAGCCAAACTTATTGATAGCCGCAGCAGAATCGCCCCCCCCAATTAAGGTGAAGCCACCAAATTGGGTCGCATCTCTAACTGCTTTGGCAACAGCCCGGGTACCTTCAGCAAATGCATCCATCTCAAAAACTCCCATTGGTCCATTCCACAACACTGTGGCTGACCGGCTGATAATTCTGCGGAACACTTCCTGTGCATCGGGGCCAATATCAAGGCCCATCCAGCCATCGGGAATGCTGATATTATCTGAAATACGGGTGGTGGCATCTGGAGCAAATTTATCAGCTATTACCGAATCGATTGGCAATTCCAAACTTACGCCTTTATTCTTGGCTTTTTGAATCAGTTTTTTGGCTAGGTCAAGCTTGTCTTCTTCAACCAGTGATGACCCAACTTTTCCACCCAAGGCTTTAAAAAAGGTATAGGCCATGCCACCACCAATAATTAGGCTGTCGACCCGGTCGATTAGTTTTTCGATAATTAAAATTTTGTCAGAAATCTTAGCGCCTCCCATAATGGCAGTGAAAGGTCTTTTAGCTTCGGAAAGCACTTTTTTAGCATTTTCCAATTCAGCTTTCATTACATATCCACAGGCTTTTTCGGTAAAAAACTGGGCGATCACTGAAGTAGAAGCGTGAGCCCGGTGGGCTATACCAAAGGCATCATTCACATATGTATCACCAAGTTTAGCCAGCTTAGCTGCAAAGTCTTTATCACCCGCTTTTTCTTCCTTATGAAACCGTAGGTTTTCCAGTAGCAAGATGTCTCCGGGTTGCAAGGTAGCCGCCAGGTTTTCAGTTTCTTCACCAATGCAATCAGCAGCAAATTTCACTTCGCGACCAAAGCGTTCTGAGAGTGCCGGTACCAGATGCTTCAATGAGTATTTCTCTTCGGGGCCATCTTTGAGCCTGCCTAAATGCGACATTAATATTACCATTCCACCGTCATTGAGAATCTTATGGATGGTAGGCTCTGCGGCATCTATACGGGTGAAATCTGTAATCTCATACCTATCATTCAGTGGAACATTAAAATCTACCCTTAGCAGGGCTTTTTTGTTATTAAAATTTATTTCATCAATTGTTTTCATTTGCTTCTACTTGCTCTATTTAATCGATCGTTTATGGCTTTTCCCAGCCCTTTATCAGGTGCATTTTCAGTTATTATCATTTCAACATCTTGGTTTTCGAACCACCTGAGGCCGGTAAAGAGGTTTTTTGCGGCCTCCTCAACGCTTGCCCGTTGCGAGAGCACAAAGTTAGGGTAATCGCTATATTTTTTGCTGAAAGAAAGGATACCAATTTTTCTAAAGTCGTTTTCTTCTAAAAGATCCTCAATTTCACCCAATACTACTGGTTTGGTTGGTGCATAATGACTGCTGAACATCCCGGGAGAGTTCGGTTTTGAGGTGGATAAGGTATTTACAGCTACTTTACCTATTTCTGCTTCAATATCTTCCACGGAAAGGCCTCCGAGTCTTAAAATAGTGGGTTGTTCGGTTATAAAACTTATAATAGTGGATTCGAGGCCTATTTTACATTCGCCACCATCTAAAATATAGTCGATTTTATCCCCTAATTGTTGATTTACGTGTGCTGCCGAAGTCGGACTCACATAACCAAAGGGGTTGGCACTGGGTGCCACCACAGGAAAATCAAGTACGTTTAATAATTGATGTAATAATTCATGCCTGGGCATACGAAATGCAGCGGAAGCAAGACCGCTGGTAATCAGGTTGTTGATTCTTGCTGATTTGGGTAACACTACCGTGAGCGGCCCGGGCCAATATTTTGTTATTAACTTGTGTGCATCTTCAGGAATTTCCAGTACTAAGGTTGTTAACATTTCCATGCTGGCCACATGGGTAATTAGAGGGTCGAAGGCCGGCCTGTTCTTGGCTTTAAATATATTTACTACCGCATCTTCTTGAAAGGCGTTGGCAGCCAAACCGTACACCGTTTCGGTAGGAATTCCAACCAGTCCTCCAGCTTTTAAGAGTTCTGCTGCTTGATTTATATTCGTACCAATTGCTGCCAACCAGAAGTGTATTATGAGGATGAATAATGAATGCGAAGGTAATTAATTTAACCGTAAGGTACCTAAATAATTTAGCAGACTAGCTCTGCGCCTGGCTATTTTCCTTAAGAAAAACGCCCATAATCTGATCAATCGCTTGTGTAGGAGTGATTTCATTAGCCATCACCTTCGCCTCCAGTGCGGGAAGCAACTTTTTAATGTGCTCATTTTCTTTTAGCCGTTGCATGAATTCAGCTTGCAGGGTTTGGTCGAGCCATAATTTCTTTTGGTGCATACGGATGGCATCCAATTGACCATTTTCAACCAATTTATCATAAAATTCATTGATTTGATGCCAAACAGCCTCAATACCAGTACCGGTAAGTGCCGAACAGGTTAAGACCGGTAGCTGCCAGCCGGAATCACGGGGCGAAAACAGGTGGATGGCATTTTCATAAGTTTTTTTTGCCAGGTGAGACTTGGCCACATTATCGCCATCGGCTTTATTAATTACCAAAAGGTCAGCCATTTCCATGATACCACGTTTAATACCTTGCAATTCATCCCCGGCACCAGCTAGCATCAGCAGCAGAAACACATCAGTCATATTCTTTACCGCCACCTCCGATTGGCCTACACCAACCGTTTCAATAATAATTACATCATAGCCTGCGGCTTCGCAAAGCAACACAGTTTCCAGTGTTTTGTTGGCCACTCCTCCCAGGTTGCCGGCAGCCGATGTCGGCCGAATAAAAGCGTTGGGGTTGGTGGCAAGCCGGCTCATCCTGGTCTTATCACCCAGAATACTGCCTTTCGATTGCGGACTACTGGGATCAATGGCCAACACAGCCAGTTTTTTACCATTTGAAGTTACAAGATCCCCTAAAGTCTCAATAAAGGTACTCTTGCCTACACCCGGAACTCCGGTAATGCCAATCCTCATAGATTTTCCCGAATATTTAAGTAAGTACCCTAATAACTTACCCGCTGCTTCCCGATCAGCCTTTTTATTGCTTTCTACAAGCGTAATAGCCTTTCCCAAAGCTACCCTGTCACCGTTAAGGATTAATTCCTGTAAATTATCTATATCAGCTTTTAACATATTGTTTTTAGATATTAAATCTATTTACTAACTTGTGGCACCTAACCGTAACTTTATGTTAAAGAAAAGAAAATTTTGGATACACTGTGTACTTGGAACAGCATTTATTTTTGGATTTATGTACACAGCCCAGAAATTGTTTGCTATTTTCGACTTCCTTGATCCTATTGGTGATGCACTTGAGGGCTATGAAATTACCGATCAGGTATTTTCTAATGAAAAATGGCGGGAGCCACCCCCGGCCGATACCAATATCGTCATTGTTAATATAGGGATTCAATCCCGAAGGGTAATAGCCGAGCAGATTAATATGATTAATCGTTTTAAACCAAAGGTGATTGGTTTAGATACTTATTTTGGTGTCTTAAAGCCGGATACATTGGGTGATTTGATGTTAGCTGACGCCCTGGCAAATTCTCCGAATATAATTATGTATGCCAAATTACTTCAACCAGATAGTAATAATATTTGGCATGATGTGTTGTATTGCAACCCATTATTTGAGCAAGACCATGAAACGGCCTCGGTAAACCTTCTTATTGAAGCTGCCAATGCTGAACAATATAGTTTTAAGACCTGTCGATCCTTCTTTCCAAAGGAAAAATTATTTAATGAGGAAACGGGTAAAATCGATACCGTGCTTGGCTTTGGGGTAGCTCTTACTAAAAAATACGCCCCGGAAAAGGCGGAAAGGTTCCTGGCAAGAAATATGGATGAAGAATTGATCAATTATTCTGGTAATGTATTGGATTTTGGTAAAACTCCGTATGGCACACGATTTTTTGCCCTGGACTGGGATCAAATCTTAGATTCTATGCAGTTTTTTCCTGATTTAATTAAAGACAAAATTGTTCTTTTAGGTTATTTAGGAGATAATTTTAATGATACCAGGTCCGTTGAGGATAAATATTTCACTCCTTTAAATAAAAAATATACCGGTAGGGCCTATCCGGATATGTATGGGGTGGTTGTTCATGCCAATATTATCTCTATGATCTTGAGTGAGAACTACTTAAACCAAATGACAGAGGTACAATCGATGGTGTTGGCAGTTTTGGTATGCTTTTTGAATGTAGTAGTATTTTCATTGATATATTATTATTTAGATAGATGGTATGATGGAATTACAAAACTTTTACAGTTACTTCAGGCACTTATATTTACATTTATTATTATTTTAGTTTTTCATTATTTTAATTTTAAATTAAATTTAACATATACTATCGTAGCTGTACTGTTTGCCGGGGATTCTCTGGAAGTATACTATGGGGTAATTGTAAATACATGGGAAAAATTTGAACATAAACTGTTACCAAAGAAGATTTAAACGTATATAACACTAAGGATAATCAAAACTATTATGGGACGTAAGATTTTATTTATTTTAACTGGCCTGGTATTTATGGGCTATATGAGCTTTGCGCAGAGCTATGATTTTAGGATTATGGTTTCGAAAGGCGACAATCAGATCAAAGCAAGTGGATCGACAGAATGGCAGGCTATTCGCGTTGGTGCCAGACTAAATGATGGAGATCAGGTAAAGGTTGCAGAAAAGGGTTATTTGGGCTTAGTACATAGAACAGGTAAGACCAAAGAATTAAAAACTGCCGGTACTTATGATATTAAGGATCTTTCCAGTAAAATTATTGCAGGATCTGAAAATATTGCTTCCAAGTATGCCGATTTTGTGATGAGCAAAATGACACCTGAACAAAGAGAAGCAAACAGAAGGAAGTACGCCAGTGTAACAGGAGCCGTGGAACGTGGATCCAGTGATGCTTCAATCAACATTTTTATGCCAACTTCAGTTTCTGTGTATAATCCGGAAGTGATGATAAGGTGGGAGCCTGTGGACGGTGATAACACTTATGAGGTAAAACTGAAAGATTTGTTTGAGCAAACTATCATGGTCGCTGAAACAAACGATCCTTTTTATACTATTAATTTCGATGACCCCAAACTTAAGGGCGCTATTGCCGATGATTTAGTGATTGTAAATGTAAGTGTAAAAGGGAATGAGGACATTAAATCTAAAGATGCGGCCATTGAACGTGTAGGTCAAGATGGATCGGCTAGCTTTGAGGTAGAACTTAAAGACTTAAAATCTAATCTTGGTGAGCAATCTTCTATTAACGACTTGATTTTGGCCGAATTCTATGAAGAGAACAATCTTTTGCTCGATGCTTTAACAAGTTACGAATATGCTATTAAGATGTCTCCGGATGTTGATTACTTTAAAGAAGCTTATGATGAGTTCCTGCTTAGGACAGGATTAAAGAAGTAATTTTTCAATATTATTAAATAAAGGCCTGCTGAGATTTCGGCAGGTCTTTTTTTATCTAAATAACCAGATTATCCCCTAAAAGATAGGGAACCACCTCATATTGATCAGTTTGCACACAAAATTTAATATCCTTCATGATACCAAATGCTTGTAACCTTTTGGCATGTGCCGATTGTGCCACATAATTTAACACATCATATTTATGTTGCTGAAATAAAGCATAGGCAATTGATGCATCATCGGTGTTGGCTTCTATTGCCTCCGCCAACTTTTCTATCAAAGCACCTGCAAAGAGGGTGTCTTCGGCATTAATATTGCCTTTCCAGCCAGCACAATGAATAATTAAATCCTGGTCCAATTCAACAACCCGTTTGGCAATAGCACTAAGATTAAGAAAAGAACCAATAAGTATATTATTAGCCTCCATCGATTTGGTGATGGCTAAAGTACCGTTGGTCGTGGTCACCGCTACTTTGGTG
>Ga0114931_10005500_pt1 | contig 15649 bp, 12 predicted proteins | sample 2SBtaG_FD_89579 | JGI IMG/M metagenome (GOLD analysis project Ga0114931, IMG submission 89579) | Deep subsurface microbial communities from Kolumbo volcano to uncover new lineages of life (NeLLi) - 2SBTROV14_V59a metaG | ecosystem: Environmental > Aquatic > Marine > Volcanic | place: Kolumbo...
CGCCGTTCACTTCCGCCATGACGGTCGTCAGCGCCGCGGTCAGCGTTGTCTTACCATGGTCAACGTGACCAATTGTGCCCACGTTCACGTGGGGTTTTGTGCGTTCAAATTTTTCCTTGGACACGGCTATTACCTCTGTTCAATATAATCAGATTCAAACTCAGGAAGCGCGACGATTAATCACAGCTTCAGCAACATTTGCAGGGGCTTCTGCATACTTCACAAATTCCATTGAGTAGGTCGCACGCCCCTGCGTCGATGAGCGCAGGTCGGTGGCATACCCAAACATCTCCGACAGAGGCACCTCTGCTCGGATCAGTTTTCCTGAAGGCACCTCATCCATGCCCTGGACCAGACCTCGGCGACGATTCAGGTCGCCCATGACATCCCCCATGTAGTCTTCTGGGGTCACCACTTCAACTTTCATTATCGGCTCAAGTAGCGCCGGGGCCGCCTTAAGGGCGCCTTCCCTGAAACCCATGGAACCCGCAATCTTGAACGCCATTTCACTGGAGTCCACATCATGGTAGGAACCATCGTAGAGAGTGACCCTGGCATCCACTACCGGGTAACCAGCAACCACGCCATTCTGCATCTGCTCCTGGATACCCTTGTCGACTGCCGGGATATACTCCCTGGGTACCGTACCACCGACAATCTCATTGACGAATTCGTAACCTTCGCCGGGCGCCCTGGGCTCAATACGCAGCCACACATGACCGTACTGGCCACGACCGCCTGACTGACGAACAAACTTGGACTCCTGCTCCACCACTTTGCGAATGGTTTCGCGGTAGGCCACCTGCGGATTACCCACATTGGCCTCAACCCCAAATTCACGCTTCATGCGATCGATAATAATTTCCAGGTGCAGCTCGCCCATGCCAGAAATAATGGTCTGGCCGGACTCTTCATCCGTATGCACCCTGAATGACGGATCTTCCTGAGCCAGCTTGCTCAGAGCTATACCCATTTTTTCCTGGTCGGCCTTGGTTCTCGGCTCGACCGCGACGGAAATAACCGGATCAGGGAACTCCATGCGTTCCAGGGTAACGATATGACCCGGTTCACACAGGGTATCGCCGGTTGTCACATCCTTCAGGCCGATGGCGGCGGCAATATCGCCAGCCCGTACTTCCTTGATCTCTTCCCGACTGTTGGCGTGCATCTGCACGATTCGGCCGATACGTTCTTTTTTGCCCTTGATCGAGTTGTATACCGTGTCACCGGACTTCAGCACCCCGGAATAGACCCGGAAGAATGTCAGATTGCCCACAAAGGGATCCGTCGCAATCTTGAATGCGAGGGAAGCGAACGGCTCATCATCGGATGAGTGACGCTCTACCTCAGAGCCGTCTTCCAGCTCGCCTTTAATGGCCAGCACATCTACCGGAGACGGCATGTAATCGATAACAGCATCCAGCATGGCCTGCACACCCTTATTCTTGAATGCAGAGCCACACATGGCCGGGACAACCTCGTTTGCCAGGGTGCGAATACGCAGACCCTGCTTGATCTCGTCGACCGACAGATCTCCCTGCTCGAGGTATTTGTCCATTAACTCTTCAGAGGCCTCGGCCGCCTCTTCCACCATATGCTCACGCCATTTCTCTGCGTCAGCCTGGAGCTCGGCTGGAATATCCCGTTCTTCGAACGTCGCGCCCATGTCAGCCTCATTCCAGTAGATGGCTTTCATGCGCATAAGATCAACCACGCCTTCAAATTTCTCTTCCGCCCCGATCGCCAGCTGTATAGGCACCGGATTGGATCCCAGACGATCCTTGATCTGCTCCACCACGCGCATGAAGTTTGCGCCGGCCCGATCCATCTTGTTCACGAATGCCATCCGCGGCACGTGATACTTGTTCGCCTGGCGCCACACTGTTTCCGACTGTGGCTCTACCCCGCCGACAGCGCAGAACACACCTACAGCGCCATCCAGGACTCGCAGGGAACGTTCTACCTCGATGGTAAAATCTACGTGCCCCGGCGTATCAATGATGTTGATACGGTGCTACTCATACTGCTTTTCCATGCCCTGCCAGAAACAGGTGGTAGCAGCCGAAGTAATGGTGATCCCTCGCTCCTGCTCCTGCTCCATCCAGTCCATGGTGGCAGCACCCTCGTGCACCTCACCGATCTTGTGGGAGATGCCGGTATAAAACAGAACTCGCTCGGTGGTTGTCGTCTTCCCGGCATCAATGTGGGCCATGATGCCGATATTGCGATAACGGTCAATTGGGGTCGAGCGAGCCACTGTCCTTTATCCCTGGCGCTTACCAGCGATAGTGCGCAAAAGCCTTATTGGCTTCTGCCATACGGTGCGTATCTTCCCGTTTTTTAACAGCACTGCCACGTTGTTCAGCGGCATCCAGCAATTCACCAGCCAGCTTCTGTTCCATGGACTTTTCGCCACGCTTACGTGCAGCTTCGATAATCCAGCGCATGGCCAGGGTCTGGCGACGTGTCGGACGAACTTAGACCGGCACCTGATAGGTGGCACCACCTACACGACGCGATTTAACCTCAACCATTGGGCTGACGTTTTCCAGCGCTTTTTCCAGCACTTCCAGGGCATCGCCACTGGATTTCTCGGTAATGCGATCGAGGGCGCTGTACATAATATTTTCAGCTACGGCTTTTTTACCGCTCTTCATCATCATGTTGACAAATTTCGCCAGTTTCTCACTTCCAAACTTGGGGTCTGGGAGAACGATGCGCTTGGGTACTTCTCTTCTTCTTGGCATATGCTTGACCTGTTAGCCCTTAGGACGTTTAACGCCGTACTTGGAACGGCCCTGTTTACGATTTTCTACACCCTGGGTGTCCAGAGAACCACGTACCACGTGGTAACGTACACCAGGCAAGTCTTTTACACGACCACCACGAATCAGTACCACTGAGTGTTCCTGTAGGTTATGTCCCTCACCGCCAATGTAGCTGGTTACTTCAAAGCCATTGGTCAGTCTTACACGAGCCACCTTACGCATGGCCGAGTTCGGTTTCTTGGGGGTTGTGGTATACACACGGGTACAGACACCACGTTTTTGCGGACACGCCTCTAACGCAGGCACATTGCTCTTCACAATTTTGCGCTTGCGGGGGTTACGCACTAACTGGTTGATGGTCGTCATAAACAAATTTCTCCAAAATGCCTGCAAAATCAGGCCCTAATCTCGCAATATCAATCCGCGAAAACGAACGACAGGCGCAACCTTGTGGGGTTACGCCTGTCGCGGGTGCGCAATATTATGCGCATGGACGCCACGTGTCAAGATACGCGGCATTATTTTAGCCATCCGTGGCTAATTATCCCTGCCTCAGGCGTCCTCAGGCGTCGATTCACTCACTGGCAGATCAGGAATCGGCGAGGCGACTATTTCACGTTTTCTACGGCGCTCGTTATGGTAGGCCAGACCGGTTCCGGCGGGAATCAGTCGACCGACGATGACATTTTCCTTCAGTCCACGCAGCTCATCGCGGCTGCCACGAACGGCAGCTTCGGTAAGAACACGTGTGGTTTCCTGGAACGAAGCGGCTGAGATAAAGGATTCTGTTACCAGAGATCCCTTGGTAATACCCAGCAGGATGGTGTCGTAGGTAGACGGTATCTTGTCTTCGGCAATCAGCTGCTCATTGACTTCGTCCACCTTGGAACGCTCTACCACTTCGCCCTTGAGGAAGCGACTATCGCCGGAAGTGACGATTTCCGCTTTTCTCAGCATCTGCTTGATAATGACCTCGATGTGCTTGTCATTGATCCTTACACCCTGCAGACGGTATACATCCTGGATTTCCTTCACCAGGTATGCGGCCAGGGACTCAACCCCGCGCAGGCGCAGGATATCGTGAGGGTTCGGCTCGCCATCGGCGACCACCTCACCTTTCTCCACGTGCTCACCTTCGAACACGTTGATGTGACGCCACTTGGGAATCAGCTCTTCGTACTGCTCACCGTTTTCATCCACGATGACGAGACGCTGTTTACCCTTGGTTTCCTTACCGAAACCGATGGTACCGGTAATTTCCGCCATGATAGCCGGCTCCTTCGGCTTACGTGCTTCGAACAGGTCGGCCACGCGAGGAAGACCACCGGTGATGTCACGGGTCTTACTGGATTCCTGTGGAATACGGGCAATAACATCACCCACTTCTACAGTGGAACCGTCAGTGATATTAACGATAGCACCAGCAGGCAGGAAGTAATGGGCCGGGATTTCAGTACCTGCGATACACAGGTCGACACCCTTGTCATCCACCAGTTTCACCATGGGACGCAGGTCTTTACCAGCGGTGGGACGCTGTTTCGGGTCGATCACCACCATGGATGACAGACCGGTGATTTCGTCCATTTCTTTCTGGACACTGACACCTTCCACGAATTCGCTGAACAGTACCTTACCGTCCACCTCGGTGATGATGGGATGGGTATGGGGATCCCAGGTGGCCACAATCTGGCTACCGACGACCTGTTCGCCATCATCCACGGAAATTACCGCACCGTATGGGATCTTGTAACGCTCTTTCTCACGACCGGATTCGTCGATCACACCCAGTTCACCGGAACGGGATACCGCCACGAAGTTGCCGCTGGACTGTTTCACCAGTTTGATATTGTGCAGTCGAATCGAACCGGGGGACTTCACAGCGATATTGTTGGCCGCCGCTGAACGACTCGCCGCACCACCGATATGGAAGGTACGCATGGTCAGCTGGGTGCCGGGTTCACCGATGGACTGGGCTGCGATAACACCGACGGCCTCACCCAGGTTGACCTTGTGGCCACGGGCCAGGTCACGACCGTAACAGGTGGAGCAGACGCCATAGGGCGATTCACAGGTAATACTGGAACGGACCTTGACTTCGTCCACACCCAGTTTGTCCACCTGCTCGACCCAGGCTTCATCCATCAGGGTACCGGCAGGAATCAGGACTTCGCCGGTATCCACCTTGACCACGTCCTCGGCAATGATTCGACCCAGGACACGTTCATGCAGTGGCTCGACCACGTCACCACCTTCGATGATGGGCACCAGGGTCAGGCCGTTTTCAGTACCGCAATCGTCTTCGGAGACCACCATGTCCTGGGCAACGTCCACCAGACGACGAGTCAGGTAACCGGAGTTCGCGGTCTTGAGGGCGGTATCCGCCAGACCTTTACGCGCACCATGAGTGGAGATGAAGTACTGCAGTACGTCCAGACCTTCACGGAAATTAGCTGTAATCGGGGTTTCGATGATGGAGCCGTCCGGCTTGGCCATCAGGCCACGCATACCGGCCAGCTGACGAATCTGGGCGGCACTACCACGAGCACCGGAGTCAGCCATCATGAAGATGTTGTTGAAGGAATTCTGTTTAACCATGTTACCTTCAGCATCGACGACTTCTTCCTTACCCAGTTTTTCCATCATGGCCTTGGCCACCTGGTCATTGGCATGGGACCAGATATCCACCACCTTGTTGTAGCGTTCGCCGTTGGTGACCAGACCGGAGGTATACTGGTTTTCAATTTCCAGTACTTCATCTTCCGCAGCCTTGAGGATGTCCGCTTTCTCATCCGGGATAACCATGTCATCCAGGCAGATAGAGGCACCCGCATGAGTCGATTCACGGAAACCGGTATACATCAGCTGGTCAGCAAAAATAACCGTGTCTTTCAGACCTACAGTACGGTAACTGGCATTGATGAGGTGTGAGATATTTTTCTTGGTCAGGTCCCGGTTCACCAGCTCGAACGGCAGTCCGGCAGGTAACAGACCCGACATCATGGCACGACCCACGGTGGTATCCACGATTTTACGCGTAGTAACCTTTTCACCATTGTCATCAAACAGGGTTTCTTCGATACGAACTTTTACCCGCGCCTGGATGTGAACCACACCGTTGGCATGGGCGCGCTCGGCTTCCATGACATTCGCGAACATCATGCCTTCACCCCTGGCATTGATTTTTTCACGGGTCATGTAGTACAGACCCAGTACGATGTCCTGCGAAGGAACGATAATAGGCTCACCGGATGCGGGTGACAGGATGTTGTTGGTAGACATCATCATGGCGCGAGTTTCCAGCTGGGCCTCGATTGACAGAGGCACGTGCACCGCCATCTGGTCGCCGTCGAAGTCAGCGTTGAAGGCGGTACATACCAGCGGGTGCAACTGAATCGCCTTGCCCTCGATCAGGGTTGGCTCGAAGGCCTGGATGCCCAGTCGATGCAGGGTGGGCGCACGGTTCAGCATGACCGGATGTTCGCGGATGACTTCTTCCAGGATATCCCAGACTTCCGCGCCTTCCCGCTCGACCAGTTTCTTGGCCGCCTTGATGGTAGTAGCCAGGCCGCGACGGTGCAGCTTGCTGAAAATAAACGGCTTGAACAGTTCAAGCGCCATTTTCTTGGGCAGACCACACTGGTGCAGTTTCAGTGATGGACCCACCACGATAACCGAACGACCGGAGTAATCCACACGTTTACCCAGCAGGTTCTGACGGAAACGCCCCTGCTTACCCTTGATCATGTCGGCCAGGGATTTCAGCGGGCGCTTGTTGGTGCCGGTTATGGCACGACCACGGCGACCGTTGTCCAGCAATGCATCCACTGATTCCTGCAGCATACGTTTTTCGTTGCGCACAATGATGTCCGGTGCATACAGTTCCAGCAGGCGTTTCAGCCGGTTATTACGGTTAATCACGCGACGGTACAGATCATTCAGGTCGGAAGTGGCGAAGCGACCACCATCCAGCGGTACCAACGGACGCAGATCCGGTGGCAGAACCGGCAGCACGGTCATGATCATCCATTCCGGTTTATTGCCGGACTCGATGAAGGACTCGATCAGTTTCAGACGCTTGGCATAACGCTTCAGCTTGGTCTCGGAATTGGTAGAGGCCATTTCTTCACGAATCTTGATGGCTTCTGCATCCAGGTCCAGGTTACCCAGCAATTCGTAGATGGCTTCCGCACCCATACGGGCGTCAAATTCATCACCGTGTTCTTCGATAGCTTCCAGGTAGGATTCATCCGACAGCAGCTGGCAACGCTCCAGTGTGGTCAGGCCCGGGTCGATGACCACGAAGGCCTCGAAATACAGGATGCGCTCGATTTCACGCAGGGTCATATCCAGTAACAGACCAATGCGGGACGGCAGTGATTTCAGGAACCAGATGTGGGCTACCGGGCTGGCCAGGTCGATGTGACCCATGCGCTCACGGCGTACTTTCGACTGGGTAACTTCTACGCCGCATTTTTCACAGACCACACCGCGATGCTTGAGACGTTTGTATTTGCCGCACAGGCATTCGTAATCCTTTACCGGGCCAAAAATCTTGGCACAGAACAGGCCATCCCGTTCCGGCTTGAAGGTACGGTAGTTGATGGTCTCGGGTTTTTTCACTTCACCGAAAGACCAGGATAAAATCATATCGGGTGATGCCAGTCCGATACGGATGGCATCAAAATCATCAGTTTGACCCTGTTGCTTAATGAGCTTGAGTAAATCTTTCAAGGTCTGTCTCCTATACTTGTAGACTATGCGTAAATTTAAGCGGGACGCCCTCAGGCATCCTGATCCAGTTCGATGTTGATACCCAGGGCACGGATTTCTTTCAGCAGTACATTGAAAGATTCCGGCATGCCGGCTTCCATCCGGTGGTCACCGTCAACGATGTTCTTGTACATCTTGTTACGGCCGGCCACGTCGTCGGATTTAACCGTAAGCATTTCCTGCAGGGTATAGGCGGCGCCATAAGCTTCCAGCGCCCATACTTCCATTTCACCGAAGCGCTGACCACCAAACTGGGCTTTACCACCCAGGGGTTGCTGGGTTACCAGACTGTAAGGGCCGGTCGAACGTGCATGCATCTTGTCATCCACCAGGTGGTTAAGTTTGAGCATGTACATGTAGCCTACTGTCACCGGGCGATCAAAGGCGTCACCAGTACGTCCATCGTACAGCGTCATCTGACCGGATGATGGCATTTCTGCCAGTTTCAGCATGTGCCGAATTTCATCTTCTTCGGCACCGTCGAATACCGGCGTCGCCATGGGTACGCCCTTGCGCAAGTTGTTCGCCAGGTTGAGAATTTCATCATCGTTCAGCGTATCAAGATCTTCTTTCTTGCTGCGATGGTTGTAAATTTCATCCAGGTATTTACGCACTTCCGCTACGTTACGTTGTTCATCCAGCATACGACTGATCTTCTGGCCCAGGCCGCGAGCGGCTAGACCCAGATGGGTTTCCAGGATCTGCCCTACGTTCATACGGGAAGGTACGCCGAGCGGGTTCAGTACGATGTCCACCGGTGCGCCGTCTTCCATGTACGGCATGTCTTCGACCGGGCGTATCATGGAGACCACACCCTTGTTACCGTGACGTCCCGCCATCTTGTCACCCGGTTGCATGCGACGTTTGATAGCCAGGTACACCTTAACCATCTTGAGCACGCCGGGGGCCAGGTCGTCGCCGGCGACAATCTTGGCTTTCTTCTCTTCGTACTTGAGCTCGAACTCCTTACGCAGCTCTTTCATCTGTTTGCCGAGGGCTTCCAGCTGGCTGTTGGTTTCGTCGGTTTTCAGACGAACCTCAAACCATTTTTCCTGATCCAGGTCATCCAGATAAGCGCGGGTAATCTTGCTACCGGATTTCAGTCCGGCAGGACCACCTGCAGCAGTCTTGTTCAGCAGCAGTTTTTCCGCACGCGCATACAGGTCACCCTCGACGATACGAATCTGGTCGTTGATGTCCTTACGTGCCTGGGCAAATGCTTCTTCTTCAATTTCCAGCGCGCGCTTGTCTTTCTCAACACCATCGCGAGTAAACACCTGCACTCCGATAACCGTACCAGTGACACCGGAAGGTACACGCAGGGACGAGTCTTTCACATCGGAGGCTTTCTCACCGAAGATGGCGCGCAGAAGCTTTTCTTCCGGGGTCAGCTGGGTTTCACCTTTGGGTGTTACCTTGCCTACCAGAATGTCGTTGGGTTTGACTTCCGCTCCCACATACACGATACCGGACTCATCCAGCTTGGACAGCAGGCCTTCACTGACGTTGGGAATATCGGCAGTAATTTCTTCCGAACCCAGCTTGGTATCACGAGCCACACAGCTCAGCTCTTCGATATGAATAGTGGTGTAACGATCTTCTTCCACCACGCGCTCGGAGATCAGGATGGAGTCTTCGAAGTTGTAACCGTTCCAGGGCATGAACGCGACCAGCATGTTCTGACCCAGTGCCAGTTCACCCAGGTCGGTGGACGGACCGTCTGCCAGTACATCACCACGCTCCAGTACATCACCGGGGCTCACCAGTGGACGCTGGTTGATACAGGTGTTCTGGTTAGAACGGGTGTATTTGGTGAGGGAGTAAATATCCACACCCGTTTTACCTTCGCTGGCTTCTGCATCATGCACGCGCACAACAATACGACTGGCATCGACAGAATCCACCACACCGCCACGTTTGGCCACCAGTGCAGAACCGGAATCCACAGCCACAATGCGCTCCATACCGGTACCTACCAGCGGTTTGTCCGCTTTCAGTGTGGGTACCGCCTGGCGTTGCATGTTGGACCCCATCAGGGCGCGGTTGGCATCATCGTGTTCCAGGAACGGGATAATGGAAGCCGCCACCGATACCACCTGCTTGGTGGACACGTCCATATACTGGATGCGGTCCGGTGAAGACAGGGTAAATTCATTCTTGTGACGACAGGACACCAGGTCTTCAGTCAGCTGACGTTTGTCATTTACCTTGGCATTCGCCTGGGCGATAACATAGTTGCTTTCTTCGATAGCCGACAGGTAATCGATTTCGTCAGTCACCTTGCCGTCAATCACCTTGCTATAAGGTGTTTCCAGGAAGCCATACTCATTCGTGCGAGCATACACCGCCAGTGAGTTGATCAGCCCGATGTTAGGACCTTCAGGTGTCTCGATAGGACAGACACGACCATAATGGGTCGGATGTACGTCGCGCACCTCGAAGCCAGCGCGTTCACGTGTCAGACCGCCTGGGCCTAACGCTGATACACGACGTTTGTGAGTGACCTCAGACAGCGGGTTATTCTGGTCCATAAACTGGGACAGCTGGCTGGAACCAAAGAATTCTTTCACTGCCGCGGATACCGGCTTGGCATTAATCAGTTCCTGTGGCATCAGGCCTTCGGACTCAGCCATGGACAGGCGTTCCTTAACCGCACGCTCGACACGCACCAGGCCAACGCGGAATACGTTTTCCGCCATCTCGCCAACGCAACGGATACGGCGATTACCCAGGTGATCGATATCATCGACAGTGTCAAAACCGTTACGGATATTGATCAGGGCTTTGAGAACATCAACGATGTCAGATGCGTCTCCCAGCTTCTCATACAGGTCTTTTCCCTGCCCCTCTTTCTGGTACTGACTGAAAAATTTACCGTCGTACAGAATACCCTGACCGGTGGACTCTGAACGCCCCAGGCGACGGTTGAATTTCATGCGGCCAACCGCAGACAGGTCATAACGGTCTTCGGCAAAGAACAGGTTCTTGAACAGGTTTTCCGCGGCATCTTTGGTTGGCGGTTCACCCGGGCGCATCATGCGATAAATTTCCACCTGCGCTTCCAGCTGTGATGTGGTCGGGTCAATACTCAGGGTATTGGAAATATAAGGGCCGGCATCCAGATCATTCGTGTACAGAACCTGGATTTTCTTGATTCCGGCTTCTTCTATTTTCTTCAGCACTTCTTCCGAGAGCTGAGAATTCGCGGGCGCCAGAATTTCACCACTGGATTCGTCCACGATATCGTGGGCCAGTATCTTGTCATACATGTAATCATGTGGCGCTGTCAGCTTGGTGATCTTGGCTTCATCCAGTGCCTTGATATGACGCATGGTAATGCGACGACCTGCTTCGACAATCACCTTCTTGCCAACCTTGATGTCAAAGCTGGTGGTTTCACCACGCAAACGCTCGGGGATCAATGGCAATTCCACGCCATCTTTAACCATTTTGCAGTCGATCTTGTCGAAGAACATATCCAGGATTTCTTCGGTGTTGTAACCCAGGGCACGCAACAGAATGGTCGCTGGTAATTTACGGCGACGGTCGATACGCACAAATACGCTGTCTTTGGGGTCGAACTCGAAGTCCAGCCATGAACCACGGTAAGGAATCACACGTGCGGAATACAGCAATTTACCGGAGCTATGGGTTTTACCCTTGTCGTGATCGAAGAACACACCCGGCGAACGATGCAACTGGGACACAATGACACGCTCGGTACCGTTGATAACGAAAGTACCGGTATCGGTCATCAGTGGAAGCTCACCCATGTAAACTTCCTGCTCTTTAATGTCTTTCACAACCTTGCTGTTCGCCGGCGCATCCTTGTCATGAATGACCAGGCGCATTAATACACGCAGAGGCGCAGCATACGTCATACCACGTAACTGGCATTCCTTGACATCAAACGGAGGCATGCCCAGCTTGTAGCTGACATATTCAAGCTGTACATAACCGGAATAACTAACAATCGGAAATACCGAACTGAAAGCACCGTGCAGGCCAGAAACCGCTAACTGATTCTGCTTTTTATCTGCCTGCAAAAAGTTTCGGTAGGAATCTATCTGCATTGATAGCAGATAGGGCACATCGAGAATCTGAGGGAGTTTACCGAAATCCTTGCGGATACGTTTTTTATCGGTAAATGTATAGGCCATTGGTATTCCTCGCAATGTCAGTGATTCAAACAGCAGTTACCAGCTCATGCCAAGAGCTATATCACAATCTGGGCTGCGCCCATGCGTACAGTCTGTTCAACTGTTAAAAAAGATTTTCCTGCTAAACTTAAGGAAAACATTTTTTAACCGTTCCTGCCGACACAACAGCTACGGCAGTGGAGATAAAACAAAAACAGGAAAAGGCCGGTGACTTGCGTCACCAGCCTGATCCCAGGCACTATTGGATAAGTTTATCCAATGAGGTCGATTACTTAAGTTCGACGCTAGCGCCAGCTTCTTCCAGTTGCTTTTTGATGTCTTCAGACTCACCTTTGGAAGCGGCTTCTTTAATCGTTGAAGGTACACCTTCAACCATTTCTTTCGCTTCTTTCAGGCCAGCGCCTGTGATACCACGAACGGCCTTGATAACAGCAACTTTGTTGTCACCAAAACTGGTCAGTACAACATCAAATTCGTCTTTCTCTTCAGCAGCAGCAGCGCCGGCATCGCCAGCAGCAACAGGTGCAGCAGCTACAGCAGCGGCAGCAGATACACCGAATTTTTCTTCCATTGCAGAAATGAGATCGACAACATCCATTACGGACATATTGGCAATTGTGTCCAGAATGTCTTCTTTAGATACAGCCATGATAGTTCTCCGAAAATAAGTTAAATCTTAAAAAAAACACTCACCGAGTTAAGCGGAAGCCTGTTTCTGGTCGCGTACGGCGGCCACTGTGCGAACCAGCTTGCCAGGTACTTCGTTCAAAGTACGTGCAAGTTTTTCGACAGGTGCCTTCATAACAGCCATCAACATGCTGATTGCCTGATCGCGAGTAGGCAGACTGGCAAGACGCTCGATATCGCCGGGAGCGAGCATTTCGCCACCTACGGATACGAGTCTGGTTACCAGTTTGTCGTGTGCTTTGGCGAAGTCCTTGATAAGACGCGCTGCTGCACCGGGATCTTCCTGGGAAAATGCCAGCACCAGCGGTCCAACCAGACCTTCCTGCATGCATTCGAAATCAGTACCTTCGACTGCACGACGGGCCAGAGTATTTTTCACGACTCGCAGATAGACACCACCGTCCCGCGCTTTGGAACGCAGTTCGGTCATTTCTTCCACAGTAAGACCACGGTATTCAGCCGCAACAGCTGAAAGGGCCTCACTGGCTACCGCATTAATCTCAGCAACGATACTTTTCTTCTCTTCGAGATTAAGTGGCACGAGTGTTACTCCTATTTCGGTTGGATCAGCCATAGCCAACCCAGCCAAGTTAACAAGCCAGCATCCAGAGGACACTGACCACCCACGGTGTTCCGCAAGCGGATTCACCATCTGCGCGAGATAGACCATACAGTCCGATTAAGTGTTACCACTCTCGCGGTCTTTGACGACACCGAGGCAACCCGGCTAGTCAAATTTAGTACCTGCCCGAGGACAGGCAAAACAGTCACCCGGTCATCATTGAAATGATGACCGAATTAAATGATCAGGCGATACTGTTGGTATCAACCGACAGTCCGGGACCCATGGTGGAAGAGATCGTAATCTTCTTCATATATACACCTTTGGCCGCGCTTGGTTTCGCCTTGTTCAGATCTTCGATCAGTGCTTTCACGTTTTCAGCCAGATCCGGGACTTCATGTTTCACGGTACCCACGGAACAATGGATGATACCGGCCTTGTCTACGCGATAACGCACCTGACCGGCCTTGGCATTTTTCACTGCGCCAGCCACATCCGGTGTTACCGTACCGACCTTGGGATTCGGCATCAGGCCACGTGGACCCAGTATCTGGCCCAGCTGACCGACGACACGCATGGCGTCCGGTGAGGCGATAACCACATCAAAGTTCAGGTCGCCACCTTTGATGCTGTCTGCCAGATCTTCCATACCCACAATATCTGCACCCGCAGCTTTAGCAGCTTCAGCCGCTTCGCCCTGGGTAAACACCGCAACGCGCACGTCTTTACCGGAGCCTTTTGGCAGTACGGTTGAACCACGCACAACCTGGTCCGATTTACGTGGATCAATACCCAGGTTGACGGCGATATCCACAGATTCCGGAAATTTAACCGACGACAGACCCTTGATCAGGGCCAGCGCTTCATCCAGTGAATACAGCTTTTCTCTGTCGATCTTCTCACTGATGGCTTTAAAACGTTTGGATAATTTTGCCATTACTCAACCCCCTCAACTTCAAGACCCATGCTGCGTGCAGAGCCTGCAATGGTGCGTACTGCCGCATCCATATCAGCAGCAGTCAGATCCGGCTCTTTGGTTTTGGCGATTTCTTCCAGCTGTTCACGTGTTACCGTGCCAACTTTCTTGGTGTTGGGAGTACCACTACCACTTTTAATGCCAGCGGCTTTCTTCAGCAGGATAGATGCCGGGGGTGTCTTGGTAATAAAGGTAAAGCTGCGATCACTATAAACGGTGATAACCACTGGTACAGGCATACCCTGTTCCATATCCTGAGTTTTCGCATTAAATGCCTTACAGAAATCCATGATGTTCACACCATGCTGACCCAGAGCCGGGCCCACCGGGGGACTTGGATTCGCCTGGTTCGCAGGCACCTGCAGCTTGATATAAGCTTCTACTTTCTTTGCCATGATTTACTCCTGTGGGTAGTAGCGACTTACTCATCAGACGATTGAAACGTCAACGCCTGCTTTCAGCCTCCCCGGTTATAGAAGAGCCAGTCATCCAGCCCCAGAAAATTCTTTAACCTTTTTCTACCTGACTGAATTCAAGATCCACGGGGGTAGAACGCCCAAAAATCAGTACCGCCACTTTCAGGCGACTTTTTTCGTAATCCACTTCTTCGACCACACCATTGAAGTCGTTGAAAGGACCATCGGTAACCCGTACCACTTCGCCAGGCTCGTACAGCACCTTGGGCTTTGGTTTTTCTGCCCCTTCCTGCACGCTGTTAAGTATGGATTCCGCCTCTTTTTCGGAAATCGGCGCAGGCCTGTCCTTGGTACCGCCAATAAAGCCCATCACCTTGGGAACATTTTTCACCAGGTGCCAGGTTTCATCATCCATATCCATCTGCACCAGCACGTAGCCAGGGAAAAACTTGCGTTCTGAGCGCCGCTTGTTGCCATCACGCATTTCCACGACTTCTTCGGTTGGTACCAGGATCTGGCCAAACTTGTCTTCCATTCCAGCCAGATTGATATGCTCTTCCAGAGACTTTTTAACCTTGGCCTCAAATCCGGAGTAGGCGTGCACCACATACCATTTCATAGTCATGCCTAGCTCCCCCCTCCAACTACCGCCATAACAGCCCAGCGCAGCAGGTTATCAACCAGCCACATCAACAGCCCCATAACGATAACCATTACCACAACCAGAAAGGTAGTTTGCATGGTCTCCTGCCGAGTAGGCCAGACAACCTTGCGCAATTCAGTGCGTGAATCACGCGCAAACGCCCATATCCCCTGTCCCATCTGGGTGGTATACACCACACCCATGGCCAGCAGACCCAGACCTACCAGCCCAAGCACACGGTAAAGCAGAGACTCGTTTTCAAAATAATAGAACTCACCTATTCCCGCGAGCAGCAAAATGATTGCTACCAGCAGTTTCAGCGAATCCAACTTGCCCGTTGTTTCTGTTTCGGTCTTGGCGACCATAATTACCTGTCTAGTTGTTCGGTTAAATAGTGGCAGGCCAGGAGGGACTCGAACCCCCAACCCTCGGTTTTGGAGACCGATGCTCTACCAATTGAGCCACTGGCCTACATTGAAAAGCGGGAGGCCTCTCGAGAGGCATCCCGCTTTCAATATCTAATAGTAAGATTTATTCGATAACCTTACTTACAACACCCGCACCCACAGTACGACCGCCTTCACGGATCGCAAAGCGCAGACCTTCTTCCATCGCGATCGGCGCGATCAGGCTGACGACCATTTTGATATTGTCGCCGGGCATGACC
>Ga0114931_10005501_pt1 | contig 15648 bp, 11 predicted proteins | sample 2SBtaG_FD_89579 | JGI IMG/M metagenome (GOLD analysis project Ga0114931, IMG submission 89579) | Deep subsurface microbial communities from Kolumbo volcano to uncover new lineages of life (NeLLi) - 2SBTROV14_V59a metaG | ecosystem: Environmental > Aquatic > Marine > Volcanic | place: Kolumbo...
ATGTCATAAGAATGGACTCAAGGTGATGATCAAACCCCATGTGTGGGTGTCAGAAGGTATGTTTACCGGCGAAGTAGGGTTTTCTACTGACGAAGAGTGGAAAGCCTTTGAATCGGAATATTCGGATTATATATTAAGTTACGCAGAGTTGGCTGATTCACTAAACCTGGAATTACTTTGCATTGGTACAGAATGGAAGAATTTTGTACAAAGCAGACCTGAGTATTGGGAAAACCTTATTTTAAAAATTAGAGATCAGTATAAAGGCCCACTGGTATATGCAGCTAACTGGGACGAGTATGAACTGGTTCCTTTTTGGGAGCAGCTTGATTACATTGGGATCGATGCTTATATGCCGCTCGATTCATCCCGTATCCCTCAAAAAAATACACTAATAAATTCCTGGAATAGTATTTCTAAACAAATAAATGATCTCAGCGATGCCTATCAGAAACATGTCATTTTTACAGAATTTGGATATCGAAGTATTGAATATACCGCTCACGAACCCTGGCGGTCATATCACGAACCTGCCGTATCGCTGGAGGCCCAGGCTATAGCCTTTGACGCATTTTTTAATTCAGTCTGGCAGGATAAGCATGTCGTAGGCGGATTCATCTGGAAATGGTATCAATCCTATGACGATCAACAACTCAAGAGGATCTCAGGATTTACTCCTCAGCATAAACCTGCAGAACAGATTATCAGAGGCCACTACAGCAGGTCGCCGGCTAAATAAGTGATCTCTGAAACAAATTTTTTATAGTAACTCAACAAGGGACTCAAGGCCAATACCGCGAGATGCTTTGATTAGGATTGTAGCGGACTCAATTGATTCTCTTTTCAAATAGGTTTCAAGTTCCAACTTTGAAGGAAAATATAGTGCATCCTGACAATGATTTGCTGCATGTTCACTCATAGACCCAACAAATAGAATTTTATCTAATTTCATTGAAGACACTTTTTTCCCCAGCAGGACATGTTCTGCTTCGGCATCTTCACCCAATTCCAGCATATCTCCGAGGATCACTACTTTAAATGATGAGGACATATTGTTAAAAGAAGCAAGTGCCGCTTTCATTGATTCGGGATTGGCATTATATGCATCCAGGATGAGCTTATTTCTACCGGTATCAATTACCTGAGATCTATTGTTACTGGGTTGATACGATTGAATAGCTTCTATCGCTTTGGATTCCGGAACTTCAAAATGATGACCTACACATAAGGCAGCAGCTATGTTGCTAAAGTTGTATTGCCCGATCAATAAAGAATTTATAATCTTTCCGCTACCGGTCTTAATCTTTACATAAGGGTTAACTTCAACCAACGAACAGCTATAACTGTCTTCCACACCCGGGAATGTTATTTTCTTCGGGAATCGCCTGAGCATATTAGAAAAGGTAGGATCATCTGTATTGATAAATGGGATGCCGCCTGTTGACCTGAGAAAATCAAAAAGTTCAGTTTTGGCCCGAAGTACCCCCTCATAATTGCCAAATCCTTCAAGATGTGCTCTTCCGATATTCGTGATCATTCCATATGTCGGACGGGCAATCTCACATAAGGCTCCAATTTCACCGGGATGGTTGGCCCCCATTTCTACTACGGCTACTTCAGTATCAGGTGGCATCGATAAAAGGGTTAGTGGAACGCCCAGGTGATTATTAAAATTGCCTGATGTGGCATGTAGTTTTAAGGAGGTAGAAAGCACTGCAGCCATTAACTCTTTGGTGGTAGTCTTACCATTAGTGCCTGTTATAGCTATCACCGGAATGGCCAGCTTTTCCCTATGAAAACGAGCCAGTTTTTGAAGCATCTCAAGAACATCATCCACGAGGTATGTCTTGTCCTTCGCAGCAAGATCGGGTCTTTCTACGACGGCGGCCAGGGCACCACTCTCAATAGCAAACTCTACAAATTCATTGCCGTCAAATGTATCTCCTCTGATAGCAAAGAAAATTTGATTCTTTTGAATGGTCCTGGTATCAGTACTGATACCATTGCTTTGCTTGAAAACTTCATATAAATGGGGTACACTGATCATGCTGCCAAATTACATTATTACGAGTTGCTTTGGTAAAATGCGCTATGTTGCATTAGACTAATCTAACTAAAATATTCCCTTGCTAATAGAATAGAATTATTGGTCATTTCCTAAACCTGAAGGTTGCCCTTGACGTTATCTTTGGTCAATGGCCGGATACTGTCACCATATTGTTATCACTCTAATGCTTTGTTGTCCCTTATCAGGAATTTCTCAGTTTGTCTTTTACATGGATCAGACGGTTGAGGTCACGAAGGACAATGAACCCCTGAGAAATCCCTGGGCTGGAGGGTTGAACGCCGTACTGGTCTATTCAATGGATCTTGATAGAGACGGTAAGGATGATCTGGTTTTGTTTGATCGCTCCAATGATAGATTAATGACGTTTCTTAATACTGGAATGGCCTATGAATATGCGCCATTCTACGAACATTTCTTTCCGGACAACCTGCACAACTGGCTGGTTATCAAGGACTATAACTGTGATGGGTATAAGGATATTTTTACCTCGTCGCTCTTTGGAATGTCACTCTATCGAAATGTGGGTGATACAAAATCTTTAGCATGGCAAAAGGAGCAGGAAACCATTTTTACAGAAGGATCAAGTGGTCAGGTCAATCTACAAGTCAGCTCTTTTGATCTACCCGGTATTGAAGACGTAGATGGAGACGGCGACCTGGATATTCTGAACTTCAACTTTGCTACCGGGGGTGGAGTTGAGTTTCATCAAAACATGAGCATGGAACGCACAGGTAAGTGTGGTGTCGATTTTAAGAGGATAACCCGTCGGTATGGTGATTTCGAGGAATGCACCTGTGATCATTATATTGTTGGAACAGAGACATGTTTAGATGGAGGACGTGTGCAGCACTCCGGTGGAAAGTCGATATTGATTATAGACTGGAATAAAGATGGGAAAAATGATATTGTGATCGGGCAGGAAGAGTGTGATCTGCCGGGATTTTTAACCAATGTAGGGTCCAACAATGCACCCATCATGCGGCAGTTGAATTTTGATTTTCCCAATGCAACTCAGCCTCTAAGGATCAACTATCCGTCGTTTTTTTATCTTGATGTATCATTTGACGGCATACCTGATCTGGTTGTCTCAACAAGTATATATTCTTCATTCTCAACCACAGACTATGGCAAAAGTGTACGAATATATGAGCAGTCAGGAGGTGCTTTTATTGATACAGGAAAGGCTTTTCTCCAGTCGGAAATGATTGACGTTGGGATTGGTGCCAGTCCTGCATTGATAGATATTGATACAGATGGTGACCAGGACTTGCTCGTCGGAAACAGGGCTAGCCCTGCAGTCATCTGGTATTTTGAGAATACAGGGAACGGTCTCAGACCCTCCTTTCATCTGATAAATAAGGATTATTTAGGATTATCACAGGAAGGGAATAAATCCATTAACTTGCAAAGTTATGATATGGATGGCGATGGAGATGAAGATTTAGTTGTGCATAGTGTGAAGGCCGATGTATCATCCATCAGAGTGTTCTGGCATAATCGTTCTAAGGATCCTTTCACTGGAGAAAATTCTACTATCTTGGAAACACCGGTAATTGATGCCCATGATCAGACGCTTTTCTATGATCTGAACCAAAATATGACTCCTGATCTGTTGATTGGCAGGGTTGAAGGGCGTCTATCTTATTTTGAAAATGAGAGCTCTCTACTAAGTCCACAATGGAAGCTTGTAACTGATTCGTTGCTTGACATAAAGGATAATTTCAATGCAGGGAATCTATCTATTGCCGTAGCTGATTTTGACAACAATGGTGTCCTTGATCTGATGACCTACGACAATTCGCAGAAACTGACATTATATCCCGAATTTATGCAGTCTGTTAGCAAGGTGAATTACCTGGTTTATGACTCTCTTTTGCAAATTTCTTATCAACCATCATTTGGTCAGTTTGCCCGACTGGCCTGTGGTCCCTTGTTTGATACTTCTTCTCCATCGGTTCTGGTAGGCACATTTCAGGGCGGTATACATATCCTGCGAAATGCAAACGATTCAGAGAACCTACCAGACTCTAAGGTATCTGTTGAAGTATTCCCCAATCCTATAAAAGCTTCACAACATCTTAAACTATTGACAAACCAGGATGCAACTGCTTATTTGTTTAATATGATGGGAATGCAGTTCGAAAGCATGGCTTTAACGGGAGGTAAATTGCAGGAAATGGAGGTTGGCATGCTTAGACCTGGTATCTATATCATTAGAGTTGTCGGGGAGGGAGGCAGTTGGACCAGTCGGCGTATTATGATCAGCAATTAGACTCAGTTCAGACTGGGCAATACGATGTGAACGGTAGTCCCTTTATTGATTGTAGAACTTATACCTACTGATCCGTGTAGTTTCTCAACTGTTTCTTTTACGATAAACAAACCCAATCCGGAACCCACATTTTTATCTGTGGCACGGTAGAACATATTAAATACCTTGTCATGATGTTTTTTGGGAATGCCAATGCCATTATCTGAAATATTGATCAAGGCTTTCCGATTTTGTACATCAATGTCGAAAGTTATTTCTGGTTCATGTTTTGGCTGCTTGTATCGGATGCTATTAGAAATGATATTATTAAATATCATTTTCAATCGCTCCGTATCCGTTTTGAAGTCACTATTGGCGGAAATATTGGTATGTAATTGAGCATTTGAAGGGCTCATATATTTCACCTGATCAAAACTTTCACTAATCACTTGTTGGAAATCGATCTTATGGGCATCCAAAGACAAGCGTAGATTCCTGGAATAGTCGGTGATTTCAGAAATAAATGTATCCAGCTTATTAATACTTCTATCCATTAGTTGCAGGAAATGCCTTGTAGATTCGGAAATCGACTCGCGTCCGGCGAGATCAATGAGCCCTAACAATGATGCAAGGGGTGCCCGAAGATCATGAGATGCGCTATATACAAATCTGTCGAGTTCTTCGTTTAGTTTCGTCAGCTGATTATTTTGTTCCTTTAATTTCTGCTCAGTTGCTTTTATTTTACTTAAATCAACATTTATTACCATGATCTGACTTACCTTTCCCTGCACCTGTACCGGCGAAACAATGCTATAGAAATCATAGGCTTTGCCATGAATTTCTACATGGTCTTCACCTTTGTGCATTTTTCCCTTAAGGGCCTTGTTAAATATGGTCTTCCATTTGGATGCCGATTGTTTGTCAACATCCTGAAAATCAATCGATTTACCTTCCAAATCACCCCAGTTTTTCTTGCACAAGTCACTTTGAAATAACATAATTAATTTATCGTCACGGATGGAGAAATCAATGGGTATTTCTCTCAGCATGGCTTCCATCAGCGCATCCTTGGCCAATAGATTATCTTCAAAAATTTGTCGTTCAAGGGCGGCACCGACCCACTGTGCAATAAGCTGGACAAAATCGTAGTCAATGGATCTGAACTCCTCGATAGGTTTTTCCGAAGAAAATGATAGGGTGCCATATCTACTTCTTCTGATCCAGTATGGCATACCAATATAGGCTTGAAGTTTGAATTCTTTAAAACAAGGATGCTTAGTATAAGGAGAATTTGACATCTCAGGTATGGCTACCAAATGATCTTGTTGATACGTAATATCGCAGTATGTTTCTTTGAAATTAAAAACCTGACCTTTACGGAAATCTCCATTTTCACTGTAGAAGTCCACAATTTTATAGGCTTCTCCACTGATTTGGCTAAGTATCCCATGCTCCATGTTCAAAGCCTTGGTGGCAAATTTCAGTACGCTGTTAATTTGCTGTTTACCCGGCAACTCTGTATTTGTAATGATCTGATACAGGGCGGTCATCCGGTCCTGGTGAAGCTGTTTTTCCTTTTGTTGCTTAAGTTGTGCGGACACATCCCTCATGATTGCCTGGATGTATAATTCGTTGTCTATGTGAAAGGTTGTCAAACTTATTTCACAATCGAAAAGTTCTCCCTGAAGACTTTTATGTTGCCAGTAGAATAATTGAGGATTTCCACGCAGAGCGTTCGTGATTTTTTCGAGAGCAGCTTCTTTAGAAATCCTTCCATCCGGTTGAAGCTCAGGAGAAAACTCGGCAGGTGATCGTCCGAGGATTTGCTCCCGGGTGCCCCCGAACATTTCCAATGCACGTTCATTGCAATCGATAAATATGTCTTTGCCAAGAATGATAATACCATCATTGGCCCTTGAAAACAGCATTCGATATCGCTCTTCACTTGATTTAATTTTCATCTGGACATCTTTGATCGGAGTTATATCAATAAGCGAACCCACTACTCCCTTTTGGTTGCCGGCCTCATCGAGCAGGTCAGTTTCGTTGATCAGCAGACATTGTTTTTTGCCATTATCAGTAACACGCTCAGTCTCATAATGCTGTTGATTTTGAGAGGCAGATACTGAAGAGTTTCCTTTTATTTTGTTTTTGATGAATGCTAAAGCCTCTAGCTGATTGGCTGCCTTATCTTTTAATTCATCTTCGGACAAACCCGTTAGTTCCAGAAAAGCATGATTTACGCTTGAATACCTTCCTTGTTTGTCCCGATAGTACACCGGATTAGGAATTGCATTCATAACTTGGGAGAAGGTTTTCTCGGTTTTGTTTCCTCGATCAACGGATTCGAGCCATTCTATTTCTGATCCTATACGATTGGCAAAAATCTGGAGAGAATAAGATGCATATGCCTGTTCTGCAATTGGTTTTGAATCCATTACCACCAGGATGCCCAAAGGCTTTCCATTGTGATAGTATATTGGCGTACCGAAATAGCTTTCAATTCCTATTTGTTTTAAAACTTCATCTTTCGGGTATTTTTCCTGAACCCCTTTGTTAATGAGTATTTGACATTTGTCAATCACGTTTTCACATGGAGTACCAGCCAGTTGATAGGTGAAGTTATTTCCAATCCTCGTTTTTTCCCAAAATGAGAGAGTTCGAACCGAGGCCTGCTTTCCTCCTATCAGCTTCCCAATAAAGGCATAGTCAATGCCTAACATTTTGGCGATGGCCTCTATAGATGATTCTAAAAAATCAGTACCTGAATGTCGCTCTGTCCCCTTCATTACCTCAAATAATCGTTTATCAGGACTATCTTTTTCGGCGATTTTACATGTGATAAAAAAATACTCTTTACCTCCTTCTTCAATTATCCTTTTTACCTTGACTTGAAGATTGACGGAAGGAGCCTTCTTTTGTTTAATAATGAAGGACTGGAATTCTGTAGGTGATCGGACCAAAGAGTCGAATGACCATGGTGGGCTGATGGATAGTTTTCCAAAGCTTGAATTGAACGATTTTCCGGCTACCGGTTTAGTCCGGGTTGGTAACATGCCGGAGGCCTGAATATTACACTTAACTACCTCACCAGCATCATCAACAACAATTATTGCACGATCTGTCACGAGCTTGAACAGGACATCAACATTAACGTGCAAATCAGGCATAGCTGTGCTCTTATGGTTCATTCACAAATACAAGCCAGCTAAGATATATAAAGATAATAATCTTTTCCGTTAATTGATCATTCGGTAAGTGTGAATAAGTTGGAGTCCAGGTAGGCAGGGAATTTTTTTCTAAGCTCAAGCAGATCCTCTTTATGTAGGATTAGGGTAGATGATTTATTACTATCCTGCATATCAAGCAAGCATTCTCCCTGCGGTCCGTAAACGGAGGAATGCCCGTTATATTCCAGTCCATCTCCATCTTTGCCAATCCTGTTAACACCAATGCAGTAGGCCAGATTTTCAATGGCTCGGGCTTTGAGCAGTGTATCCCACGCCAGTATTCTTGACGCTGGCCAGTTGGCGGAGTATATCAATATATCATACATGAGCCCTTCGTTGGATCCTTTATTCCTACTCCAAACAGGGAATCGTAAGTCATAGCAGATCAACGGAAAGATATTCCATCCTTTTACTGAAAGGATTTCGATAGTCTTTCCCGCAGAGTAAATTTTATCTTCTCCCGCCATACGGAACAGATGATTCTTATCGTAATGACCCGTCCGACCGTCCGGATAGGCCCAGTGCATGTGATTAAAGTAACGCCCATCCCGTCGCAGGATGAATGAGCCCATAATAGTTGTTCCGATCGATGAAGCCATTTCACTCATCCAGCGCGTTGTCGGTCCTCCCAGATCTTCAGCGTAATCCGGAGCGTGCATTGTAAATCCGGTAGTGAACATTTCAGGTAGCACGACCAGGTCAACGTTATTGATTTCCTTCAACAAGGAAGAAAAAAGCACCCTGTTTTGACTAGGATCATGCCAATGGGGGGTTGTCTGTATCAGCGCAATAGTTAGATCTTGCATAACCGTTCAACAGCTTGTTCAATGGTCTTTCTTGTTTTGGCAAAGCAGAATCGAAGTAACTTAATATCATCTCCATTTTCATAGAATACCGATGATGGGATAGAAGCCACCTTATGTTCCTTTGTCAACCACTCGGCCATTTCAATGTCGTGTTTATCCTCGATTTCAGTATAACGATATAGTTGGAAATACGTGCCATGACAGGGAACAGGTGTGAACCGTGTTTCTTTCATCAATGATCCGAAAAGATCTCTTTTTTCTTCATAGAATGCTGCCAGTTTCAGATAGTTCGATTCATCCTGAAGGTACTTAGCTATACCATATTGAGCTGGAGAATTAACGGTAAACACAGTGAATTGATGGACTTTTCTCAATTCGTACATGATCTCCTTGGGAGCTACCATGTAACCGATCTTCCATCCAGTTGCATGGAAGGTCTTACCGAATGAAAAAACCGCAATTGAACGCGAACGTAATCCGGGGTATTTCAAAACGGAATGATGCTCCAAGCCGTCGAATATAATATGTTCATATACTTCATCACTAATAAGGTAAAGCTGATGGTTCAGTACCAGTTTTTCCAGAATTTTCATGTCCTCATCACTCAATACAGCGCCTGATGGGTTATGGGGTGTATTAATGATTATAGCTCGGGTATTCGGAGTGATGGCATCATTTACTTCATCCCAATCAATGTGAAAGTCAGGTTCTTTTAGTCTTAAATGAACAGGTTTGCCCCTGGATAGCCGAACCACAGGGTCATATGAATCATAGGCCGGGTCAAAAATAATGACTTCATCGTTCTCATGGACCAGTGCAGTAAAGGCTGAAAACAACGCTTGCGTTCCTCCTGCCGTAATGGTCAGCTCATCCATAGGATGAATAGTAATGCCATATGTTCTGTTAATTTTTTCACCTACTTGGTTCAAGAGTTCGGGCAGACCCGGCAATGGGGCATACTGGTTTATACCTTTACGCATGCCTTCATTCACATACTCGATCAACTGATTGTCAATGGGAAAATCTGGAAATCCCTGCGAAAGATTTATGGCTCCATAGTCGTTCGCCATCTTGGACATGATGGCGAAGATGGTGGTACCAATATTGGGTAGTTTTGATATCATGCTTGATAGTTTCGGATTCACCAAAGCTACCAATTTGATATAAATATTGATATAAAGAGTCTATGAACGGCGGTTATTTGGCCAGAGGGGCTTTGATTTTATAGGCAGGATGTACTTTGCCCTTACTAATGCTAATGAGTTTACCCCTTAGAAGCCTTTTTTTCAAGGGATTCAGGTGGTCCGTGAACAAGATTCCTTCAATGTGGTCATATTCGTGCTGAATGATCCTTGCCTTCATACCCGAGTACACCTCGTCATGCTCCATCCAGTTTTCATCGACGTACTTAATCCTCAACGTGTCTTTTCGCAATACATCTTCCCTGATTTCCGGTATGCTTAAACAACCCTCGTTGAAGTCCCATTCTTCTCCTTCTTCCCTTATGATCTCAGCATTGATAAAAATTTTACGAAAATCGAGCAATTCTTCTTCTTCTGTCGCTTTGGCGTCAATCACGAACAACCTGAGACTCTTCCCGATCTGGGGGGCTGCAAGGCCAATACCTTCGGCATTTTCCATGGTTTCGAACATATCATTGATCAGGGCATCAACATCCAGATCACCTTGCTGAATGTTGATTGCCTTTTTCCGCAGTACGGGATCACCATAAACAACAATGGGATAGATCATGACCTATATTTCCTGGATTCTAAAAAAGACTGTAGTATGATAGTTGCACTGATTTTATCTATATTCTCTTTGTTTTGTCGCTGCGACTTTTTTGAACCACCACGGATCATGGCATCCAAAGCCATTTTCGAAGTATATCGTTCGTCATGCAAAAATATCTGAACTTTCGGAATTTTAGCTTTAAGCTTGAGAACAAATGCATCGATCAAAGGGGTTGAGTCGGTAGGGTTCCCACGAAGGTCCAGAGCCAGCCCAACAACGATCTCTGTCACATTCTCTTTTTGACAATATTTTCTAATAAATTCAACAGCTTCTCTAGCAGGGATGGTGGTAAGAGCAGTAGCAATGATTTGTTCCGGGTCAGTGGTGGCAAGGCCCACGCGTTTGAGGCCATAATCGATGGCTAAAATCCGTCCCAATCAATTCCAGCCTCTGATCTCAACAATCTTGCTTTTTAATTCTTTTTCGAGCATCAGCGCTTTGGGGAGAAGCACTTCATTCTCAACACGCGAATGGGTGATAAGCGCTTTTTCAAAGGATTGCAACTCTGAATAAATCACTTTTTGAAGCACCGGTGACTCATCCATAACAAGGTAGTTGTTCGTCAATTTCCTGATTTGTCTCATGTCATCATCCGACTCCAGGTGTTCAGATGCAAACTTACCTATTGAGTTTTTCTCCATTTCAAAATAAATTTGATTCATAGGCAACTTACCTGCTATGGCTTTATCAAGCCTCAAAATGTACTGAAAAACGTGATCTTCTTCTTCATACATATGATGAATGTAGTCTTCGACAAACAAAGGGAAAACGAATTTTAAGTCTTTCATCAGGTCGCTTGAATGAGCAGGGTAGTGATTGATTAACTTCGCCAGATAAGGCAATGTCTGTTTGATAAACAGATAGTGTTTGTGCTTTAAATACTCAGTGACAAGCTTCACCGGCAGTTGCATAAGATCGATATCTTCCGTATTTTGATCTTTCCTGGAAGATTCCAGTTTTTCAATGACCAATTCTTTATTCAACCCATGTGTTTGGCATACCTCATTGATGGTTTTTTCGGAATGATGGTAGAACTCAACTCCAAAATAGAATAGCACTGAGGCTGCTACATAATTTTCTTCAACCAGATCGGTGATCTTACGTTTATCCAATGTTAAGAGGGTCGAATATCAAATATAATGAACTTGAGTTGAACTTCGCGATACTTCTCCCGGGTGAGTGCGATGATTCATGCTCCATTTTCTTACAACGATCAAAGGGATGTATTTTTGTGTGTTTGGAAAAATCTTAATATGAAAGAAACGAGAGATAAACGGTATCAGATGAGACTACCCATTTGGCTAGCGTTAGCCGTTGCCTTTGGAGTATTGATTGGCGCCTATCAAATTGATCACAGATCAAAGAATGAAGAGGTGGCTGAAAGTGTTCAGAAGCTACAAGAAGTTCTTTCCAGTATTGATAATGATTATGTTGACTCAATAAATATTGATGATCTTGTTGAAAAGTCCATTAAGGATATGCTCTTGCAACTGGATCCTCATACAAGTTATTTCACTGTTGATCAGGTGAAGGAAATGAATGAGCAACTTCGTGGCAGTTACGATGGCATTGGTATAGAATTTGACATTTTTCAAGATACGGTTACCGTGATTAAGGCTATTGATGGAGGGCCATCAGCCAGAGCTGGAATCCGACCGGGTGATAAAATAGTTGAGGCAAACGGAGAAACTTTAGTGAAACCAGAACTTAGTATTCACTCCGTAGCTTCTCAATTGAAAGGGAAGAGAGGCACTTCGGTTAATCTGTTGATCAAAAGATACGGACAAAAAAAACTTCTGTCAATTGAGGTGGAAAGAGGGCGGATCCCCCAGCCGACGGTGACCGCCAGCTACCAGGTTAATGACCAAGTTGGTTATATAAAAATCGAACGCTTTGGGTCACAGACCTACCGTGAATTCAAGTCGGCCCTTAATAGGCTTCAAAAAAAAGGTATTGATAAACTTGTGGTTGATCTTCAGGGCAATGGTGGTGGATATATGACTGCCGCTGAAGAGATTGCTGATGAATTTATATCCAAAAATAAAGTCATTGTATCTCAGAAAGGGAAGCGTCCTGAATATTCGAGTATATTCAGGGCCACGGGAAATGGTGATTTTGAAAAACAATCTGTCATTGTGTTGATTGATGAGTATAGCGCATCGGCATCAGAAATCGTCGCTGGAGCACTACAGGACAACGATAGGGCACTATTGGTAGGGCGTAGGTCTTATGGGAAAGGGCTTGTTCAGCTTTCCATTCCTCTGGAAGATGGCTCAGAGTTACGTCTGACCATTGCAAGGTATTATACCCCTTCGGGCAGATGCATCCAAAAACCATACGTGGATGGAGGGGATGTTAATTATGCACATGATCTGTCGGACCGCTATGCCCATGGTGAGTTTTTCTCTGCAGATAGTATCCACTTCAATGATTCGTTGAAATATCTTACAGCAACCGGAAGAACAGTGTATGGTGGAGGAGGTATAATGCCGGATGTATTTGTACCCTTGGATACCTTGATGAATTCGGAAAGCTTCGCTCAGTTAGTTGAACACAGGGTGTTGCAAGAATTGGCTCTCGGCTATTACCTGGAACATAAAGTGACCTTAAGTAAATGGAGTTTCAAGGAATTTGTAAGGAGTTTTGATGTACCAAAAAGCTTGTATCAGCGTGTACGGAATACTGCAAAAAGGAGGAACCTGGATGTTAGTGATGACAATAGGACGGTCAAACTGATTAAGACTTACCTGAAGGCTCAAATAGCCAGGAATGTTTGGGGAGAGGACGAATATTATCAGGTGTATAATCCTATTGGGAATAAGACATTTGTTCGTTCACTGGATTTGTTTGATAAAGCGGCCCTGATCGCTCAACGTTGATACGAATAATATTTCAGTTGCAGAATTTACGGATATAATTCTGAGCTTTTTGCTCTCCCATCTGATAAGCCCTCTCAAAATCATCACAACCATCGTAGGGTTTCTTATCTTGTACCAGAGCCATACCTCGAAGCAACAGGGTTTCTCTAAGTTCTTTATTTAAAGGGTCCTCGGGATGAATCCTACCCTTTTTATCAGCTATCCGGGCTATAAGAATGTCAATAGCCGTTGAGTAATCTCTATATGCTGATTCATAGTTCTCCAGGTTGAATTTACCATATGCCCTGGATTCAAAATACTTACTGTTTCTGGGGTCAAGGGTGAGTGCTCGGGTATAGTCCCCGACAGAAGATCGAAAATCCTCCATCATAAATTTAATAAACCCGCGATAGGCGAGAAATGAAGCCTTGGTGGTGTCGAGCTCGATGGCCTTATTCACATCTGCGAGGGAGGATAATAATTGCTTAGATTCAAACTTATATTTACTTCGGTAATAGTAATAGATGGCAATTGGCTTGAGTTCGATTGCTTTTGTAATGGCTGTGGTAGCCTGTGCATAGTCGGCCCCCATCACTGCAGGGTCCACTGTATTGGCCAGATAAAAGGCTTTCCTGGCATATAATTCAGCGCTGTCTGGGGCCAGGCGAATGGCGGCATCCATGTCTCTCAGGATGTACCTTTGATGATCTTTGAGCTTATAATGAAGGTCGGCTCGTTTGAGGTAAATTTCCAACAGATTTGGGTTTGAACTAATAGCCCTGTCATAGTGACCTATAGCCAACAGATATTTTTTCTGTTGGGTCAAAAGATCTCCCATTAACATATGAGCTCGCACAAAGTTCGGGTCAATAGCCAGTGCACTATCAAGTTCCTGTTGGGCCAGATCTGCCTTCTGACTCCGCAGGTATTCTTTAGCAGCCACAAAATGCATTTCAGCCTGTTGTCCAAATGAAGAAGTGCTGAATAAAAAGAGCAGATATATAAATCCGTATGTTGAAAAGAACCTTAACAATGTATAATGATAGCAAAAGAAGTTAAAAATTACGTTTCTTCGCAGCCATTTTTCTATCTTGGCATTGGTTAAGTAATAAGTCATTTGGGAGCGATCTGGTTCATTGGTGGAATTGTAGTTGGGGGTATTGTTGGATGGTTATTGGTTCGATCTGTGAAAGTAGCTCATCAAGCCCGGCAGGATGAACGACTAATCCTTTTATTGCAGCAAAAGGAGAATCTTGAAAAAGAGGTTGCACAACTGAATGAATCCTGCAGGGCGCTAATCGAGGAGCGGGCCTCTTTGAAGGAGTCGTTGGCGATCCAGGAAAAATGGACAGTTGAACGTCAGAAATTGATGGAGGAGCAATTTAATACTCTGGCGCATAACTTATTAGATAGAAGCACTGAAAAAATAACTGTAAGGAACAAGGAAAACATAAGTCAGATCCTGGGCCCGCTGAAAGAGCAAATTGCCCGTTTTGAAAGCAAAGTGGATCATTCCAACAAGGATAGTCTTAAATGGAATGCCGAATTAAAGCAACAAATCTCTTCTCTTGCCACCCTCAACCAACAGATTAATAAGGAAGCGGAAAACCTGACCAAGGCCTTAAAGGGCGAGTCCAAATCTCAAGGTAACTGGGGCGAGTTCATTCTTGAAAGCATTCTGGAGAATTCAGGTCTTCAAAAGGGCATGGAATATGTTGTACAGGAATCGTTGGTTACTGATGAAGGGAAAAGGTATCAGCCGGATGTTGTGGTTCGTTTACCAGAGAACAAACACTTGGTGATTGACTCAAAAGTAGCTTTGGTAGCGTATGAGAGATATGTAAATGAAGCAGACGAAAAGCAAAAGGAAGCCCATCTAAAACTACATATTCAGGCTGTCCGCCGGCATGTTAAGGAGTTAAGTGAAAAGAATTATCAATTATTAAAAATAGGCCAGGGGTTGGATTTTGTCCTCTTGTTCATCCCTATTGAACCTGCTTTTAGCCTTGCTGTACAATATGATCCGAATCTCTTTGCTGCCGCGTATGAGAAAAACATTGTGGTGGTAAGCCCCACTACTTTAATAGCAACATTGCGAACCATAGCAAACATCTGGAAAAATGAACATCAAAATCAAAATGCTCTTGAAATAGCTCGTCAAAGTGGGAATTTGTATGATAAATTTGTAGGGCTTTCCAATGATCTTCTCCATGTGGGGAAAGCCATGGATACAGCGAAGAATAGTTATGAAGATGCAATGAACAAATTGAGTTCAGGCAAAGGGAACCTGATATCGCGGGTTGAGCGTATTCGTAAACTAGGGGCCAACAGTACCAAAGCTCTGGATAAGAGACTAATGGAACGATCAGAGGAGAATGAGGAAAAAACTTTAGATGACCATGAGGGTAACACCGAACAATAAGATTAAAAAACTGGTAGTTGTTGGTGATCGGGTATTGATCAAGCCAAAAAAGATTAATAATCGCACTGAGAGTGGTTTGTACTTGCCACCTGGGGTACAGGAGAAAGAGAAAATTCAAAGCGGATATATTGTGAAAACAGGGCCCGGATACCCACTCCCACTTCCTGCAGATGAAGATGAAGCCTGGAAAGGGAAAGAAGAGGTGATCAAATATATTCC
>Ga0114931_10005502_pt1 | contig 15648 bp, 14 predicted proteins | sample 2SBtaG_FD_89579 | JGI IMG/M metagenome (GOLD analysis project Ga0114931, IMG submission 89579) | Deep subsurface microbial communities from Kolumbo volcano to uncover new lineages of life (NeLLi) - 2SBTROV14_V59a metaG | ecosystem: Environmental > Aquatic > Marine > Volcanic | place: Kolumbo...
ACAGTGACCGCTGCGGAAGCCCTGACGCACATCATCCTTGGAAGCGCCTGCGCAGCCGCGCTGCGCCTCGACAAAGCGCTGCGCTTTACACTGCCGCAAAGAGCCTGAGCGCAAGACGCCGTAGTGCATAACCCTCTTTCCCAGGTGGAGATCGGGAAGACCGTGGCGCGATGGACCTATGCAGGTCAGCCATCTGCGCCGACAGCGACCGTGAGACTGCGCAATTCCACGGACGACTCGAGTGTTTGCTCGACCGTCACGTCGCCAATCGTCCACTTCGACGTCATATTGAGTCGCGATGTGCGCGAGATCAGAGCGCCGTCAGCGATGCTCCAGATCGTCTCGACGCCCGCGTCCGTCTTGACAATCTCGCCTGTGGCTGCGAGATAACCTGCAGCGTTGTCCTGTTCGAGCGTGACGTTTGTTTCGCCCGTCAGTGTGACGGCGCCATCAGTCACGGGCGAAGCGCGCCACGTCGTCGCCATGACGATGGCGCGATTGGGGCCTGCGGGAATAGATCGCATGCGCGTCCACGCGTCGCTCTCTTTTCGCTCCCCTTCTCGGGGAAGGTCGCTGCCGAAGACAGGCGCGACGTTGGCTGCGATCGTAGAGGGCGCAAAGACGCCCAGCAGCGCCGCGCCCGCGCCGGGCGCCTGGGCCATCGCTTTGGCGACATCGCCATACCCCTCCACGCTTGTCACTTCACCATTGCGCGCGACGCGCACGCGCAGCGTGCTTGCCACAAGGGCGCCATGAAGAAGGGCCAGCGGGCTCGGCGCTTCGCCCTCTGCATGTTCGACGCCCTTCTCTTTTGTCCATGCAAAATGCGATGTCTTGGCGCCGTCGCTTTGTTCGGTTGAAAGCTGCTCGAATGTGCATAGAAAAAGCGCATCCTTCGCATTCGCCTCGGACGCTTCACAGCGCAGCTGCCCGTGCTGGGAAAGCGAAAAATGCGCCGCTCCCTGCTCCACGCGCGACTGGGCAGTGATCTCAAACTGCGCTACGCGCCCGACGGCGGCCTCGGGGGGCGTCAGCGCCTCCTGTGCCTGCGCCGCGTGTGCGAAGGGCGCTGCGCACAGCGCCGCTGCGCACAGCCGCTTCACCGCGCCAGGTGATCTGCGCCTCTCGACGCAGCGTTTTGCGCCGCAGAGAGCATGGGTGAGACGCTCATGCCACCAGCGCAATCGCGTATTTTCAAAGAGGCTCAGAGAGAAACGCTCCTGCATTTCGCACGTCCTTTCGTTGCACCCACGTCAAACGCGGGGCGGTCGCCAGCCAACCCTATCATCGCAAACGTGCTGCTGGCTATCGCACAGATCAATCCCACCGTGGGCGACATCGCAGCCACTGAAGCGAAACTCGCTCATGCGATCGACCGCGCCGAAGCTGCTGAGGCTGATCTGCTGCTGACGCCCGAGTTGTCGCTTTGTGGCTATCCGCCAATGGACCTGCTCCTCGTCGAAGGATTCGTCCAGGCGTGTGAGGAAGCAGCGCATCGGCTTGCGTCGCGGACGAGTCGCACTTGCGTCATCCTGAGCGCTCCCTGGCGCGATGGGGACCACTTGCGCAACCGCCTGCTCGTGGCCAGAGAGGGCGCAATCGTCGCTCATTACGACAAACGGCTGCTCCCGACGTACGACGTCTTTGACGAAGACCGCTACTTCGCTGCGGGCGACGCGCCAACCGTCATCGATGTCGCGGGCGTGCGCGTCGGTCTGAGCGTGTGCGAAGATTTGTGGCGGGGCGTCGACGCGGGAACAGCCAGCAAGTACGAAGAAAGAGCAGACCCGATCGACGAACTCGTCGCAGCGGGCGCCCAGCTCATCGTCAACCCCTCCGCAAGCCCATTCGCGCTGCGCAAGGTCGCCATTCAACGGCGCGTCCTGACGGAGACAGTCCGCAAGCACAACGTCAAGGTCGCTGCGGTCAACCAGGTGGGCGCCAACGACGAACTCGTATTCGCAGGAAGTGCTGCGGTGTATACGCCTGACGCTGCCAGTCCCTCAGGCGGCCGGCTTATTGCTGCGGGCGCGTCCTTCAAGGAAGACTTCTTGCTTATCGATCTTCCCTCAGCGGCCGACGCAAAGCCCGCTGCGCCCGCTGTCGAAGACCCCATGCTCGCACCGCCCCCTGCGCAGCTGCTGTGGGAAGCGCTCACGCTGGGGGTGCGCGACTACTGCGCCAAGACCGGATTCACCAATGTTGTGCTGGGTCTTTCAGGTGGTGTGGATTCAACCGTCGCTGCCTGCGTCGCTGTCGCTGCCCTTGGCCAAACAAACGTGCTCGGCGTGTTGGCGCCTAGCAGGTATTCGTCGCAGGGATCACTCGACGACGCGCGCGCCCTGGCGCAGGCGCTTGGCATGAAGGCGCTCGTGGCGCCCATAGAAGCCATGCACACAGCCTCTTCGCAGACGCTTGAGCCGATCTTCGCAGCGCTGGGCGCGTGTGATGCGCCAGGCGCCACTGAGGAAAACGTGCAGGCGCGCATTCGCGGGCTGCTCTTCATGGCGATCAGCAACAAGACGGGCGCCCTCCTTCTTACGACCGGGAACAAGAGCGAACTGGCGGTGGGCTATTGCACACTTTATGGTGACATGAATGGTGGTTTGGCTGTGCTTGCGGATGTCCTCAAGACGCAGGTGTACGAACTGGCGCGGTGGATCAACAGCGCCCACGACCAATGCGGCTTCGACGCGCCGCCCATTCCCCCCGATGTGCTCACCAAGGCGCCAAGCGCCGAACTCATACCCAACCAGACCGATCAGGACACGCTGCCACCCTACGAAACACTTGACGCAATCGTCGAGCGCTACGTCGAAGATCGACACTCCACAGCCAGCATCGCGCGCGAGCTGCGACTCGATCCACAGTTCGTGGCCCGCATCACGCGCCTGATCGATCAGTGCGAATACAAACGCCGACAACTCACCATCGGGATCAAGGTGACAAGCGTCGCCTTTGGCACAGGCCGGCGCATGCCCATCGCGCAGGGTTGGCGTCAGCCTTCCTGAGAAAATTTAATAAAATGAATGACGGTGATGGCGGCGCGGACTCGTCGCGCACATATCATTCTGATGGTGGCGCGGGCGTCTCGCCCGCGTGTGCGCTTAGAGCTCATAACAAAAAGACGGGCTCTCTTGGTGGGGCAGGTCTCTGACCTGCCCATTGCCCTTCCGATTGAGCAAAGAGGCGTACTGTTTTCCTCGACTATTCAACGTTGCGCCGTTGATTCAATAGCAGCAGCGCGGGCGGGACGCCCGCGCCACCAGGGCGCAGTTCGCCAGTGCTTTCCCCCCTCTCCCTCTGGGAGAGGGGCTGGGGGAGAGGGATTCCCGCGGCGCCGCTTTGCCGCTGACAGCGAACGGACAGGTCAGAGACCTGTCCCACCCGGAGAAGTTGTTCTTTTCTCAGGCGCTCTGAGATTGCGGGCGCTTTTCAAGCACAATCGTCACCGGTCCATCGTTGACGAGCGCGACATCCATCATGGCCCCAAACCTGCCTCGCGCGACGGGCAGGTGGTGCTCCTCCTCGAGCCTGCGCGCCAGCCCCTCGACAAGCGGCGCTGCGATCATTGGCGTCGCTGCCCGCATGAAGTTGGGACGATTGCCCTTGCGCGCGTCGCCTGCGAGTGTGAATTGACTCACAACCAGCGCGCCAACGTTGACGCCCTGGCGCAACAGGTCAATCACAGAACGGTTCATTTTACCGTCATCATCAGAGAAAATACGCAGTCTGGCGATCTTGTCCGCGCACCAGTGCGCCTCTTCGAGCGTGTCGCTGGTCTCCACGCCGATGAGCGCAACGACGCCAACGCCAATCGACTCCCGTTCGCCTGCGTCATCGCCGTCGCGCATGACGACGCTTGCTTCGCGCACGCGCTGCACAACAACAATCACCCGTCATCCTCCACGTCGAAAGGAGCGTTGTTCGCTGCTTCATCCGCTGCGGCGCGCAGGCCGCGGGCTTCGATGACGTCCGTCACCAGCGACAGCGCGCACATTCCCGCTGCGACGCTAACCACCCACACAAGAGGCGCCACAAGCGCGGTCTTGCCAATCGCGTGCATGATGAGGTGGTACCCCGTCGCAAGCAGCGAGAGCCCGACGACGGCGCGCGTCATGGGACTCACCAGCGCAAGATCGCGCGCGTCAGGCGGATTGTCCGCCATGTCGAGCGACCGCCGACCCGATCCCGACCGCAACAGAAACAACATGCCAGCGCCTATGACGCACAGCGCCGCCCCCAGCGCGATCCACACCGGCGCCGGTCCAGCGAGCGCCATCACCTGCGCGACAGCAGTCGTCGTCCCCAATTCTCGCATCAAAACACCGCAGCTGCGCAGGACGTGACCATGCACGAACCCTGTTGATCGACGGCGCCGCCATAGTTGGCGATGCGGACAGTGGGTTCGTCAAGCGCCTTGAGCGTCGCGACCATGGCCCCCGTGCTGCACCAGCGCGTTGGATTCTGCATCCACGCCATGGTGGACACCATCTCTTCCGCTTTCGCTTGCACAAAGAGTTGCAGCATCTCGCGGTCGTGCTGAATCGCTTTGTTGCGGACGGATTCAGGCTTGTCCGCCTGTTCACCCACAACTGGCTCCTCGTCGCCAAACATGGGCCCGACGTGGCTCAGATCCGCAGAGCAGACGATAAGCGTTCTGCCACCCAGCGTCTCCATGGCGCTGCGCAGGGCGTCGACGAACGGGAGCAGCCCCACTCCCTTCCCGTCGTAGCTCTCGCCAGCGTTGACAGACGGATCATGCACAAGGGCTGCGAAGATCGACGGATACGCGCCTTTGTCATTGGTCCCCAAAACGTGTTGCAGCCAGGGCGTTTGCAGTTCGATCGAATGCTCGCGCTCATGGTCGTACTTGTTCGCGTAGAGACGCGCAGCGTCATCAGGGCCAAGCGATTCAGCGACTGCTTTGGCAAACGCTTCGTCAAACGGGCATTCGCCCAGCGGCGTTGTGTACCCCTTGTCGCACGCGCACACGCCCGTTGCGGATCCATAGTGGTTCGTCCCCAGCACGACCACCCTGTCCGGCTGATCGACGACGCGCATTCGTCCCCATGCCTGCGCGTAGTTCAGCCAGCCCCTGCCATAATCAATGTGGGGCGCAACGATCGCGCGAGGCGGCTCGTCATAACTGGGATCATCCGCTTCGCGAAGGGCTTCGTCGATCCACGCGTCGAACTGCGCGCGAAGCGCGTCTGCCCCTTCCAGACGTTTCTGTTCATCCGTGGCTTCGCCGCCATGCTTTGCAGCGACCAGCGCGTCTGCGAAATCTGCAGTGAATGACGGTGGAAGTGACGGTGCTTTGTCAAAATCGTCTTTGAACTCCTGATAAATGTCGTCAAAGGTGGGTCCCTCAAGCAATCCAGCAGCGTCGAGCTGCGCGACTACCCGTTCGAGCAGCTCCCGCGTGAGCCCTTTGCCGACATCCTTCACAACCTGGTCAAGCCCGTGAACGCCGTCCAGCATGGGCAGAACCAGCTGAAACGCAGGGTGCGCCAGCACAACGCGCTGGGTGATCTGCCTGGAGTCCGCAAGTCCAAGAAATACGTGCTCTCCCTGCTTGGCGCTGAAAGCGCGCACCTGGCGCAGCTTGGGCTGCGCGTGGTGGGGCTTGCTGGCGTCAAAGGGAGGCACCGGATAGCTGGCGTCCCCGCCCGCGTCAGGAGGCATTGGCATCGATGGTTCACTCATAAGGCAATCAGTGTAGACAGCGAGGCTGGCCCGTCCGCAGCTGACCCCCTACACTCCGCGTTCAGGGGCGACGAGCGGGCATCCCCACGCCGCTTACCGACCACACGACGAACGACGGAGCGCAACGACATGAGCACAACCACCGATATCTACTCGCCAGGCGCCACACTGCGCATGACCGTGGCGCGCGTCCCTCGTCGAGAGGACCAACGGCAGACGATCGTTCGCTTGATGAGGCAGGATCCGCTCGTGCGCAAGGCGCTGCGCCGAGCGCAGGACGAGCGCAAACGCACGCTCGTCGTCCGCAGTCGAGGCGGCAGGCCGTGGCCACTTCGCGGAAAAGCGTCGAAAATCGCGCGAATCGAAGAAGGCGCCAGCTGGACAATGAACGCGCTCCCCACGCTGCAAAGCGACTTCGCAAGCGTCGCGCCATTCCTCAACGTTGAGAAAGCGTGATGACAGCGAAATCACAGCGGCGGAGACGCGGCGCTCTGATGACCGCCACGCTCTTCATCGGCGCCGCTGCGACCGTGACGCTCATGGGCTGCAACAGCAAGTCCGCCGAAACAAAAAAAGCGCCCGTAGCAAACGTGGCTCCTACGACGCAGTCCGTGGAATACACATTCCGAGGCAGAGTCGCTGCGCTCCCCAGGCAAGGCGCGCCCCTGAGTGAACTACAAATTCATCACGAAGCAATTCCATCGTTTCGCAGAGCGGACGGCTCGCTGGGCATGGCGTCCATGACCATGCCATTTCCATTGCAGGACAAGTCGATTTTGCCCGAGTCGGCGCAGGTAGGTGACGCTGTCGAGGTCGTCATCCGCGTGGAGTACGCCAGCGACTCTGGCGCCATCGCAGGCATAAAGATCACCCGCGTTACGCTGCTGCCCAGTGACACTGTGCTCAGTTTCGAGCAGGAAAAAACAAACAACTAAAACGGTGTGTCCCGCTCCGACCCGTTTCTCTTTGTGGGGCGGCTCTCCGAGCCGCCCTAGTGCTGCAGTTGCACTGCCTTAGCTGCGGAGACTCAATGGGCAGGCCAGAGACCTGCCCCACCAGGAGAGGTTGTCAATAGACGCGCATCGCTTCTGACGCGCACAGCCGCTGTGTTTTCGGTACAAAGCAGCGATGCCTGAATCGACCGCAAGGGTGAGCGCTGGTGGGGGCGTCCAGAGCACTGTCGGGTGGCTGGGGCGCATGGGCGCTCCCGTGCTGGCGATCGCTGTTTTTTTCCTCATGCCAGGAGGCGAAGGAGGCGCTCCACTGGCTGCGCGGGCCACCGCAGCCATTGGCGCGCTGATGGCGGCGCTGTGGATGACCGAGGCGCTGCCTCTGCCCGCGACCAGCCTGCTCCCCATCGCGCTCTTTCCAATCGCAGGCGTCGCCACCATCAAGGAGGCGTCAGCGCCTTACGCGAACCCGCTTATATACCTCTTCATGGGTGGTTTCCTCATCGCGCTTGCGATGGAGAAATGGGGCCTGCATAAGCGCATCGCGCTGCGGGTGATTCTCGCTGTGGGCACAAAGCCCGCAAGACTTGTGGGCGGATTTATGCTCGCCAGCGCCTTTCTAAGCATGTGGATCAGCAACACCGCGACAACCGTCATGATGCTGCCCATTGGACTGTCCGTCTTGCGCCTTGTCGAAGAACAGGAGCGCGACGATGATGGCGACCGGGCGCCAGGCGCCATTGCTTCTGACCCCAATTTCAGCGTATGCCTGCTGCTTGGCCTGGCCTACGCTGCGAGCATCGGGGGTGTGGCGACGCCCATAGGCACACCGCCAAATGTCATTTTGCTCGGATTTTTACAGGATGAATTCGGCCTGCAGATTTCATTCAGCAGGTGGATGTTCGCGGCGCTTCCCATCAGCGCAGCGTTCCTGTTCATTACGTGGCTGCTGCTTACGCGCGTTGTCTTTCCGCTTAAGATCAAGGATATTCCCGGCGGTAGAGCGCTCATTCGCAAGGAGCTTGCAGCTTTGGGGCGCATGAGCAGAGGCGAATGGATCGTGCTCACAATATTTGTCTCAGCAGCGCTGACGTGGATGCTGCGAGGCGCCTTCGTGAAGCAGATATGGGGCGACAAGCCACCCGTGTATATGGGAAATTTGACCGATGCAGGCGTCGCTGTTATTGCTGGCGTGCTGCTTTTTGCGATTCCCGTCAACGTGAAGCGCTCCGTGTTCGTCCTTGACTGGGAGACAGCGAAAAAGCTGCCGTGGGGCGTGCTGCTGCTCTTTGGGGGCGGACTGAGTCTGGCGGCTGCTGTGGGGTCGTCGGGGCTGGACGATTGGATTGGCGCTCAGGTCGCAGGCGCCAGTTCTCTCAGCGGCGTGTTCATCATCGCGCTCGTGACGACCATCGTCATCTTTCTGACCGAACTCACAAGCAACACCGCGACAGCGACGACGTTCCTGCCCATACTCGCGGGCGCCGCGGTCGGACTGCGCGTCGCGCCGCTGACGTTGCTCGTTCCCGCTGCGATCGCTGCGAGTTTCGCTTTCATGATGCCCGTGGCCACGCCGCCAAATGCGATTGTGTTTGGGTCAGGCCACGTGCGCATCGGACAGATGGTGAAGGCTGGAGTCATACTAAACATCATCGGTATTGCGATAATCACGCTCGCCGTCTACACGAGCGTGGCGTGGGCGCTGGGCTCGATTGCTCCAGGCGCCGGGGTAGGGGCGCCATGAACGGCGATCGCAGCGATCGCCGATTCTGTGAACGCCTCGTGCGCTGGTTTCGCGCAAACGCAAGGCCGCTCCCCTGGAGGACGGAGGCTCGCGATCCCTACGTGGCGCTCGTTGCGGAGGCAATGGCGCAACAGACGCAGATCAGCAGGGTCGTGGAGCACTTGCCGGAGTTTCTTGCGATGTTTCCAGATATTGGCGCGCTCGCAAGCGCAAGTGATGACGACGTGCGAGCCGCTTGGTCGGGCATGGGGTACTACCGCAGAGCGACAAAGCTGCGGAATGCAGCCCGCGCAATCGTCGAACAATTCGATGGCGTCATGCCTCGCGACGCTGCGCAGCTGCGCACGCTCCCAGGTGTGGGGCGCTATACCGCGGGCGCGATCGCCAGCATTGTCTTCGACGCGCCCGAGCCGATGGTGGACGCCAACGTCGCGCGCGTGCTTGCGCGATTTGCAGGGGAGCGTCTGGCGCAGGGAAGCGCCGCGCTGCAGGCGTTTGCCTGGCGGCGCTCCGCGGCGCTCATCAAGTGCACAGATGAACCAGGCGCCTTCAACGAAGCGATCATGGAGCTAGGCGCCGTCGTCTGCCTGCCAAGGTCGCCGCGCTGCGACGCCTGTCCACTTGCGCGCAAGTGCCAAGCCTATGCGCGAAACGAGGTGGACGAAATTCCCACCCCTCGCGCAATGATAAAGCGAAAGACCATCCACCATGCGGTCGTTGTTGTGCGCGACGCCCGCCAGCGCGTGCTCGTCGAACGGCGCAGCGAGTGTGGACTCTGGGCGGGCATGTGGCAGCCGCCAACACTGGAGCGCGATGACAGGCAACCTCGCAAGATCGACGTCGAGCGCTTCGCCCAGCCGCTGACGCTGCGCAAGTGGGAGGCATTCACACACGCGACGTCGCATCGCCTGGTGCGCTTCAGCGTTTGGAGGGTTTGGGGGGCCAGGGCGCCGTCGCGGGGAGAGACCCGACGCTTCGCAAGCGCGCGATCCGCGCAATGGCTAGATCGCAATGCTTTGTTGAAGCTGGCGCTCGCATCGCCCCATCGCAGGATTCTTCTGGACGCCTTCGCTGACCACCATGGCGTTCGCAAGGCCCACAAGATCACCTGAACGCCAGGTCCGCCCTGATCCCCAGCGACCTACAGTTCTCGCAATGACCGTGCTGGACCTTGCAAGCGACTCGGCGCTGAGCGTCATGCTGGAACTCGTCCGCGACCTGAGCGTGGCGCGTGATCCGCAAGCGATGCTGAGCGCATACGCGCGGCGCATCAACGCTATCCGCCCCATTGATGGATATGTTTCGCTTTCCGTGCGAGGGCTCGCACCGGGTGACTACAAGATCACGAGGCTCATTACACAGACCGGCGACTTTGATCGTTCGCAGGACCCCTGGAGCCGGTGGCAAACAATCCCTATCAATAGGGACGGGTTCTTTGGCGAGCGCATCGCCAACGGACAACCAGCGATATTGTCCAATCTCAACATCATCAACGACGCTGCGGTTGGAGACGCCCTTGATCGATTTGGCTCGTGCATGGCGACGCCGCTCTTTGACGACGGCGCAGCCCTCAATTGGGCCTTCTTTTTCCGTGAAGCGCCGGATGGTTTTGAAGTCGAAGACTTGCGCCAGACACTGGTCACCGCAAACCTCGTCGGGCGCGCGACAAAGCACATGCTCGCAACACAGGAGGCGCAGCGACTCAACAAACGCCTTGACGCCCAGCTACAAGAAATCGCTGAGGTGCAGCGCAATCTGCTTCCCGTACGAACGCCCCGAACCCCTGGTTTGCGCATTGCGACGAGCTACCTGCCAAGCATGATTGCGGGCGGCGATTTCTACGATTTCATAGAACTGGAAGAAGGTCGCCTGGGCATGGTTATTGGCGATGTGTCGGGGCATGGCGCCGGGGCAGCGGCGATAAGCGCCATGTTGCATGGCGTCGGCTACGCCTTTGAAGGCGAATTGAACGAGCCCCGCGACCTGCTGCGCTTCATTAACAAGCACATGCACGCCAAACGCCTGAGCGGACGGTTTGTGACGATGATGTATGGCATTTTTGATCCCGAAGACCGCTCCTTTACTTACGCCAGCGCAGGGCACCACCCGGCCCGCCTCAAGCGCGCAAACGACGGCGTCGTGACAGCGCTCGAAAGCGATAGCGCCTGGCCTGTGGGAGTCACGGCTGAGATTGATCCAAAGCCCGGGCGCGTGCGCCTCGAACCTGGCGACGCGGTCGTGCTCTTCACAGATGGGATCGTCGAAGCGCGCAGTCCGGCGCCAACGCGCAAGTTCTTTGGGGTCAATCGCCTGGACGCGGCGCTTGCGACGTGCACAGGCGAGCCCTCGTGTGTGATCGACACTGTGCACAGCGCCCTCTACGCCCACACGCAATCGCGCTGGGGCGAAGACGACCAGACAATCGTCGCAATGCGCGTCGAAGATGCATAGAGCATGTTGCGTCCTGCTGGCTGACTCCCCCCTTTGTGTCGAGGGTTGAGGCGCGTCATGCTGGCTGTCTCACCTCTTGGGGGAGAGGGTCGGGGTGAGGGGTTCTTTGGGTAGTATATGTATACAGTGTTCGCGATTTGACAGTGCGAGCGTAAATGAACAAAGAAACACAATCTGCTCTGGCAAACACGCGACAGGAAGCCGTTCAACATGGCCCACGCAGAAAATGCTGGAAAACCGCAGAGCAATAAAGAGTGGTTCGAGGATGGCCTGCGCTTCGAGTGCACGCTCTGTGGCGCCTGCTGCACCGGCCCGCCAGGCTACGTGGCGTTCACTCGCGCAGAAGCCGAAGCCATCGCGTCCGCGATAGGCGTCTCCGTCGATGCGCTCTATCGCGACTACGCGCACGAACTGCCAGGCGTGGGCTGGTCCCTGCGTGAACTGAAGACAAAACACGGGCTCGACTGCGTCTTTCTCGATCGCGCATCACAGCCGGGAAAAGCCGTCTGTTCGGTCCACAGCGTCAGGCCTGCGCAGTGTAGAACCTGGCCATTCTGGCCGGAAAACATCGAGAATGAACGCGCGTGGAGGCGCACCGCAAAGTCGTGCGAAGGCATCGGCCAAGGCGACTTCGTCCCTGTTGAAGCCATCCGCATCCAGCGCGACGCGACACCTCGCGTGTGACCGCAAGAAAGACGCCCATCGCGCGGCGCCGCTGTCGCTATGTCGCTCCGCGCGGGCGACCGGTGTACGCTCAGCGCCATGTGCGGCAGGTTCGCCATCCTGTACAAGTGGCGTGATGTGCAGCGACTGCTTCGCCTCACGACACAGCGTGAGCCGCCTGCTGGTTTCGCGCAGCGCTACAACGTCGCGCCGCGGACGCAAGTTCCCATAGTTCGGCTGACGAGCACAGGCGAGCGCGAGTGTGCGCTCGTTCGATGGGGGCTTGTGCCGACGTGGGTGAAAGACATTGCGGATCTCAAAAGCGACCTCATCAACGCCCGCGTTGAAACAGTGAGTGATAAACCATCATTTCGCAGCGCCTTTCGCGCCAGGCGCTGCGTCGTTCCCGCTAGCGGCTTCTACGAGTGGAAGAAAACCGGCGTGGACAAACAACCTCACTACATCCACCCGCAAGATGGGTCAGCGATCCTGTGTTTCGCGGGGTTGTGGGAGCAGTGGCGAAGCCCTACGGGAATATGCCTGGAATCATGCGTGATTCTCACCCGCGACGCGACGCCTGCGCTCAGCGACATCCATCCCCGCATGCCCGTCGCGCTCAAGCAGGACGCTGTGGACACATGGCTCGACCGGACGAATGAAGACGTCGCAGCGCTGCGCGACCTGGCGCGCAGCGCCGCCTGCCCAATCCTCACCTTTCACCCGGTGAGCTCGCGCGTCAACAGCGTCCGCCACGACGACGCTGATTGCATCAAGCCGATTGACGAAGACACGCTGTTTTCCTGACAGTCCAGATCTAGAGCATTTTGCGAAATCAAGTTCCGTGTTCCTGTACAAACCATCGATCAACAATGGTCAACAAACAGGAAGAATCCCTCTCCCCCTGCCCCTCTCCCAAAGGGAGAGGGGGGAATGCAATGACGCAAGACGCGCTAGCGTTTTGCCCGTGCTGCTGTAATCGAAGCCAACAGTGTGTGTGGCTGACATTGAATAGCCGAACAAAACGGTATGACTTTATACTTCTTCGGAATGTCAATGGGCAGGTCAGAGACCTGCTCCACCGGGAGAGCCCGTCTGTTTGTTCAGTGTTCTACGCCAGATCAGGGAAGAGCTGCGTCACTGTGCTTACAAGGTCTTTCACGTGCTCGATGGAGATGTCCATGAGCTTGCGCTCCTCGTCGTTGAGGTCGAGCGCGATGACCTTCTCCACGCCGTTTGCACCAAGGATGCAGGGCGCCCCGACGAAGTAGCCGCCCACGCCAAACTCCTTGTCGCAGTACGCGGCGCAGGGGAGGATGCGCCGCTTGTCCTTGATGATGGCTTCAGCCATCTGCACGCTGGCGCTGGCGGGGGCGTACCAGGCGCTGGTGCCAAGGAGCTTGACAACTTCGCCGCCTCCCACTTTGGCCCGCTGGACGCAGGCGGTGATTTTTTCCTGTGAAAGCAGCTGCGAGACAGGCACGCCATGCACGCTGGTGTAGCGGGGCAGGGGCACCATGTCGTCGCCATGGCCACCCAGGAGGAGGGCGACGACGTCTTCCACGCTGCAGCCAATCTCCATAGCGATAAAGGTGCGGAAGCGCGCGACATCAAGGCAGCCCGCCTGCCCGACGATTCGATTCGTCGGGAATCCCGTCGTTTTCCACGCGGTGTAGACCATCGCGTCAAGCGGATTGGAGACGAGGATGACGACCGACTCGGGGGCGTACTCCGCGATCTGCTGGCTCACGCTGCGAACGATCTTGACGTTGGTCTGAATCAGGTCGTCCCGGCTCATACCAGGCTTGCGAGGCACGCCTGCGGTGACGATGACCACGTCTGAGCCTGCAATGTCCTTGTAGTCGCTGGTGCCTGTGATCTTGCAGTCGAAGCGTTCGATGGGCGCACAGCAGGCCAGGTCGAGCGCTTTGCCCTGCGCGACGCCGACTTTATCGGGGATATCGAGGAGGACGACATCGCCCAGCTCCTTGGCTGCTGCCCAGTGAGCGCAGGTGGCGCCCACATTGCCTGCTCCGATGACGCTGAGTTTTGCGCGACGCATGACTATTCCTCCGTGTGAAGCGTGCGAGAATGCGTTGTTCGAACGGCGCAGCGATCGTGTGTGTTGCGCGTCTGCCCGCATCGTACAGCGCCGATCGTCAGTGAGCCGGGTCCTCCTCGAACCGGAGCGTTCCTGATCCGGATTCCCACTGCGCGCACTTGCAGCCCCTTTGGCTTGCTTGCAGCCCCTTTGGCTTGACCGGGCGGAGAACCGCCCGGCGCACACGACACATCTGCGCACAATGATGTGCACTGCTCTACGATCCCTGCTTAAAGGAGATGACCCCATGGCTGTCGCAGATCGCTTGGCGCCCTTTGGCACGACCGTGTTCGCTCGCATCAGCGCCCAGGCTGCTGCGATGGGCGCGGTCAATCTCGGGCAGGGCTTCCCCGACTTCGACGGGCCCGACTTCGTCAAGGACGCTGCCAAGGCTGCCATCGACGAAGGGCGCAATCAGTACTGCTCCATGCAGGGGATTCCCGAGCTGCGTCAAGCCATCGCCAGCTATCTGGGCAGGCGCGAGCCGGGCTTCGACGTGGACCCCGACGACGAGGTCACCGTCACGCCAGGGTGCACGGGAGCGATCGCTGCGACCATGCTGGGGCTGCTCAACCCGGGCGACGAGGTGATCCTTTTCGAGCCCTATTACGACTGTTACCGCGCTGACTGCGCCCTGGCGGGAGCGACGCCTCGCTTTGTCACGCTGCGTGGGCCTGACTTCACCTTTGACGAATCAGACCTGCGGTCAGCGTGCACGAAAAAGACGCGGGCGATTCTTGTCAACACGCCACACAACCCCACAGGCAGGGTGTTCACGCGCGACGAGCTGCAAGCTGTCGCGAACCTGTGCGTGGAGCGCGACCTCATTGCAATCTCTGATGAAGTGTATGAAGAACTCGTCTTCGAGGGTGAGCATCTGCGCCTCGCGACATTCCCGGGCATGCGCGAAAGAACACTCACGCTTTCGTCCCTTGGCAAAACGTTTAGCCTGACGGGTTGGAAGATTGGCTGGGCGGTGGGGCCTGCGAATCTGACGCGCGCCGTGCGGGCTGCGAACCAGTTTCTCATCTACTGTGTGGCCACGCCGCTTCAGCGCGCCGCCGCTGCGGCGCTGCAGGCGCCCCAGTCGTACTACGACGAGTTGCTCACGGACTATCGCGCCAAGCGCGATCTGCTTGTGTCAGGCTTGCGCGACGCGGGGTTCAAGGTGGACGCGCCCCAGGGGACGTACTTCGTCCTCGCGGATCACACGCCCTTTGGCGATGAAAGCGATGAAGCCTTCTGCCAGCGCATGATGGAACAAGCGGGCGTCGCTGCGATTCCACCCACATCGTTCTATGAAAATAAGGACGAGGGCAAGCCTTACGTCCGTTTCGCGTTCTGCAAGACGAACGAGCTGCTCGAAGAAGCATGCAGCAGACTCAAGCCGCTGCGCGGTTAATAGCCGGATGTCTTCAAGGTGAATCTCTCCACACCACAAGCGCGTTCTTGTACACCAGCTCGCCGTCCCAGATTTCGCTGATCATGTCATTGTTCTTTACGATCTCGGCGCTGCCTTTGAGCACAATGTCAACTGTTTTTGCTGTGAACCACTCTGGAATCTGCGCACTCGCCCCATTGCCCCCCCCATCATTCCTCTCCTGTACACGATTCCATCGTTCATGCGAAACGCACGCCCCCCATCTCGCACGAAGACAGTAACGCCACAGGCGCGGGCAATCCCCCAGGCGCCGACATGTTGAGCACGACCACTCGCTCACCTTTGGCGCTCGGCTGACGCCCCCCCCCCGGGGAAGGCGAGCAGCAGGAGTCCTGCGACGCTGACAACACTGGCGCCAATCCACGCGAAGAGGAGTGTGGTCACGGCTGCTGTCCTTCTCTGGCTTGCGCCAGCGCGCTGTCGCCATCCCTCCCGCCAGAGCACACAACAATGGCGGCGGGAGCGTTGCGACGGGTTGCTTTGGTACAGTGGTCGCGTGAGCTACACAAACCTGACAGCAAGTGCAATTGTCGATGCGATCTGCGGGGGCGCGGAGGGGGTTGGGGAAGTCACGGCGCAGGAGGTCACGCGC
>Ga0114931_10005503_pt1 | contig 15647 bp, 15 predicted proteins | sample 2SBtaG_FD_89579 | JGI IMG/M metagenome (GOLD analysis project Ga0114931, IMG submission 89579) | Deep subsurface microbial communities from Kolumbo volcano to uncover new lineages of life (NeLLi) - 2SBTROV14_V59a metaG | ecosystem: Environmental > Aquatic > Marine > Volcanic | place: Kolumbo...
CGTCGTTCCGTCCCTCCGAGGTGGTGGAAGCGATCACCTGGTTCGATCTGCCGGCCGACGAAGAGGCTGCCTATGACGCGCCGTTTCCAAGCCGGATCTACATGGGCGGCCCGCGCACGTTTCCGTCCCTGGTCAACCAGCTCGGCGGGTTGAACGACGAGGCATGGGCGGGGCTCACCTCGTTCGAACGCCCCTTTCTGACCCTCTGGGCCTCGAACGACCCGGGCAACCTGGGCCAGTGCGCCACACAACAGCAGCTCATCGACTCGATCCCTGGCGCCGCCGGTCAACCGCACGACCGACTCGCCCAAGCGAGCCACTTCCTCCAGGACGACCGCGGACTGGAGATCGCGCGGCGCCTCGCCGAGTTTTTCGGCAATCAACGAACAGGTTTTGAGATCATCGAGGTCCAATCGCCCAATTCGCTCCGTGCATGGATCAGCCAAGAGATCACCCGAGAAGAGTTCGACGCCCTCGAGGTACCCGAGGGGTGGTTCAAGAATCAGCCGCGCACCGGCGACCCGGATGTCAGTCGGTTCCTTCGGTCTCCGGACGCCGACGTCGAGGGAGAGTATCTCGACGAGGAGCTGTTCGGTTTCAATTGGAGGCATTCAGCCACCGTCACGCAGCCCAACATTGCGCTCGACGATCAGGGGCTGCTGACCGGGTCGGCCGTCCGCAAATTTCACGAAGTCACGTTCCGGCTCGCCGCACCATGTACCTCCTCGTGTCGCCCGAGGGTGAGGTCTATTTCCGCATCGGCCGCGACGCCAACCGGCAGAGCGACGAGCCCTCGCTTCCCGACGCCTGGCAATTGATCGAATACACGACCCCGGACGAGCTGGTCATTCTGCTCGCAGAGCGGAACCTGGTAATCCGCACCGACAACGAGGATTCGTTTCAGGGACCCGTGCCTGAGCTTGCCGGAGTTTTCTGAGCTGGATCACAAGCTCGTAGCCAAGGGCTTCCGCGGCAGGTCACCGTTCCGACCTCGCAGGAGGACGCAATCATATGAACAACCAGACTGCATCCTTGTTCGCCATCGCCGCCATTGCCGACCCGGACCTCACACTGGAAGAGCTCGCCACCCTTGGCGGACAGCTGGAACTTCCCGATGGCTGGCGTTTCGAGAGCCGGGTCCTGACCGAGACGCTGCACGTGGCAGCCATCGACGGCATGGCGGAGATCCTGCAAGACGTTGCTCTTCGGTCTTCGTGACAACCGCGATCCGGCGCGGAGCCCATCCTGCCCCGGTTCGAGCTCCTGCACCTGTGATGTAGAGCTACTCCCGTCGCAGGTGCCCGCGCAGTGCCCAGGCAGCTTCCCCGAGTTCGACGTATGCAAGGAGCCCGATGGATCCGTCATCGAGCCCTACTCCGATCGGTTCGTGGACCTCCTTGGCGAGGAGTCGCTCGTCCGCCGAGAGGTCGTGCGCAACGCGGACCACATGATTCAAGAATGGGCGCCCGAGCGTGTGATACAGGCGCTGCGCAACCTGTTGGATCACGCCCCGGACGAAGTATAGACGGAGCCCATGATCGAGGACGATCTTCGAACCCCCGAACGGCTCGAGCCGCTATTCCCCTGGCAGCGCAAGTCGGTCGTCGTCAATGGCCGGCGACGGACTGCTCCGGGCCGTCGGGCACACGTCCTTTCGTCCGCGTAGCCGTTGTCGCCTTCACCAACTCGGCTGCTCGGCGCTACGTCCGCTATGACCCCTTCTCCGCGGCGGCATAGCTCGCCAGGCGGCCGAGGAAGGCCGGGACCGCCTGCTCGACGCGCAGGGCGCGCGGGCCGAGGTGAACCGGCGTGAAGCCGGCTTCGCACAGGCGACCGATTTCGTAGTCGACGAGCCCGCCCTCCGGACCGATGACGATGGTGATCGGCTCACCGACGGCGGTCGGGCAAACCCGTTCGGCGACCAGGTCGCCGACCAGCTTGAGCGTACCCCCGGCAATCGCCGGCAGATGGTCCTCGACGAAGGGTTTGAAGCGGCGGTACTGATGCACCTCGGGCATCACCGTATCGCGGCCCTGCTCGAGTCCGAGCAATAGTTCGCGGCGCACCCGCTCGTCGTCCAGAACCGGGCTGCTCCAAAAGCTCTTCTCGACACGCCGGGTATGAATGAGAGAGATCGAACGCACCCCCATGACCGCACAGATGTGGAGAATCCGACGCAAGCTCGGCGGCCGTGGCAACGCCAGCACCAGCCGGACGTCCAGGCGCGGTGGCGGCGGCCGATCGAGAGTAACCTCGAGCGACAATCGCCCGGCCTCGATCGCAGTGACCGTCGCCGTGCCGAGCCGGCCGCCGACTTCGCCTACCTCGATCGTCGAGCCCACCGACACACCGACGACGTCGATCATATGCGCGGCGCGGCGCCCGCCGATCGAGACCCGAGACTCCCCGGTTCGCCGATCCTCGGGCATCAAAAGCAGAAGATTCATCGGCAGCGATCAAACACACCGCGCGACATTGCTTGCAACCCGGCGCCGACAGCCGAGCTTGACACCAGCCGGGCACCGCAATGGGGGGCTGCGCTGGTGGCATACGCACACAGGCCTGCGACAGCCGAGCTTGACACCAGGCGAGCACCGCAATAGCTGGAGTCGGATCCGCCCGGTAAGCCGCCACGGTCTGGGGCCACGCCGACGTGACGTCATGAGAGCCCACCGCGATCGAACCTCTACCCCGCTGGCCGGGTTGGCCCTCCTCCTCCTCTGCCTCCTCTGCATCCTCTCCATCCTCTGCATCCTCTGCCTGGCCTCGCCGGCGAGCGCTGCCAGCAGCGCGGGAGCGGCACAGTACGAGATCGACGCGACCGTCTCCCTCGAATCAAGAAGCGTAGTCGGCACCGTCAGCATCGTCTTCACCAACCACAGCGACACGACCCTGCGCGACGCCGTCATCTTCCTGTTTCCGAACCGCTTCAGCACACAGCACGGTCTCACCGACCTGGCGCGACCGTTCGTCTATCCCGAAGAAGAGTTCGACGACGGATCGATGGTTCTGTCGGCAATTCACGACAACGGCTCCGACGCAACCTACGAGACCATTCCCGGCACCGACTTCGGCACGGCGGTGCGAGTCCAGATTGCACCCCTGAAACCGGGCGATTCGCGGCGCCTGGGCATGGGCTTCCGCACCCGCATTCCGCATCGCTTTGGCGACTTCGGCGAATACGACCAACAGCTGACCCTGCTCGGCGGCTGGTATCCCTATCTCGCCAACCTCGGCACGGACGGCAAGTGGAAGCTCGACCAGCCACCGCCGGTCGCCGACTTCCAAACGAAGCTGACACCCGAAACACCGATGCAGCTTGCGCTGAACGGCCAGTTTTTCGCCACATCCCGTCCGATTCGCGCGGCGGTTCCAGGGGTCCAGTTTTTATCGCTGATCGCCGCGCCGCGTCTGCTCGAGGCAACTCGCCAGGTCGGCTACACCGAAGTCAGTCTGCTACTGCGACCCAAACACTTCGCGATCCGCTTGGTTCCAGGGCCCGACGAAGCGATGTTGGTGATGGATGCGGCCGAGAGCATCCTCGCCAATCAGCCGCCGGGCACACCGCCGCCACCGGCGAAGCTCATGCTGATCGAAGCGCCCTTGCGCCTCCACCTGATCGAACCCGCCGAGGGGATGGTCGTGATCTCGGACAGGCTCTACAAAACTCTCGGACCGCTGCGCGGATTTCACGAAGCCCGTTTGGCGCAGGGCATCTATCGCGAGGACCTGCGTCACCGATTGAGCGCGCGCGAGCCCGCCGGCGACTACGGTTGGGTCAGCGAAGGTCTCGGCCACGAGCTGGCGCGGCGCTACATGAACACCAGGGAGCCGAACCGGCGCCTGCTCACCGACTGGCTCGACATGTTCGACTGGCTCGCCGTGGTGGACCGCTTCGAAAAAGTGCCCAAGATTCCATTCATCGGCTCGTACTTCGAGAGCGTCCCCGCGGTAGACCCGGTGCGCGACCGGCCGACCACGTTCAACGGTCCGCGACCACCCGGCCGCGTCGTTCTGTCCAAGATCAGCGATCTCGTCGGTGAAGAAGCGTACCGGGAGATGATCGACCATTGCATCTCCTCCAGCCAGCCGTTTCGCGAGTGCGCCGAATCGAGGTTCCCGGATCGCGCCCTCGGTTTCCTCCTCGACCAGTGGATCGCGCCGTACCCGGCCATCAACTACTGGATCGAAGAAACACACTTCAACCAACCGGACGACGACGGCTTCAAGACCACCGTCAAGGTACGCCGTGACTCTTCGCGCGAGTACACCGAGCCGGTCACGATCCGCTTGCGCAGCGTCGGCGGCGGCCATGTCGACGTCCGCTGGAACAGCCAGGGAAGTGCCGCAATCCTCACCCAGTCGACCGACCGGCGGGTTTACCAGGCCTACATCGACCCCGAAGAAAAGCTCATCGAGACACGGCGCGACGACAACGCCTGGCTACCCCGATTCCAGGCACTGATCGACGGCGCCGACCTCGGCGTCAGCTCGACCCAGTTCGGTTTCGGCGCCAATCTCGTCGCGCGCGTCTACCAGGACTATCGCAAAGATCTAGCGCTCACAGGGTTCTACACCAACCGCGGCGGGGGCTTTGCCGTCGGACCTCGCTTCCACTTCGGCAAGCCGATCGACATCACGCGATTCCGCAACAACCTGCACCTCTTCTACTCCTACACCGCCCTCGACTCGGGCTTCGAGCAGGCCCGGCCGGGGTTCGTCACCAAGGGCAACACGGCAGGTCTCGGACTGCGCTACGACTACACCAACGTCTTCTACGATCAGAACCCAACCCTGCAACGTCAACTCCGGGTCTATGCGGACTGGTTCGATCGGTCGATCGGCAGCGACTTCGATTACGTCAGCTGGGGCTACGTCGGGTCCTTGGTGTTCCCCGTCTTCTCGCGGCGCACGCTCATCGGTCTTCAGGTCGTCAACGGATTCACCCACGCCAACGGCAACAGCGTCGTGCCGAACCAGGGCCGCTACAGCCTCGGCGGAACACGCTCGATCCGCGGCATCGGCTTCGGCGACCAACTCGGGCGCAACATCTTCGTCACCCGCGCCGAGCTGCGTCAGTCGATCTACCCAGCGTTCGATTTCAACCTGCTCGACATCGTCACCTTGCGACGATCCCAGCTCCGGGCATTCGTCGACAGCGGCAACGTCGACGACTCGGCCGGCCGCATCTACGATCCCTCCCACTGGGCGGTCGGCGTCGGCGTCGGCCTCGGGGTCGCCTACGACGCCGTGGGATTTTTGCCGGCAGTCGCCTTCATCGAAGTGGCGACACGGGTCGACAAGAGCGCCGCCATCGGCGACGTCCAGGTGCTCTTCGGCACCAAGCAGGCATTCTAGCATCACCCACCGGGTCGTCTCCACCACCCCCGACCAACGACCGGCTGCTCAGCGGACTCGCCGGGGCTTGACACCTCGGCACAATAGGATTGTTTCGAAGCTCGGCGGCAACACGTTACTCCCCACCCCTTAGAGAACGGACAGCGATGACCACCACCAGACGTCCATCGACCACCAGACGCGCTTCCTCAAAGCGCTCCGCGGGTAAGCGAAAGACCTCCGGGCGCAAGCACAAGACGCTCGCCCTGATCGCGCACGACGGAAAGAAGGCGGAGATGCTGGCTTTCGCCAAGGATCATCTGGCGGTCCTCAAGCGCTACGATCTGGTCGCCACCCATACCACCGGCAAGCTGCTCCAGGACAAAGCCAGGGTGAAAGTACACTCGATGCTCTCCGGACCGCTCGGCGGCGACGCCCAGATCGCAGCCATGGTCGCGCAGGGTGAGATCGCGGCGGTGTTCTTCTTCATCGACCCGCTCGGCAAACACCCCCACGACCCGGACATCCAGACCCTGATGCGAATCTGTAACGTCCACGAGGTGCCGCTGGCGACGAATCCGGCGACCGCGGGCTTCATCATTTCCGAGCAGGCGCTTTGATCTATCGATCCGCGCAATCGGGCCACCGGCTCGGCCATGGGGTCGATCGTCGATGGTGAACCCGTGCCGCCTGGCCGCGCTCGGCATGGTCAACGCCCTCGGCGCGTCCGCCGACACGGTAGCGCCACGCTTGTTCGCCGGCGACCAGTCGGGGATGACCCGCCGCGACAGCATCGTGCCCGATCGGGTCCTCTACCTCGGTGAGGTACACGGCGACCTCCCACCCATCCCCGAGGCACTGCAAAAGTACCGCTGCCGCAACAACGCAGTTTCGCTGGCGGCACTCCGGCAGATCGAGGGCACGGCGCGCGCCGTCATCGACGCGGTCGGGCGCGAACGTGTCGGCGTCATCTTCGGCACCAGTACCTCCGGCGTCTCCGATGCCGAAGATGCTCTGCGACACCAGCGTCGCCACGGCATATTGGCGCCCGGCTTCGACTACGCGCAACTCGAGTTCGGCGGCGGTGCCGGGTTCATCGCCGACTATCTGGACGTTTGCGGTCCCACCTACACCATCTCGACGGCGTGCTCGTCGGGGGCACGCGCCCTCGCCAGCGCCCGCTCCTTACTCGACCTCGGCATCTGCGACGCGGTGATCGCCGGCGCCACGGATACCCTGTGCAATCTCACGATCTTCGGTTTCTCGGCGCTGCAAGCGGTGTCCAGCGAGATCTCCAACCCCTGCAGCGCCAACCGCAACGGGCTCAACCTCGGTGAGGCCTCGGCACTGTTCCTGGTCACGCGCGAGCGCGGTGGCGTGCAGCTACTCGGTGTCGGCGAATCCAGCGAAGCGCACCATATGTCGGCGCCCGACCCGACCGGCGCCGGCGCCGAGACGGCCATGCGCGCGGCCATCGCCGACGCTGCTGTCGATCCCTCCGACATCCTCTACCTCAACCTGCACGGTACCGGTACGCCGCTGAACGACAGCATGGAATGCGCTGCCGTCGCCCGCGTCTTCGGCGTCGACACTCCGTGCAGCTCGAGCAAGCCGCTGGTCGGCCACGCGCTAGGCGCTGCCGGTGCGACCGAGGCCGGATTCTGCTGGCTCGCCCTCCATGCGGCAGCCGCCGGCGAGCTACCGCTGATCCCGCATCGCTGGGACGGTGTCCGCGACCCCGCCATCCCCGACCTACGATTGGTCACTGAGAGCGACACACCAGTGGCAGCAACACACCCCGCGGTGGCGACCAACTCCTTCGGCTTCGGCGGCAACAACTGCGTTCTCGTCCTCGGCCGAGAGGACGCATGATTCGAGATGGGCAATCCACCGGCAAAGCTGTGCGCGGTCGTCGCCGGCAGCTCGGCCTGGGCGCCAGGCGTCACGACGCCGGAAGAGCTCGAGGCGTGGATCGCCGCCCCGCGCGCGCTCGAACGCGACGGCCACCCACAGGCGAAATTTCTTCCGGCCATGTTGCGGCGCCGGTGCAAGCCGCTCACTCGCATCATGTTGACCGCGGCCTACGGCTGTTGCACGGAAAACGAGCTGGCCACCGTTCGCACCGTGTTTTCATCGCGCCACGGCAGCATCAACGAGTCGATCGGTCTCCTCGAGGCGATCGCCGAGTCGAAACGGGTTTCGGCAGCGACCTTCGCCCACACGGTTCACAACGCCCAGGCCGGCCTCTTCTCGATCGCCGCCGCGAATCGACAGGCGTCGAGCTCGCTGGCCGGCCAGGAGGCCTCGTTCCCAACCGGATTCCTCGAAGCGCTGACTCATTTGAACCGGGCGCCGCAGCGGAAAGTGCTACTGGTGACCGGCGACGTGCCTCTGGCCGAAACCTTCGCCAGCTTGATCGACGAAGCGCAGGTGTCGTACGGCACCGGCCTGCTGTTGGCCAGCGACGGAGAGGGCCCGGGGGTATCACTCGCCCTCGAACCCAGGACATCCGCCGACGCCCCGCCATCGCCGACGCCCTGGCCGGCCGCGTTCGAGTTCTTGCGCTGGTTGCATTCCGAAGAACCCGACCTCACCATCCCCACCCAGAGAACGAACTGGCAATTCCGCCGCGCGGACTGATCCGCCGATGGACGCTCAGGCAGCGTAGTCGAAGGACGGAGGTTGCTCGACATGAACGTCGGAATTATCGCATCGCACCGCGGCAGCGTTCTGCAAGCCGTCATCGACGCAGCCGAGGGGCCGCACCCCGAGCTGCATCCATGTATCGTCATCAGCAACAACAGTCGCTCGGGGGCGGCGAGCCGAGCCGTTCGCCACGGCATTCCGTTCCGTCACCTGAGCGGACGCACGCACCCCGACCCACGGGCGCTCGACGCGGCGATCGCACAGGCTCTGGTCGAGGCAGAGACACAGCTCGTCTTTCTCGCAGGCTACATGAAGAAGCTCGGGCCGCAGACGTTGCAGCGATTCGAGAACCGCATCCTCAACACCCACCCGTCCCTCCTGCCCAAGTTCGGAGGCCAGGGAATGTACGGCGAACACGTCCACCGCGCCGTGCTCGAGGCGCGGGAAAGCCGCTCCGGGGTGTCCGTGCACCTGGTCGACGCCGGCTACGACACCGGTCCGGTCGTCGCCCGTGGCGAAGTCGACGTACTGCCTGGTGACAGCGTCGCTACGTTGGCCGAACGGGTTCAAGCACGCGAACGCGAGCTGGTGGTGAACACACTCTCCAGGATCGCGCTGGGCCAGCTCGTGTTGCCGGCGTAGGCGCCGTACCCTCATCGTCGTTGCCGGAGAAGCTCTTCGCGGGACGATCGAGCTGGAGCGAGCGAGAGTCACTACTGGTAGCGCCGGCTCAGTATTCACGTGCCGGCGAAACGCAGGATCCGCTGCGCCCTGGCGGCTGAGTCACCGCTGGTATATTGGCTCGGTGGTGACCAAGATCTCGCACCTCGAAGGTCTACGAGGAATCGCGGCGCTCGCTGTGGTCTTTCAGCACATCGAGCTTGCCATCTTCACCCGACATCCGGGGATCGTCACTGAGGCGATCGCACCTATGCCATCCGCGATCCGTCTAGCAGTCGGCCGCACCTTCGACGGTATCGTCAACGCCAAGCTCGCCGTCTTCGTGTTCTTCGTGTTGTCCGGCTTCGTCCTGTCGCAGCGCTACTTCTCGATCGCCAGAGAAGATCCCGAAGCCGCCATTCGATACCTTCGCGCCGCGAGTTTGCGGCGTTACCCGCGCCTGGCACTGCCGGTGCTCGCATCGGTCCTGTTCGCGTATCTACTCCACCGCGAGGGCTGGATGCTCAATCGCGAACTCGCCCAAGTCACCGGAGCGCGATTGTGGATCGCCGCGTTCTACCACTTCCCAGCGGACATCTGGGATGCCGTACGCTCTGCTCTGTGGGACACGTTCTTTCACTTCGACATGGCGAGCTCATATAACACAGTGCTGTGGACACTCGAGAAAGAGTTCTTCGGCTCGCTCTTCGTTTTCGCCGCGCTGGCGCTGATCGGCACCGCGCGCGTTCGCTGGGCGATCTACGGACTCGCCACTGCCGCCCTCGTCGCCCTGAAGCTGCACTGGCTCAACGCGTTCGTCTTTGGCCTCGCTCTCTGCGACCTCACCACAACCAGCGCGTCGTCACTGCGAGCCCCTGGCCCCGCGACAGCATGGCTGAGAAGTAGTGCCCCGCTTTCGATCGCCATCGCACTGCTTGTGGTATGGATCTCAGGCACTCGCCATCTCGACGGCTGGCTGCGCTGGGCGCTGGCTTCGACGCTGGTCGCTGGAACCCTGTTCTTCGAACCCTGGCAACGATTTCTCTCGGTACGGGCCTGCATCGCGCTGGGCCGCATCTCATTCGGCCTTTACCTCCTGCACCTACCGCTGATCTGTAGTCTGGGCGGCGCGGTCTATCTCGCTACTGTCACTGGCGTCGGTCAGTTCACCGCCGCCCACCTGACCGCTGCGGTAGTCGTCGGTGCCGGTCTGCTGCTCTCCTGGGCCTTTACCGATTTCATCGACCAACCCAGCGTACGAGCTTCCAAAACGTTGTCAGCGAGGTGGCTCTGACGAGCTCTGCGGCCGGCGCCGCCAATCTCATGGCTCAGGCCGGCCCTGCTCGAGGCGCTTGGCGCGGATGTACTCCATCGACCTGCGCCCCATCGGCGTCGCTTCCGCGGGAAACACGCGCGACCACAGACGATCGAAGAGGTTGCTGTGAAAGTAGTAGCGGAACCACCACTTGCGGATGAAGAAGTCGACCACGCAGATCGCGCCGATGATCGCGAACATCATCCACCCTGTGTAAACCCGCCAAGCCTCGACGCGCCCGCTCAGCGCGAGCCAGGCAATCACCGCCGCGTTGGCGGCGAAGAAAACGCACCACCCGATCGTACTCTTGCGACAGTACGGGCCGATGAAGTCAGGCGAGATCGGCACGATGAAGCGCGCAACCCTCTCGATGATCGTGATCTCGTGGCTGAGACTCGACCAGAACTGCCGGAAGACCATCAGGTAGATGAGTGCCGGGACCAGCAACAGGTAGCGAACGTCGCCGGTCGCGAAGGTGGTCGAGACGATCGCCAAGATGCCAACATGCGGTAGCGACACCAGCTTGACCGGAATGCCCATCTGCCTGCGCGCAAAGGCGAAGAACGCCGCGTAGGCGAGCAAGGCAAGCGAACCGAAGCGCACGCCCACTCGCTCGATGAGCCAGTCGAAGACGAAGGGGTACACGACGATCAGAACGGCCAACCCCACGCCGAGCCCGACTTGCAACGAAGTCGGTCGCCAGGACCTGGCGACGCGACTCGCCGGCCCGCCCTCCGGCACACCCAAGTCGAGCGTCACAGCAGCGGCTGCTCGTTCACGAACGACTGCAGCGAGCGGTGCTCCGACGCACCGTCCTGCCCGATAAGCTCGCTCGCGCGAGAGAGGACGAGGTTGAAGATCTCTTCGGTTTTCCTCAACACCTCGCGCCGCTTGCGCGGCGTGCCGACTTCGGTCACGAAGTCGATGTTTTCCAGGCCGCAGGAAAACTCACCGGCATTGCGGCGAAAGTACAGATCGCGGGCGCGCAGAGACGACTCCACCGCCTGCAACAGGCCGGCGAAGTTGCGCAGTGCCTGAAGTACGAAGGGACTCATGCGGAGCTGCCGCCTGAGGAAGCGGGGATCCAGGTGCAGATCCTGCATATACGGCGAAACCCACAGGTTGTAATAGCAGCCGATATCGAGGTCCCACTTGGCCCGCATCAGCTCGTAGCTGCCCAAGCCACCGTAGAGGCCACGGTACAGCAACATCGCCGACTCGTGACGGAACTGCATGAATCGCTCGTAGAGGTCGAGTCGTTCGTTGATCATCTGGCGCGACTCGCCGGCAAAGTCGCTCTCGATGAGATCGGCGAGAAAGTCGTTCTCCAGCGCGATGAAGTCCGACCCGGGACTGTAGAGAGGATCGGCCGCGGTCGCAGCTTCGCCGGTGAGGCCCCAGCGATCCTCGTGAAAGAAGCGCTTGGTTCCGTAGGAAAGCTGCGAGAAGCTGCCGCAGTCTATCATCTCGGCGGAGCCGAGCAGCTCCTCGATTCCGCGGTGCTCCCTCAGAAACGCACGAAACCCTTCGGCCGTGCGCAGATCACGGCCGCGCACCACCTCGCCGACCAGACCGACACTGGTCAGCCCGCCGCGCAACGGAATCACCCAGAACCAATACCCCGGATACCAGAAGTGCATCGTCGAGAGACGCCGGGAGCTGTGGCGAACTCGTGCCCGCCATTCGTCCGAACCCATCTCGTCGACGTCGGCGACACCACCAAACCGCGACCACACCGCGCCGACACGATGCTGCGTTTCCGGCGTGCGAAGTCCGAGCTCACTCGAGACCACGCCCGCTCGCCCACTGGCATCGATCAACCAACGACACGACCTCGTCTCGTCCGCGCCACTCGACCGAACCACCAACTCGTGGGCGGCATCGCCGCTGCCGATCGCGACGGAATCGACCCGGACACCGGTGCGAACCTCAACCCCGATCCCCTCGATCATCTCGAGAAGGTCGGCCTCCAGACGGGCGCGATCGATTTGGAAGGCCGGATGGAACGGCAGATTGATCGGCCCGATCTCCGACATCTCGGTGAGCGGCGTCGAGCGCGATTCGCCGTCGAAAAAGTAGCGCAGGCCGTTCTTCGGAACGTGGTTCTCGTATAGGTACCCGCTCAGGCGGTGCCGGCGCACCAGGTGGTTGGACGCGATCTCGACCAGCGACTCGCCCACTTTGTAGGAGCGCTCGGTCGACTTCTCGAACACGCCCATCCGCAACGACGGACGCGCGCGCTTCAGCTGGCGCGCCAGGAGCGAACCGGCCATGCCACCGCCGACGATCGCGACGTCGAGGTGACGGTCGCCGCGATCTGCCGCGCTCACAACATACCCCCGTTCACCGAGATGGTCTCGCCGGTGATGTACGCCGCGCCCTCCGAGAAGAGGAAGGAAACCACAGCGGCGACCTCCTGCGGTTTGCCGAGCCGTCGCATCGGAATCATCGCCGCCAGGCCCTCGACCGCCGCGCCTTCGATCATCTCCGTCTCGATCAACCCGGGGGCAACGCAATTGACCGTGATCTTGCGCTTGGCGAGCTCCTGGGCAAGTGACTTCGCGGCGCCGATGAGCCCCGCTTTCGAAGCCGCGTAGCTCGTTTGACCGCGATTGCCAGCGAGTCCGGCGAGCGAGGTCATGACCGCGATCCGGCCGCCCCGCCGGGCCCGGATCATCGGCATCGAAACCGGCTGGAGCACGTTGTAGAAGGCATCCAGATTGGTTCGCAGGACGCGATCCCAGTCCTCGCCTTTGATCGTCGGAAACGCCGCATCCGCCCTGATCCCGGCGTTGCAAACGACACCGAAGTAGGGACCGTTGGCAGCGATGTCACCGACCAGGGCCTCCGCGCACGCGGCGCGATCGCCGACGTCGAACGGTAGCAGCGAAGCCACTCGACCGGTCGCCTCGACCTCGGCCGCGACCGCCGCCGCGGCGGCGTGGTTCGCGCGGAAGTTGATGGCAATGTCGAATCCGTCGGCGGCAAGCGCGAGACAGATGGCGCGGCCGATACCGCGGCTGCCTCCCGTCACCAGAACTCGGCGCGGCGCGTTCGGATCGACGGTCGCTCGCGGACTCATGGATTTGCTTCTCCTATTCTCTCGGAAACGAATACGTTGAGCCGTGCGGCCGCAAGCAAACGGTCTCCATCGCCATCATGAATTTCGCAAGCGAAGGATAGCATCTGCGCCGAAGCGTGCACACGCGTCGCGCTCACCCGGACCACCTCGCCGGGCACGAAAAAGTCGACGTGCAAGCGCAGCCGCCGGGTACCGAGCAACATCCCCACCCGCGGCCCTTCGCCTGCCTCGCGGGCACGCAGGCCACCGTGAACCGCCACGCACTGGGCCATATACTCCAGGCCCACCCACGCCGGGACTCTGCCGTCGGCCGCGGCAAACAATTCGCTGTCGGAGGCGTCGACCTCGCAAACGGTCCGCTCGCCGGAGTGCGCGAGAACCCGCCGCACCAGCAACATCGACCCAGCGTGCGGCACCAGGTCAGCGACTTCGGGATATTCCATCATCTCCTCGATAGACGTCCAACACCGCTCGCCGCAACCACCCGGCACGGGTGCCGCCCCCCCTGCGCTCATCGCTCCGGCTCATCGCTCCGGCCCGTCGCTCTCGCCAGCCGGCGCAGCCAACTCGCCGCCGCCACACTCGTCATCGCCCCAGTAGTCGTAGAAATTGAACCACTGCAGCGGCCACTGGCGACAGTAGTCTTCGAGTGTCGCCACATACTTCTCGAGAAGCTCGCGCGCGCGCACCCTGCGCTGGCGGCGCGGCACCACCTCGCCTTCGCTGAGCACCTCGACCACCGCCCGATACGAGCTGTCGCCGGTGCGAACACACATCGACGTCAGCAACGGGGCGCCCAAGGTGCACGCCAGCAGATACGGGCTCAACGGAAATCGAGCCGCGCGACCGAGGAAGTCGACGATCTCTACCTGCTCGCGACTGCCCGGTGGAATCCGATCCGCGAGAATGCCGACGAACTCGCCGCGTTCGAGACATGCCTTGATGGCAAACCCAGCCTGAGCCGTACTCGGATCCAGGCGCAGGACGCGCAACCGACTGGCCGGGTCGAGGCGCTCGAAAAACGAGGTGATCCGCTCGGCGTGCTCCGTGAACATCAACACATTGATCGGCACGTCGTACTGGCTGGCGAGAATCCGCGCCATATCAAAGCTGCCGATGTGGGCGCCGAGGAGGATTCCACCGCGGCCACTGTCCGCCAGGCGCTTCAGGTGCTCGCCGCCCTCGTGCTCGAAGACGAACGAGGACGCACCGCCGCCCCAGGCGATCATGCGGTCGTAGAGGTTGATCGAGAAGCTGTGAATTTGGCCGAGCCCGTCACGCCGCTCGGGCGGGTGTGACGGCACGGCGCCACCCGACCAGCGGCGCAGCGTGCGCAGGTAATCCAGCGTCGCCGTCGTCGTCGCCGGCCGCGCCCAGCAGAAATAAGCGGAAATTGGGTACAACATGGCTGACGCAACCCGGCGCCCGGCGACTCGGTGGATGGCCGCCATCAGGCGCATCGCCGCCATCGACCCCGCTTCGGCAATCGAGCTCCACTGACGCCGCTCGCTCATCGCGGCGTCCGTCGCCGCAAGACGCGGCCCGGCAGCCGTGCCAGAGAACGCGCCAACAAGCGTCCGTACAGCTTCGCCATGCGCCATGTATCGCGCACGCCGTCGAAGTTGGAGTGCCCGCCTTCGAGGTAGCGCACCCGCGTCGCCAGGTTGCGCACCGGCAACCCGGTCCACTGAAACACCACCGCGAGACCCGGCTCGAATTCCATGCGGTCTCCCAGAGATTCGCGCTCGAGCAGCCTCAGCGTCGACTCGAGAGGTACCGCGCGGAAGCCGCACAGAGGGTCGTCGACCGCAAAGGAAAGCGTACACAGCCAGACGACCCAGCGCGACAATTGCCGGCCGTACAAACGAAGCCCTGGCACCGTTTCATCAAAGACCGGCTTGCCGAGTACCAGAGCGCTCGGCTCGGCGGCGATCGCCGCCAGGAAGCGCGGAATATCGGCGCACTCGTGTTGCCCATCGGCATCCAGGTGGATGACGTGAGTCGCCCCGGCATCGCGCGCAATCCGAAATCCCCGGCGCAACGCCGCCCCCTTACCGCGATTCGATTCCAAACGATGCACCGATACCCGCTCGCTGCCCTGCTGCAGAGACTCCAGAGCCAACCTCGTTTCCGGCCCGCTCCCGTCGTCGATGATCAGACAGGGGAGATCGACCACCTCGAGCACTTGCCGCACGACTCCCTCGATGGTCGCGGCGTGGTTGAAGATCGGGATGAGAATCCACGTCGTCGGATCGTCCGGCTGGCGCAACGGTCCCAACGGCCGTCCTCAGCTGAGCTTCAGCCGCCCCGAGGACAGCTCATCGCCATCCCGGGTGAAGCGGAAACGAACCGTTTCGGACGCATCGTCGACCTCGACACGAAGGTCGAAACGCAAACCGGGGGCAAGCGGATGCTTGAACTTGAGGGCTTCGACCGTCGCTACGCGCACCGGCGCAGCGAGGATCGCCTGCGCCGCGTCGACCACCCAGCCCAACAGGACGACCCCCGGAACCACTGGAAAAGACGGGAAATGACCGTTGCAATACTCTAGGTCCTCGGGAACCACACACTGCCTCTCGAGCACCCGATCGCCGATCGTCGAGTCGC
>Ga0114931_10005504_pt1 | contig 15646 bp, 6 predicted proteins | sample 2SBtaG_FD_89579 | JGI IMG/M metagenome (GOLD analysis project Ga0114931, IMG submission 89579) | Deep subsurface microbial communities from Kolumbo volcano to uncover new lineages of life (NeLLi) - 2SBTROV14_V59a metaG | ecosystem: Environmental > Aquatic > Marine > Volcanic | place: Kolumbo...
ACGCTTGCCGATCTGGATGGCTCGCAAAACCTCAATATGACGCTCGGCGGCATTCCGGCTACCTCGGTTGTGCATTTTGGCGCGACCACGCTGGCGGCCGGCGCCACTGCGGTGATTAACGGCATCACCGTCAGCCTCGATGCAGCCGGCACCAGCATCTCGCTCGGCGGCGCCAATGCAGCGAACGCGATCAATGTTTTAGAAACCCTGACGCTGACCCTGCAGGACGATAATGACGCCGATTTTCAGGTGGCCATCAGCGGCAGTACCAGAGAAGTAATCAGCGGCGCCACGGCCAACTTTACCGCCAGCCATGATGTCATCGTGCAGGCGGTTGCCGATACGCCCAACACCGACAGCGGTGCGGCGACAATGGCCACCGTGCAGGAAGACAGCGGCTTTATCGGCTATCCCGCGACAATCGCGCTCAATGACAGCGATGGATCGGAGACCTATCAATCGGTCGTGGTCGATTTCTCGACGCCGGGGGCCGGCGCGGCGCCTGTCGTGCAGTTCGGCGTCACGGCGGGTGTCAGCTTCGACACATCCGTTTCCGGACAGGTAACCCTCACCGGCGGCACAACGGCGCAGATGGAAGCCGTCCTGGCATCAATGCAGGTGCGCCCTGGCGCCAACAACGGCGACGACATCACCGTGACCGTCACCACGACGGCAGTTGAATCCAATCCCTCAGAGGACAATAACGGTGCCGCTCCCGGTCTCGGTGGCGGGGTCATAGGCCCCGAAATAGCCGTGCCGACGGCGACAAGCAGCGATTCCTTTGTCATCCCGGTCAATCCGGTGCCGGAAGTGCCGTCGATCAGCGTGCCGGCTACTGTCGGCGGCACCGAAGACAGTTTGTTTGCGCTTACCGGCATCAGCGTCTCGACGGCGACCAATGACCCCGACGGTTCGGAATCAAACTTCATCGAGATCGACACCGCAAGCTTTCCCGCCGGCACGGTCTTTTCCAGTGGCGGCGTGGCGCTTAACAATGTTGTCGGCGGCTTCCTGCGTATCCCGGAAGGCGATCTGGCGACCTTGCAAATGCAGACACCATTGAATTATTCAGGCACTGTCAGCTTGAATGTGCGCGCCGTTGTCGTTGACAGCTCTGCCAGCAACAGCGTGACCGCTCACTCGGCTGCCCAGCAGATCAGCGTCGCCGTTGTGCCGCTTGCCGATCCGATCACGCAACCTGCCGCATCGGTAGGTGTCGAGGACAATGGCCCGGTTGCATTCGGCGCCGATCTCAGTGCCGGCCTTGCGGTGACCGATCATGTCGTCGGCGGACCGGGGCAGGGTGGCAGCGAGACCATCTCGCAGGTCGCCTTTACCGTTCCGGCCGACACGGCGACGCAGAGCTACAGCATTACCACGACCGGCGCCGCGGTTGGCTCTGCCGCGGTGAGTTCTGATCCAGCCACGCGCAGCTACAGCATTACCTCGACAATCATTACCGGTGCCGCCGATCCGGCGACCTTGACCGATGCGCAACGCACCCAGGCGGAGGCCGACATCCGCGCCACGCTGGCTACGTTCCAGGTTGAAATGGGGCCGACGCATAGCGATCTTGATGGTGCCATTGCGGTGACCGCGACGGCGCTTGATGTCAAGGACGGCGTTGCCAGTACCCTCGATAGCAGCTTCACCCATGATGTCATCATTCAGGCGGTCGCCGATACGCCGAGCATTGCCGCCACTGCGCCGCTCGCAACCACCAGCGAGGACGGCGCCGCCATTGCACTCGACATCAATCCCGGCAGCAGCGCCGACCAGGACAACTCTGAAACCCTGTCGCTACGCGTCACCGTACCATCCGATGCGCTTGGCCCCTATGGCACGATCACCGGAACGCCACCGGCCGGCGTCACGCTCACCAATCAGGGCGGCGGCATTTATCTTGTCGAAGCGACGGGAGCCGATTCAGCCACCCGCGAGGCGGCGCTTGACGGCTTCCTCAATGGTGGCGGCTTGTCCTTCGCCCCGCGCGCCAACTGGTCCGGCCGGATCGACCTAAACATCGAAGCCATTTCGACCGAGGCGGCCACCGGCAATCAGCTTGCACCAGCCGCATTCGGCGGCGCCGACGGGACGTCAAAAACTGAAACCGTGGCGACAAGCGTCACCGTGACGGTTGATCCAAGCGTCGATACCCCAACAGTCAAGGGCAATGGCGTCGGGCTTGAGGATACAAATATTCCGATTCCGGTGAGCGTCACGCTGGGCGACAAGGACGGCTCGGAAAGCTACACGATGGCCATCACTGGCGGCGTCCCGGCGGGTGCCAAGATCTTCGGTGCCGGTGGCGCTGAGATCCTGGCTGACGGGGCTGGCAATTATAATCTTGGCCCGGCCGATGTCGCGGCTCTGCACATCCTGCCGCCACTCAACTATTCATCGGCCGGCCAGGGCGACATTACGCTGGTTACCGAGACCACGGTTACCGACAGCAACGGCATCTCATCCGTGCAGCAGACCTTCAACAACAATATCGTTGTCGAGGTTCAGGGCGTTGCCGATACGCCGACGCCCAATCCGGTGAACATTGTCATCAGCGAGGACAATGCTGTTCCGCTGGGTGGCGAGATCATCGCAGGACTTGGCGGCAACTTGAATAACGCATTGGTTGACACCGATGGCTCCGAATCCCTGAGCGTTGTCATCTCCGGGCTGCCGGCCGGCGTCATCCCCTCTGTCGGCACATTCATCGGCAACGGCACATTCCAGATCAGCACGGCGGACCTGCCGGCGCTCACCTTGCCGGTGCCGGCGAATTTCTCCGGCGATTATGTAGCGCTCAACGGGCTTACCGTCAGTGTGGTTTCGCAGGAGATCGACGGGTCCCAGGCGAGCGCGGCAGTGCCGGTCTCCATTACCGTCAATCCGATCGTCACCAGCGATGGTTTTGCCAGCTGGACGCCCAATGCAACCGTCAATGAGGACAACGATATTCCTCTTGCCGACATCACAGATCATACGCTCATCGACACCGACGGCTCTGAATCTGTCGTCTCCTATACCTTCGATTTCAGCAGCATCGTCAGCGACGCACAGATCGGCGCGACCGTTGCAAATGCCAATGACTTCATCAGCAATTATGTCAACGGCAGCTTCACCGACAACGGCGATGGCACCATCACGGTTCAGCCTGGCGACGTCGCCGGGCTCAGCCTCAGCGCCAGCGCATTTCCCGATTCCAACGTCGATTTCTCAATCCCGGTGTCTGCAGTCGTCGAGGATGTCGCCGGTGCAATAACAGTCACCAAGACGGAAACCGGCAGTTTTGCCGTCGATCTTGTCGGCGTCGCCGATACGCCAACCGTCGGCGTCGGCGGGCCTTATGCACCAACGCCTGCCGGCACGCCTGTTGCGCTCAATCTCAGCGGCGCAAGCACCGACCAGGACGTGGCTTTGAGGCGTGTCGCCTCCGAAAGCACGCTGTATTACATCCTGAGCAATACAAATCCGGGCACTGCGCCCGACTTCGCGCTGGTCAATTCGGCCGGCAGCCAGGTCGGCATACCGGCCGGTGGCGGCACCTTTTTCCTGACCCCGGCAGATCTTGCCGATCTTGAAATTCTGACGCCGAATGGGGCGGGCGGTGATATTGGCCTGAAACTGACCACGGTGGTTGTCGAAAACGATGGCAGCCTGGCGCAAAATTCTGATGCTTTCACCGTCACGGTAACGCCCAACGCCGGCGGCGCCGGGACCATTGCGCCGCTGGCGCCGATCCTTGACATTCCCGCGCAGGCAACCCTTGAGGATGGCCCCTTCGCCCTGCAAGCGACGGTAAATCCAGATCCTGCCGACAGCACAAATCCCTCGGTCAGCCTGGTCATCAGCAATCTGCCGCCGGGAACAACCATTGATGGCGCCTTCCTCAATGTCGAAACCGGCAAATGGATCGCGTTGCAGAGCGACGTCAACGACGGCAAAGTCGTCATCACGCCGCCTGCTGATTTTTCTGGCGATCTCAACCTCACCTTCGAGGCGGTCGCCACAAATGCGGCCTTCCCGACCACCTCAACCGGCGACCAGCCCGTGGCCATCCCGGTTGACCCGGTTGCCGATGGTGTGGCGATTTCGGCGGCGCCGGGCCTGGCCGTCGAGGATGTGCCCATTGACCTCAACATCTCTTTGACGGCGCGCGATGGCAGCGATGCCACGCCGGAGACGATAGAATCCACCAGCTATGTGCAACTCAATAATGGTGCAAGCCTGATCGGCGGCTATGCACAGGTCGGCGCCGGCGATGCCGATGCGAGCTTGCATGGCATCAATGTCGTCGGCTACTACCGCGTGCCAACCGCAGATCTTGCTGGCTTGCAAATGCAGAGCGCCGCAAATCTGCATGGCCCGGTCGATGTCAGTATTGTTGCGGCATCGACACAGCCGACCGACATCCCGCCCGATGCCGACACTTCAATGGCCGACAGCTTCCAGTTCACCGTTGATATTGCAGCGGTCGCCGATGCGCCGGCAATCACGGTTCCGGCCGCCCCGGTGACAGGCAGCGAAGATAGCGCCATCGCCATTCCCGGCCTCTCCGCAGCCTTGGTTGATGGCGACGGCTCGGAGGTGATTTCCGCGAAAATCTCCGGCGCTCCCGATGACACCCTGTTCTCGGCAGGCAGCAACAACGGTGACGGCAGCTGGACAATTCCGGTCGCCGATCTGCCCACACTCGCCATCACGCCGCCGCTCAACTATGCCGGCAGCCTGTCGCTGACGCTTGAGGCCTTCACCCTGGAAACCAGCAATGGCGGCACCGCCAGCACAACACAGAACTTCACAGTGGATGTCACGCCGCAGGCCGATACCGTCGAGATTCTCGCCAGGAATGTGGCTGTTGATGGCACTGGCGACGCCAATCTCGATCTCAACGTGCGCATGGCTGATGATCGTGGGTCCCTGCCCGGTGAGGCGCCGCCAGAGACCATCACCATCACCTTCGCCGGTGTGCCCGATGGCGCCTCGCTGAGCTCCGGCAGTGGCGGCACCATAACCGATAACAGCGGTGGTTCATGGACCTTCACCGGCTTTGAAGCGCAATCAAACGATCTGGCGATCAGACCGAGCGCAAGCTCAACGCCGGGCACCTATGTGGTGTCGCTTAGCGCCGTCACCAATGATGGCGCAGACACCCTGGCAACGCCGGTTTTGGACAGCTTCCAGGTGACAGTCCCCAATATTGTTGCCGGCACGGCGGCTGCTGATGTTCTGTCAGGCACTGGCGCCACTGATCTCATCTATGGCCTTGCCGGAGCTGACGGCCTCAACGGCGGTGGCGGCAATGATTTTCTCGACGGCGGCGCCGGTGCGGACAGTCTGGCTGGTGGCGCCGGGACGGACAGGCTTGTTGGCGGCACCGGCATCGATATTCTAACCGGCGGCGCTGGCGGCGATGTCTTTGCCTGGCAGGCGGGAGAGGCAGGCACAGGTGTCGACCAGGTGAGCGATTTCAACCTGGCAGATGGCGACGTCCTTGATGTGTCCGCTTTACTGGTTGGCTTTGACGGCAGTTCAGTGTTGTCGGACTTCCTGCAAATCTCCGAAAGCTCCGGCAATACAACTGTCTCTGTTGATGTCAACGGCGCTGTCGGCGGCTCCTCCTTCACCGATCTGACTGTCCTGCAAGGCACAGTTGGGCTTGACCTCAACGCCATGCAGACCAATGGCAATCTGATTGTTTGAGCAAGAGCGATTGTTGCGGCGGCGCCTGGTTCAATGAGGCAGGTCCCGCCCCGCGGGTGATGAGGACGGCCGCAGGAGATGCCCGATCCATAAACAGCAGTGTCGATAAACAGCAGTTGCCAGCGGGTAGCGAATCAATGCAACGTTAGCATGTATTCAACTCGTAGCAAATCAACGGCGTACTGCAAAACAGTTTCGTCAGATCATATTTGCTGTTGACCAAGTCGCAAATCACATGAATTTCCACGCTGACGATGCGTAAAGGCCACAGTGCCTTCAGCGCTGCAATTTCACAGGGCCAGCGACCTGTAGAACCCCGTCCGAATCAGGATAAATAACCGACAAGATTACAATTGTGGATTGCGCACAGTTTTTAACTGTTGACTCCACGAGGCGAAATGACGGGGCGGATGAACATTTCAAAATTCAGGCGATTCAGGCGGCATGGCGCATGGTGCGCGCTCACGGCGGCGCTTTTTACCCTGGCAGGGGCGGCGGTGCCTGCGCAGGCTGATACATTATTATCGGTGGTGCAGGAGGCTTTGGATAGCAACCCGGAGCTGAATGCCATTCGGTTCAACCGCCAGGCGATCGACCAGGAGTTGCGCGCGGCGCGCGGGCTTGGTCTGCCGACGCTCGATCTCAAGGGCGACTATGGCCGCCATCGCCACAGTCTGAAAGCGCATCATGGTATTGAAACCACAAGTGACTGGCACCTGCATCGCGAACTGTCACTCATCATGTCGCAGCGGATCTTCGATGGCTTTGAGCGCAGCTACGAGGTCGCGCGTCAGAAGAACCGCGTTGAATCGGCGCGCTGGCGGGTTGCCGATACGGCCAATTCGATCGCTTTGCGGGCGGTCCAGGGCTATCTCGAAACGCAGCGGGCGGTGCTGGTGCTCAAGGCGGCGCGTTCCAATCTGACGGCGTTGCGCAGGCTGCGCGCCAGAGTGCGTCAGCGGGTCAAGGCCGGCTATGGCAATGAAGCGGAAAACTCCGAAGCCGGCACAAGGGTCGCCAATGGGGTGGCGCTGGTTGCCGAGGCAACAGCCCGTCTGGCCGACGCGCATGCCCTGTTTCGCGCGGTGGTTGGCCGGGCTCCCGGTCGCTTGGCGCGTGCCAAGGTGCCGGTAAGGGCGCTTCCTGCGACGGTCGATGCCGCCGTTACCGCAGCGATCCAGGCCGCGCCCTCAGTGATCGCCACCGAGCATGATGCCGTGGCGGCGGAGGCATCCGTCGGATCGGCCTATTCCAGACTCTACCCCAAGCTCAATCTGGAGCTGTCAACGCATCATAGCAACGGCAATTCAGTCTCAGGCGATCGCGACATTGATGCCCGCGCTATGCTGGTGGTGCGCTGGAACATCTTCAATGGCGGCATTGACCGTGCCCGCATTCGTGAGGCCAGGGCGCGGGCCAACGAGGCGGCCGAAATTTCCGCCAATACGCGGCGGGTCGTCGAACGTGAAACACGCGTATCGTGGCACGCCATCACGTCGGCCCGCACAAGGGTGCCGGCGCTGGCCCGGGAGCTTGATCTGGCGCGCAGGACCCGCCGCATTTATTCGGCGCAGTTCGATACCGGCGGCCGGCGGCTGCTTGATCTGCTCGATGCCCAGACCGAGATTTTTGTCGCCGAGGCTGCCCTGAGGACCGAGCAGTTCGTCGGCACCTTTAATACATTCAGGGTTCTGGCGGCGATGGGCCGGCTGGCCTATGCGCTGGGTGCGAGGCTGCCGGCCGAAGCCGTCGAGCCGCATCGTCAATGGGTCACCGACAACTGGCAACCGCGCTGGGTGACCAGGGTCTATCCGCAGGTACTGCCGCCGCCGGGAAAGTGAGCAGCACGGCACGCTTCAAATGAGCGGCACGTCAAATGAGTGACGCATCAAATGAACGTCGCATCAAATGAACCGTCCATCAATAGATCAATAATAAATCAATAGTACATTAATAACCTGAGACTTCACACAGCGCAGAATATGCCGTTTCGGTTGAAAGAGGGCCGGCGATGCTAACGGTCCATGACATGGCGAACAGGCTCCGCCGCGAGGCCCCGGGGATCATATCCGGCCGCCGCTGCAAGGGCGAAGCTGTGGCACTCGAGGTTGGCGCAGGCGCCGATGCCGATGCCGATGCCGATGATGGTGACTGGCTGGCGCAGGCTATCTGCGACATTGCCGCTCATTACGGCAAGCCGCAATCTGCTGTCAGCCTGACCGCCGGTTTGCCGCTGGTCTCAGGCCGTCTGCCGCTCGAACATGCAGAACGGGCAGCCGGACGGGCCAGCCTTGCCCTCTCGATCGACCGCCTGGATATTTTGTCGCTTGGCGATCATGACCTGCCGGCTATTACGCTGAGCCAACAAGGCCAGGTGGAGATCGTCTGGCGCATGCAGCGTGCAGACGACGGCAAGCCGGCAACGATTACCATGGGCCTGCCGGGGCGGCACGATGTGGCTGTCGATCTTGCCGCCGCAGAGTTTGCCGCGGCGCCACCGCAGCAGGTGATGCGCCTGCGCCCGATGAGCGGGCTTGATGAGCGCGGCGAGAGTGCCATCGCGCAAAGTGCCAAAGGATGGTTCCTGCCGGCATTCCGCGAAAGCCGGCACATCTACGCGCAGGCTGTTGCCGCCACCATCGCCGTAAACCTGCTGGCGCTGGCGGTGCCGCTGTTTTCCATGAATGTTTATGATCGCGTTCTGCCCAATGCCGCCGAGACCACGCTGTGGGCGCTGGCGATCGGCGTCATGATCGCCATCAGCTGCGATTTCCTGATTCGCACGCTGCGCGCCATCTTCGTCGATACCGCCAGCCGGCGTGCCGATGTCCGCCTGGCAGGGCTGATCTACAGCCGTCTGCTGGGCGCGCGGTTGACCGGCAAGGCGGTGTCTACGGGCGTGCGTGCCAACACCATGCGCGAGTTCGAGACCTTGCGCGATTTTCTGAATTCGGCGACTTTGACGGCCTTTGGCGATCTGCCCTTCATGGTTCTGTTTCTTGCCGTGATCTGGGTCGTATCGGGGCCACTGCTGTTTGTTGTCGCGGCCTCGATGCCGATCATTCTCGGCGTCGGCTGGCTGACCCAGAGACGGCTGCGGCGGCTGATTGAGGCATCCTTCAAGGAAGCGGCACAGAAAAACGCCGTTATCGTTGAAACGCTGGTCGGCATGGAGGCGATCAAGGCTGCCGGGGCGGAGAGCTGGGCCGCCGCCAACTGGGAGAAGTCAGTCGCCGAGAGCTTGCGCACGGGGTTCGAAATCCGCCACACAAGCAACCTTGGACAGCATGTCATTCATGCGGTTCAGACATCGGTTCAGGTGCTGGTCGTGGTTTTTGGATTTTACATGGTGGCGGCGGGCGATCTGACCATGGGCGCCCTCATCGCCACGACCATATTGTCGGGCCGCGCCTTGGCACCGCTGGCACAGGCCGCCGGGCTTTTGGGGCGGCTCAATCAGGCGCGCATTGCCTACACATCCTTGAGCGAGATTGTTGCAAGTCCGCAGGAGCGGCGCGACGGTGCAGGCTATCTGTCCAAGGTCGATATTGAGGGTGCCATCACCTTCGAAAATGTCAGCTTTGCCTATGACCAGGCTGCCCAGCCGGCCTTGCACGAGTTCTCCCTGGCCATCGCGCCGGGCGAGCATGTGGCATTCATCGGCGGCATCGGATCGGGCAAGACAACGGCATTGAAGCTCATTCACAATTTCTACCAGCCGGGCAGTGGCCGCGTTCTTCTCGATGGCACCAGCGTATCGCAGATCGAGCCGGCGCTGCTGCGGGGCAATGTCGGGCTGCATCTGCAGGATAGTGAATTGTTCCATGGCACGATCCGCGAGAATATCGCCATCGCCGATCCTGGCGCCAGCGATCAGGCGATCATCGAGGCCGCCCGCATATCCGGCGCGTTGGACTGGGTTGCCAAGCTTTCCATGGGATTCGACACGCCGATCGGCGAGCGCGGTGCCGGTCTGTCGGGCGGTCAGCGCCAGTCTGTGTCGCTGGCGCGGACGCTGTTGCGGCGCCCTCGCGTGCTGCTGCTCGATGAGCCGACAAGCGATATGGACGGGCGCAGCGAGAGAAGCGTGATTGCCCGATTGCAGGCGGCAAGCGAGGGACGAACGCTGGTGCTTGTCACGCACCGGCCGGCGCTTCTCGAGCTGGTGGACCGCATTATCATTCTCGAAGGCGGCCGCATCATCGAGGACGGGCGCAAGGACAAGGTGCTTGAGCAGATGCGGGCGCTATCGGCGCGCCAGGCGCAGGCGGCAACGGCCAGTCAGGAAGACAGAAAGCCAAATCCGCCGGCGCAAGACTTGCCACCGGCAGCAAAGCGATCGGCAGCAGAGCGCAAGGTGGCGGGAGCAGCAAGACATGAGCGCTGAAGAAGACATGAGCGCTGCGCCTGATCCGCGCGCGCGTTCCGGGCCTGGCGATGGCGGCCCCCTGCCGCGATCTGCCGGGGTGCAGGGCGGCGCCGCTGTGCCGGGGCGGCCAACCGGCATCCCGACCGCCATCAGTGCCGACCTGCTGCGCCCGCTTCCCAAAGGGCTCAATGCGCTTTTGCTCAGTCTCATTGGCATGGTTGGCGCCTTCATCCTGTGGGCGGCCAATGCGACGCTCCAGGAAACCACCAAGGGCCGGGGCCGCGTCATTCCCGCCAGCAAGATACAACTGGTGCAGAACCTCGAAGGCGGCATTATTCGCAAGATCCTTGTTCGCGAAGGTGCAACCGTGCGCGCAGGAGATGTCCTGTTGCGCATTGATCCGACGCAGGCCGGCTCCTCTCTCGGCAAGACACGTCAGCGCATGCGCGGCCTGCAGGCACTGATTGCCCGGCTCGAGGCCGAGGTTGAGGGGCGTGCCTTGAGCTTCCCCAGGAGCCTTGAGGATCAAGGTGCCGATTTTCTCAGCCAGCAGCGCGATCAGTTCGAAGAGAGAAAGCGCGAACTCAACGCTGGCTTGAGTGCGCTGGACTATCAGGCAGAACAGCGTGCGCAGGAACTGGTCGAATTGAATGCCAAGATCGACAACCTCAAGGCGTCGCTGGCGATAGCCGCGGCCCAACTGGCGATGATCCGCCCGCTTGCCCGCTCGCACGCCGCATCGCGCGCCGATCTGCTGTCGGCCCGGGCCAAGGTCAACGATATAAAAGGGGCGCTGCGGGCGGCGCAACTTGCCGTGCCGCGGGTCAGGGCGCAGCACCTCGAAGTTCTCGACCGGCGCAAGGAAAAGCTCTCGGCATTTCGCGCCGAGGCCTTGAAAAAGCTGTCCAATGCGCGGGTCGAATTGTCGGTTCTGACCGAGTCCGGCCGTGGTGCGGCCGATACGCTGGCACGCACGATCGTGCGCGCACCAGTCGCTGGCATCGTCAAGACGGTGCATGTGACAACGCCGGGGCAGGTCGTCAAACCCGGCAGTGATCTTGTCGAGATCGTGCCGCTTGATGATGCGCTGTTGATCGAAGCGCGCGTGCGCCCCAGGGACATCGCCTTTCTGCGTCCGGGCCAGAAGGCGATCGTCAAATTGACCGCCTATGATTTTGCCCTCTACGGCGGCCTTAAGGGAAAGCTCGAAGGGATCGGCGCCGACAGCATCACCAATAAGCGCGGCGAGACCTATTATGTTATTCGCGTGCGCACCAGCCAATCCCACTTGGCGCATGGCGACAAGGCATTGCCGATCCTGCCGGGCATGGTGGCCGAGGTTGACATTCTTACCGGATCAAAGACGGTGCTGGCCTATCTGACCAAGCCGCTGACGCGGATGCGCCATGATGCCTTGCGCGAAAGGTAGGGGCGCGAAAGGTGAGGGCGCGAAAGGTGAGGGCGTTTCCGCCAGGGCATCGCGTTCATATGCCCTGTGCCCTGGCAATTGGCCAATCGAGTATCAATGCGCAAGGAGCGACCAGCGCCAAGCGGGCGTCATCCCGGATACTTCGTCATCCCGCATCCTCCATCATCCCGGCATTCCCCATCATCACACAGCATCCTCCAACATCACACCGCGCCGCAAACGAAGGTCCCAGATCAAGCCGTGGCTTAACGGAATTTTCAGCAAAAATATTTGGTTATGCTCATGCTTGTTAAGCCTAGCGAAGTGTTCATCGTGGATGCTGTCTCGACGCCCGTCTTTCTTCCTTTCATGTATTTGCGTTGGAGGTCATTACAATGCGGCTCTATGCGGCCATCGTTTCCCTGCCTGTTGCCCTGCTGACATTCTTTTCGAGCCAGGCGCGTGCCGAACCGGACACAACAGCAATCGAACTTGCCGACAGTGGGTCTGTTGGCGCAGTCAAACCTGCCGGCATCGCAGAGGCTGTCACAGCTCATGGCGTTGCCGGCGTTAGGTTGCTGAACGGCAAGGCGTCTGCAGCGACGCCATCACGCGGTTTGATTGCGACACCGATAGCGAGATCGGCATCAGCATCAAGATCCACGTCGGCACCAGCAAAATCCACGCCGGCAGCAAAATCGACGCCATCAGCGCGGCCGCCGACGGCGCTCGCCGGAATGCAGGCGGCAAAGGGGGCGACCGGGGCAGGCTCGGCAACGTCGGATACAAAGCCTGTCGCGGCAGCGGCAAAATCATCGAAAACTGCTGCCATAAAGACAGAAGCGGCGTCGGGTAAAGCGGCCTCGCGTAAGGCTGCAGCGACTGCTGTCAAGGCGCAGATAATCCCTCCGCCGGTGCGCCCGACAGTGCACAAGCCGCGCCTTGTCGCCTCGGTCGATCTCACCCATCAGCGCCTGACCGTCAGCGTCGATGGCGTTGTCAAACATGTCTGGCCGATTTCTTCCGGCCGTGCCGGCTATCATACCCCAAGGGGAACCTATAAGCCCTATCGAATGCATCTGATGTGGCGCTCGCGCAAATATCATAATGCCAGGATGCCGCATTCGGTATTCTATCACGGCGGTTTTGCAATTCACGCAACCTATGCCACGTCCCGCCTCGGCAACCCGGCCTCGCATGGCTGCGTGCGCGTATCGCCAAGCTCGGCGCGCATCTTTTACAATCTGGTAAAGACCTATGGCAAATCCAGAACAACCATCAGGATTAGCGGAACAACACCTTCATCGAGGCGGTCCTATGCATCGCGCCGCAGATACAGCCGCCGGCGTGCGCGCAGGCTTTACCGCGCCCGGCGCTATGGATATGGCCGGCGCAACTATGCTGTCACACGCCGGGTCTATTATGCACCAGCGCGCCAGCCCAAGGGCTTGCTGGAGAGCCTGTTCAACTGACAAGCGCGCCGGCCGGGATCTTCTGGATCTCAAGACTGCTAAATCGGAACATCTCACGAGCACCGTGACCGCCCCTAAAAGGCGGTCGCGGTCTTTTTGGCCTATTTACAGCCATTTTGCCGGTCACAGCATTGTCATTTCGCTTGACGGCAGCGCGGTTCAACATAACCCATGCGCCAGCTGGCGGCATTGAGGAGCCAAGGCATGAGGATATAAGCCGGGGCAGCGGTTGCCTGATCGGATCATATTTGTTTTTATGCCATGCCTGCTGGTCTTTGTTTGGCCACAACTATATAGCCGGAGTATGCAAGTAGAGGTGGTAACCGGGCTGCCTGCTTTGGTGTTGCCGTGGCTTGTCGCTGAATCGGTGTGCTGGTGGATAGATCTGCCGGGGTCCGCAAGGGTTGCGCAATGGCGCATTGGGGCGCGATGCCGATTGGCGGTCTCGTGGACGCCATGGTGGTCGGACCAAGGTCGTGAAGATCAAGATCTCGCGAGTGTAGGAAATACGAGAACCGGGGAATATTTGCCGATGAGGCCGCAGAGCATCAGATATTCGACAGCATCTTTTTCATGGCAAATGCCATCCCGGCGGCGGCGCCTTTTTGCGAGAGCGTTGTCCGCAAGAATGTTGCCAGCAGGAGCGTTTTGGGCCTCGGCCTTGGCGGTCGCTATTGTGGCGGTCGTGACGGCGCTGGCTGGGCAAACAGTCCCGGCTTTTGCTGCCGGCTGTTCGGGGTCCGGCTGGGAGGACGGCGTGCCGGTTTTCGCAAAGGATTGCACAAGAACCAGCCTCTACGAGCCAGGCGGCAAATTGCGGCGTCTGCATGCCGCCGCTAAACCCTTGCAGGATCTGCGCAAGGGCGATGTTCCCTTCCGCAGTCAATTCATGTTGGATGCCATTGAACAGGCGATTGGCCGCTATAAGGCTGTCGTACGCAAGGGCGGCTGGCCGAAAATTCATAAGGAGCGTCGCTATATCCGCCCCGGCGATGATGATGATCGCTTGCGGCAATTGCGCCGCCGTCTGATTGTTGCCGGCGATCTTGATCCGCGTGCCGGCAGCAGAAGTACGCTCTATGATGAAAGCGTCGTTGGCGCGGTGAAGCGGTTTCAACGGCGTCACGGCTTGCGCCCGAACGGCGTTATCGGCAGCCGTACGCTTGCCAGTCTCAATGTCTCGGCGCAAGAGCGGCTGCATCAATTGCGCATCAATTACCGGCGCATCGCCGATCTTACCGATAAACCGTCAGAGCCACGATATGTGCTGGTCAATATTCCCGCCTTTCAGCTTGAGGCGGTCAGCGATGGTCGTGTCGTACAGCGCCACCGGGTGATTGTCGGCAAGCGCGACCGGCAGACACCGTCGTTGAAGGCTACAATCCGCGGCTTGAATTTTTTCCCCTATTGGCGGGTGCCGGACAGCATCGCCCATCGCGATCTCATCCCAAGACTGCAAAAAGAGCCGGATTATCTGGATAAGGAACATATCCGCGTACTCGACGGCTTTGGCGGCAAAGAGATTGACCCGCGGAGCGTTGACTGGAGCTCTCCAGAGGCCCAGAAATACAAGTTCCGCCAGGATCCCGGGCCTTTTAATGCCTTGGGGCTTGTGCGTATCGACATGCCAAATGAACATATTGTCTATCTGCACGATACGCCGATGAAGAGATTGTTCAATCAGCGCGGGCGCTCATTCAGCTCCGGCTGCGTCAGGGTCCAGAACGTGTTTTCACTGGTCAAGTGGATTGCCTCGTCGGAGCCCGGCTGGGACGAAAACCGCGTTGACGATGTGCTCGGCCAGGGCGTCGCTGAAACGCTCAAATTAACCACGCGGGTCCCGGTTTATTTTACCTATATTACAGCCTGGGTGGATCCCAACGGTCCGGTACAATTCCGCGCCGATATTTATGGCCGCGATGGCCGATCATCAAGTATTGTGATGGCGGCTGGCGAAAATGGCGGCCGCGTTTCACGCGATTCAGCTGACGGCCCACCGCCGCCGCAGAATCTATCGCCATAGCGTGGCTGGCGGTTGTTGAGGATGACCATGTCCCGGGTGAAGAGTTTTCTGGCGTTGGCAGTGATGCTACTGCCTGGCGTCTTGTTGTTTGCTGCCGCGTCATTTGCAGGTTCCGGCACAGGCGCTGGGGCCGGTGGTGTTAGGGCCGGTTCGGCTAATGCGCCAGGGGACGTTGTCAGGGGCCGGAAAATCGCCCGGCAACATTGTGCCAGATGTCATGTGGTTGGGCAATTCAACCGCATGGGAGGCATTTCTTCGACCCCGTCGTTCTATCTGCTGGTGCGTGAGTTCAAGGATTGGCGCGTTAGATTTGAGACATTTTATGCGCGCCGCCCGCATCCTGCCTTCCTGTCCATTGCCGGTACCCAGCGTTTGCGCAAGAACCTTCCGGCCAATGCCCACCCGATCGTCCTGCAGCGCAAGGCAATCGCTGATGTGATTGCCTATGTGGAAACGCTACGCAAATAGGCAAAAGCTGGCCGCAAGGCGCTTGCCGGCCTCGCTGTGGGCGCTGCCAGCAAGCTTTGCGATGTTGTTGGGTGCCGGCCTTCAATCTTGCGCCGCCGTGGCGGCTGTGCCGCAGCAGGGGCAGGCTTTGGGCGCGCAGGTGCGGCACCAGGGTTTGGCGCAAGACGGGCAGAGGATGCCATCCTTCGGAGCAGTGAGGTGAAGAT
>Ga0114931_10005505_pt1 | contig 15645 bp, 14 predicted proteins | sample 2SBtaG_FD_89579 | JGI IMG/M metagenome (GOLD analysis project Ga0114931, IMG submission 89579) | Deep subsurface microbial communities from Kolumbo volcano to uncover new lineages of life (NeLLi) - 2SBTROV14_V59a metaG | ecosystem: Environmental > Aquatic > Marine > Volcanic | place: Kolumbo...
ACTCCACTAACCATAACCCTATACTTTGAATATAGGAACATGGTCAGTTACGTCTGGGCTGGCATGAATAGTTTTAGCTATTCAATGCCATTCATGCCACAGACGAAGTTTTTGGATGAAGCCTATTTACTTGTTGATATTTATTTAACATAAATTTTCATATTCTTGAAATTATTATTTATTTCAATACGAGGAATTTTGTAATTGTTAGATTTTTTAGAAGTTCTTAAAGGTGCTCTGCCACCCCAGGCAGCACAAGCATATTCTATATTCTTTTTTATTATCTTCATACCTTTTTGCCCTGGCATCCCTCCATATGGCAATGCCAAAAACTTAACAAGATACTCTGGCACGAATTGTGATATAAGATATTTATTGAACTTCATTTCGTTTTTTATTTTTTTTGCGCTGGCCTGTTTTAGGTTAACATGCCGCTCTGTGTGAAGGCCTAATTCCATCCCATACAAAATTAAGTCTTTCAGTTTTTGCTTTTCTCTTCCAGGCTGTCCAAAAGCCACCTTAAAGCTTCCATATTTATCAACCCAGTCAATGAAAAAGGTTGCTTTGTTCCCAAATCCAGGATGCTTTTCTGCAAAATCAAGCATAACTCCGACTGCACAATCAGGATCAAGATAAGGTTTTCCAGACTCATCAAATGAATATTTTAGTTGACCCTCTGTTGCATCATCAAAGGTTATAACAATTGGTTTTTTATTTTCTGGTAGATTTTTGTATTCTTCATTTACATAATCTTCAAGTGAAATTGTTACATAGTTTTTATCATATAGATACTGTAAATGTTTTCTGAACATTTCTGGACTTACCTGGTATCGTGGAAAGTAAGGTGTTTTTTTTGTTCCAATCTCATGATACATAAGGATTGGTATGCTATTGTAGGTTACTGCTCGTTTGACTGGAACTTGTTTTTCTGAACCAGGTTTTTTGTTCAATATTTTACTATTCTGTTTTTGATTTTCATGTTTATTTGGTTGCTCTATCATGATACGTTGTCGTGGTTTACTATTGATAATAATATCCTCAATATGAATATCTCCTAAAATATCTAACTTAGGCATGTTTTCTTGTTCAGATATTGATATCTTTGATGTTATTTTTTTTTGATTTCCTGGCAGTAAAGTTCCAGATTGTTCCTGAATATCATCACAGAATAAGTAATTTATAAATTTCAGGGGTTTTTCATATTTTGCAATGGCATAATATTTTGGTTGCTCATGTAATGGTGGTTTATGTATACATGAAGAAGAGAAAAACATTGAACCTGCAAGAGCATAAGCAAGAATTTTTTTTTTCATTTTTCCATCTTAAGGGGGAGGTAAACCAGCTCTTTATTCCATATTTTCTCGCTAAACCTTGGATTAATCTGTTTATTGAATTCCAGAATTTTTTTAGCATAATTAACAGAGCCATAAATTTTGGATGATATTGAAGAAAGAGTATCATCTTTTTTTGCAGTATATTTAAAGCAATCAATATTCTCAAAAAAAAGATGAGCCTTATTTTTAACACCATAAGGGATATTTAATATCTGATTGACTTCTATTAAATCAGTTGTCAAATTGTTTGCTCTTTTAATCTTTACATATTCTTTGCCAGAACTATATATGTCTTTGGCAATCTGCCATAGAGTATCTCCTCTGACTGGTAGATATTTGAATCCTTTTCCAATTGAAATTCTCTGGACAATACTCTTGTTTATATTTGGGATATAGCTATTTACTTGTGTGGTTTTTGCTGGAATAATTGGTTGCTCATTTTTTCCAACATTTAAATTATGAGCACTATTTAATTTATGTTCCAAATCTTCTTTTTGATTCAATTTTTTTTCTTTTTGTGTAGCCATTCCATTATAATCAATAATTCCTTTTCTTTCTGTTTTTTGTGGATCAGAATATTCTATTGTTGTGCGTTTAGAGTATTCTTTTGCTTTTTGATAGTTGTTCATGTAGTAACTAGTAAGTCCAATAGAAAACAATGCTGCTCCTACAATAGCCCATTTTTTTGCTCTTTTCCATTTGTTAGGATTATCAAAAAGATTGTATGTTTTTTGAAGATACTCAATATCTCTTGTGATACCACGATTGAAATTACCTCTTTTCTTTTTCATATCATGAATTTCTTGTCTTATTTTGTCTTTTAGTGTATTTTTTTCACTTTTGTTATGTCCTGTTTTGTATTGATCAAAAACATGTTTTTTTTTCATGTAAAATAGAATAGGTTTCTTTTTCAATAGGTTTGTGGCTCAAAACATGAATTTTTTCTGGTAGATTTGAAAGAAATTCAGCTCACAGAAAAATAGTTAGTTTCATGAAGAATAAACTGATATATTTACGAATCTGGCGGAAGAATACAAAGTCAATTATATTTAATTAATGATTTAGCATTTGTCCACAACTTTTTTAGAACATTTCGTATTTTATATGCTGTGTTTTGTGCTTTATCATTCTTAGTTTGATAAGAATTCTGTTCATGAATGTATATAGGCTCTATTTGTTTTATAGATTCAATAGATTTTGGTGTTTCATCTGGTATAAGTGGTTTTGATTGTTCATCTGAATCTATGTTTCCGTATGTTTTCTCAACTTTTGGTTTTGTATTGGTTTTTCCTGTAGTATGATAATGGGATTTTGATAATTCTTCCACTTTTTTTTCTAGATTAACATATGACTTTCTCGTTTTTTCGTATTTTGAACTGAGAGTATCAACTTTTTCATGTAATACTTTGTTTTCTTGAATTAAAGAATCTACTTTTTTCTTATAGATTCCCATCTCTTTTTGATATGATACATAATTTTTTTCCAAAGAGGATGAACTAAGAATATCATCCAGTTTTTTATGCATTTTTTTGGTAAAAGACCCATTTGCATGATATTTTACAAGTTCTGTTTTAAAATCATGATGCGACTCAATGTAATCATGGATTCTCTCTTCTACAGGCATCTGCCTGATTGAACAATGATTGATGCTCCACTGCTCAAACATATAAAAGAAGTTTTGATGTTGTAATCTAAATTGAAATAAATCATTGTTTTGATAAGGATTCGCTTTTCCTTTTTTGATGTGAGATTTTTTAATTGACTTCCTATTAACATATTTTTTAACATATTTTTTAATATCTTTCTTCATTTCTATTTTAGGTTTTTTTATATAGAGTTTCTTGCTTTGTTTATTACAATCATATTTTGATCCAATTTTCTTTAGTGGTTCTTTATGTTTAACAGGTAATATCCTTTCTTGTTTATTTTTATTGCTTGTGGGTATTTTTATCTTGTGATATGTAAGATAAGGATGAATTATTGCTTTTTCGTTATCATTTAGAGTAGCATACCATGAACCATCTCCTTTTAGTCTTTCAAAAAAACTACTTAATTTTCTACTTTCCTGAAGAAAGGATACTGTTTTTGACTCATATTTGATGCGTTCTACCACAATCTCATGTAATTCTTTTGAATATTTTAATTCAAGTTCATTATATCTATTCCTTGATTCTTGCTCTTTTAAAACCCTATCACGATTTAATTTAGCGCGCTGTATCCTGTTTCCTTCTATATTTAATTCACTTGAAGATGTTATATTAGCTAGCTGCTCACTCCAAAATGATTTAATTTTTCTTGATATATCATCTTCTCTTTTTTTAGAATCTATTATTTTTTCAAAAAGAAAAAAATAATAAGAATTATCTCTAATAATCCTCTTAATCTCATTTTCACTGTGCAAGTCCATTTTAAAAGATACTATGTTAACTTTCTTTGCAAACTATCTCCAATTGCATTTCTTGTAACCTCATTTGTGTAATCATGGATTTTTCTTAGTGTGTGCTCATATTTACTAACATGATTCTGTATTTTTTCAAAATCTCTGGATAACAGTAATTGTTGTCTCGTAACTTTAGGTAAAAAATCAAAAACTGGTTTTATGGCACCCATTACCTTATACATTATCTGAGCATATGTCTGAATGATTCCTGTTCCAAGTCTAACACCATCAAGGAACCGCGCTACATGTTCATATTTCACAGCTGCTACATCTCTTAAATATCCTTCAAGCTCCCCATTTATATTTTGGAGTGTAGCTTCCCTATATTTTCTCTCAGCTTTTAACTGAGCTTTCCTGACTTTTAGTATTTTAATCCTGTCACCCAGAGTACCACTTTCCAACGCAGTTTCAAGAGTATCAAGTTTTTTACCATATTTTTCTCTTATATCTGATTGCTTGTCTGCTAACATATATGCACTGATTTGCTTTTCAAAATTAACATCCCTATCTTTTGTAAGTTGTGCTTGTTTACTGTTTAAGTCATTGGTAATTCCACATAATGTCTGAATTCCCCTATTGATTCTTTCAAGTTTCTCAGTCATTATCTGATTCATGCTTGTTCCATGTGTTCCATCCTTTGAAAAATGGTATTTTATAGTTGCTTTTAACCTGCCATAAAATGAATTCATTTCTTTTTCAAAAAAATATCTTTCTAATTTTTCCTGTTTTAATATCTCAACAATTTCGTTTTCTTGTTTTTTTCCAACCAAGATATACCCTTTTGGTAGCAGAACTTCATTTCTGTAATTAGCAAAAAGTTCTTCATCAACATATTTTGCGTTGATTGTATTTTTATCTGGTTGCCCTTCTTTATTTAATTCAATTACAAGATCATCAAGTTCTTGCTCACTTACAGTTTGTGTGTTTTTCTCCATTTGTCATACCTCCAATAATTACATTAATATAAATTATTATCTTTCAAATGAATACCTTTATCTTACCCGGAAATATGCTTATATGATCCGGAAGGAATCCTGTTTATCTGAAGAATTGAACAATATTGAAAGGAATCAATTGGTTTTTTTGGTATAATTCGGAAAAAAAATAATCACAAGATTTATATACCAAAAACTCAGTCTTTTTTTAGGGGGGATTATCATGGTATTTTTTTGGTTACTAGGGATTGTATTCTTTATTCTATTGGCATCAATAAAAGTTATTTATACATATGAAAGAGGTGTTTTATTTACCTTTGGCAAATATTCAGGTATATTGGGTCCTGGACTTAGGATTGTTATACCAATTATCCAGTCATGGCAGCGTATTGATTTAAGAACACGGGTCATTGATGTTCCTGACCAGGAATGTATTACAAAAGATAATGTTTCCCTTAATGTTAATGCTGTTCTGTATTATAAAGTTCATGAAGCACAAAAAGCAGTCATAAAAGTTGAGCAATACTATTATGCAATTAGTCAGCTTGCACAGACAACCATGCGTGATGTTGTTGGTGAAGTTGAGCTTGATGATTTACTTAGCAAGAGAGATGCTTTGTCTCATAGAATACAAAAAATTGTAGATGTAGCATCAGACCCTTGGGGTATTAAGATACAGAGTGTTGATTTAAAACATATTGAACTTCCACAGTCTCTTCGAAGAACAATGGCAAAAGAAGCAGAAGCTGAAAGAGAACGTCGGGCAGTCATCATTAAAGCAGAAGGTGAATTTATTGCATCAACAGATGTTTCAAAAGCTGCAAGAGTTCTTTCGCAGGCAAATGGTGCAATGCATCTTAGAACATTGCAGACACTTAATGATACAAGTAGTGACCAGACAAATACCCTTATCTTTGCAGTACCTATTGAAGTAATGAACGCTGTTGAGACTGAAAAAACAGGGTGGAAAAGATGATAGAAGCAATCATTGGCGGACTTGGTATTCTCTTTATAGTATTGTTTTTGATTATTCTCTTTGCGGGCTTAAAGATAGTAAATGAATATGAGCGCGGTGTTAAATTTACTCTTGGTATGCATTCAGGTTCCATGTTTCCCGGTCTTAGATTTGTTTTTCCGATTATCCAAACATGGAAAAGAGTGGACTTGCGAACAAAGGTTGTTGATGTACCTGAACAGGATTGCATTACAAAAGATAATGTCACTGTCAATGTTAATGCAGTTATTTATTATATGGTAAAAAATGCTGATAAATCAATTCTTGAGGTTGAAGATTTTTCATATGCAACAAACCAACTTGCACAAACAACCATGAGAGATGTTGTAGGTGAAGCTAGTCTGGATCAACTATTGAGTAAACGGGAGGTTGTTTCAAAAAGAATCCAACAATTACTTGACAGAGATACAGATCCATGGGGCATAAAAGTTGAATCAGTTGAATTAAAACATATTGAATTACCTGAAAAAATGAAACGTGTCATGGCAAAACAAGCAGAAGCAGAGCGTGAGAAAAGAGCAATCATTATTAAAGCAGCTGGAGAAGTCACAGCAGCAGATAACATGGCAAAAGCAGCAACACAGTTAGCTAAAACACCTGGCGCATTACATCTGCGAACACTGCATAGTATTAATGATTTAAGTTCTGACAAGAGCAATACCAAGATATATGCGATTCCTGCAGAAATATTGAGGCTTGCACAACGATTAGGAAAATGATTAGAAGGCTTTTAGGACTTAATAATGAGTTTAAGCAAGTCATTTTAGTACGTGCTGACCTTAAACTTCCAAAAGGCAAGATGGCTGCTCAAGTAGCCCACGCATCTGTTGAATGTGTCCTTAAAAGTACCAGGAAAAAAGTGATGGCATGGCGAAGACTAGGCATGAAAAAAATCGTCCTGAAAGTAAAAGATTTACGACAAATGAAATATTATTGTTCAAAAGCAGGCGATGCTGGTCTTATTACTTCTCTTATCACAGATGCAGGCCATACAACTGTAAAACCTGGAACAACAACATGCTGTGGTATTGGTCCTGATGGTAAAGATAAAATTGATGCCATAACTGGTTCATTGAAGATGATGTAAATATAACTAATTATAAAACCAACATATCAACTGAAAAACTATATACTTTAAATGAAAATATTCCGAAAATATTTAAGTAAAAGTTATAAAGAATAGTTAATACGTTGTTATTATGCTAAACCAAACTGAACTTTTGATTCTTGATGAACTCAGAAAAAATTCACGCACATCAATAGCTACAATATCTTCTAAATTAGGTATTCCTGCAACAACAATTCTCATGAAAATGAAAAAACTTGAAAAAGCGGTTATTGAAAAATATACTAGTATTGTAAACTTTCAAAAACTAGGAATGTATGTGCGGGTTAATTTTGCTATCAAAGCGAGATATAAAGATAAATTAGAAAAACACATTATAGAACATCCAAATGTTAATTCTGTTTGTACTCTGAGTGGAGAATATGATTATTATTTTGAAACTGTTTTTCCTGATATGGCTAGTTTGTATAATTTTATTGAATCACTTGATGAATATGGCCTATTTAAGATTGATGAACACCATATTATTGAAGACTTACAAAGGGAAAAGATATCTCTTGTTGAAGATAACATTAAATATCCTAAACACCTTGCATAAGAAACTTTTTATTCTCAACTGATTTTCTTTTGCATTATGATTATCGCAGTAGGAACAAAAAACCCGGCAAAGATAAGAGCAGTCAATAACTCTGTTTCACTTTTTTTCCCAGAAACAAAAATCATTGCAGTAGATGTTTCTTCAGGTATAAGTGAGATGCCAACAACTGAGGAAGAATCCCTTAAAGGTGCTTTTAACAGGGCAAAAGAAGCGTTAGATAAAACAGATGCAGATATAGGAATAGGTCTTGAAGGACATACAACTGAAACAAAGTACGGAATGCTTCTTCTAGGTCTCGTTGTTGCCATGAATAAAAATGGAAAGTATAGAATTGGTCATAATGGTGGAATTCTATTACCTGAAAATATTGCCAAAAGAATCAGAAAAGGTGAAATTCTTGCTAGGGTTATGGACTCAATCAGCGGACAAAAAGGCATGAACAAAAAAGATGGTGCAATTGGTTATTTCACGAATGGACTTGTTACAAGAGCAGATAGTTTTGAACGTGGTATTGTGTATGCATTATCTAGTTTATCAAATCACTTGTAATATTATTTTTCAATAATTTCGGATAAAATCACTGGAACAAACATTATTCTGAATTTTCATTTCCAATTTATGTCAACTTTCTGAATTCTACGAAAAGTTTTCGATTAAAAACAGAAAACTCACTTATTAAACCAACACATAACAAATATTATGAAAGGTGTTTTTGGATACAGATCAAAAAAAGGAATAGTTCTCTTAGGTATTGACAATAAACAAGTTCTATTTTCAAAAGATGATAAGATATATGGAATACAGACTGAACAAATTTCGCATGTTAATTCTCTAGATTTTGGTAATTATAATGGTATTGATGCTCTTGTTGCATCAACTGATGGAACACTTAAACGAGTCAGAAAGAATGTATTAATTTCTACTGACTTTGAATTTTTAGGCAGCAATAATTCTACATATATTTTAAATCAAAATATTAAGTCAAATCTGAAGCATTGCAAAAATATTGAGGACATGCTTTTATTTCTATATTCAAATTTTGCAAAAGGACAAAAAAATATCCAGTTTGGTTTTGTTGACAAATATGATGCAAAAACCCTGCTTTCCCCTGGTATTGATTTTTTAGAAACACCTGATGAATACCTAAAATCTGGAAAACCTGATGCACAAAGATTTTCTACAAACAAAGGATTCTATGATGTTTTGCTCTCCTCACTTGAATATGCATCATCAGTGCTTGAAAAAAGACAAGCTGATGCTTTTAAAAAAACTTTTTTTTCAAGAAAAACAGATAAGAAACTAAGAGATGCAAAACATGAACTCAAGGACACTATTCTAAGATATATGGATTATCATAATGGACCACTCGAAAGATTCACAATTAAAAATTTTCTTCAGAATAAGAAAGATACTGTAAAACCCACAGCTTATGTACCTAAAAAAAGATGGTCATTGCAAGAAGAACTTGATAATGAACTGCTTCCAAGAGGTCAAAAGAGTGTTCTTATAACATTTAAGAATAATAATTACTCAAAAAAAGTTCACGAATCCATATATTCCCTCTCAAACGAAATTGGTCTTGCAGTCAGACCTTTCTTGAACCTACCACTTATTTCTATCAAAGGAGATATAAAAGATGTAAAAAAATTCTATGACACAATATCAGATAAAAAATACAACAAATTTGGGAAACAGAGCAAGACATTGTTAAGAGATGCAAAAAAATTCGCATACAGCCATGGTGTTTACATCCCAGAACTTATTGATGCATTCAAAAAAGGAGAAAAGATAACACCCAAAAAAATAGCTCCTCATAGCTATAAGAAAAAAACACTTGATGAATTATGGAACCTAAAAAATATTGCTGCTGGAAAAGCCAACCAGATAACAACAGGCGATGGTGCAAAAGTAGGTGTTGTTGATACAGGTACTGACTACACACACCCAGAGCTCTCTGACAGGTTTACAAGCACTAAAGGATATGATTTTGTCAGAAACAATCCTGATCCCATTGACAGGCATTATCATGGAACACACGTTGCAGGAACAGTCGCAGGAGATTTAACAGGAGTTGCTCCAGGGTGCACATTATATGCGTTAAGAGTGCTCAACAGTAATGGTTCTGGCAGTCTTGATGATGTCATGCTTGGTGTTGACTGGTGTGTTACAAATGGTCTTGATATTGCTAATTTGAGCCTTGGCTCACCTACTTTTAGTTTTATTGAAGAAGAATTTTACAAGGAAGTCTATAAACGCGGCCTGACAGTAATTGCTGCTGCTGGAAATAGTGGTTATGGTGCAAATTACCCTGCTGCACATGATACAGTAATATCTGTTGCTGCTGTTGACAGATTTAACGAGCATGCAGAGTTTAGCAATATTTATAGTACAAATGTGATTTCTTCTCCAGGTGTAGGTATACTCTCAACACTGCCAAACAATGATAAAGGTGTTTTGAGTGGAACATCCATGGCATCACCACATATTGCTGGCGGAGCAGCACTATTTTATTCAGCACATGGTAAGATAGGCCAGGATAAATTTCGTGATTCACTCAAAGATAAATCAAAAGAACTTGGTAATCCAGATGACCCGGATAACAGAGCAAAGTTTGGGTTTGGACTTATCCAATGCGACAGGTTGGTTGATTAAAAATGGAAAAAAAATATTTTATCTATTGTAAAAAAGGTCTTGATGAATATATTGATAAACTTGAAGAATTGGGTTTTTTTTATGAGAAAAAAATTGAATATAGTGTGCTTGATTATGAGATTGGTAAGTTTAGATATCGCGGAGATAATTTCAACCAGGATTCAAAATGTTTAAAATCAATTGATGACACTATTCGTATTGAAGAGATTCCTATTGTCAAAATATTAAAAAAATAGAATTATGCTACCTTAATATCTTCAGTAATTTCCACATTATGCCTTTGCCTGATTATTTCAAGAGTATTGATAAAATTCTGAAGCCCAATAATATGAAAACTATGAGCCCAGGCGAGTGGTCGGTTCTCATTTGGCTGCCCAGCAGAATAGAGCTCAGGAATTGCATTCTCAATGCAAAGCTCATCCATCCTTAGAAGATATTCTTTGGATTTTTTTATATGTTCAAGGCTTTTGTTTAAATCATCTGACCAGCAGGCAATCTTTGCATGAACAATTGAAAGCCATGCAATCCCTAAAGGCCACTGTGCTTCACTGCCCACACTACCATTTCCCTTAGAATTAAAATACCAGTCACCATCGTACCTAATGACTCCTTTTTCTTTTAGTAGTTTGCTCTCAACATTATTAAGAATGGTATTTACCATATTATCATCAACTATTCTATATGGCCAAATAAGAGATAACTGTGCCATGTCAACATCCCTTGTTTTTGATTCTTTTGGGAGAAGTTTTTTTAGCACTTCTGGTCCTGTATCAAAATATCTTTCAGAAACAGGAATTATTTTATGCAGTTTAATCTCATGAGAATATTTATAATCATAATGCCCATCATCAAACCACATTGTAAGCCCAGCAAGGACAGAGCCAAGCGATGAGGAATGAAGTTCTGGTCCTTCCTCCCAAACACCATAGTCAGCATGTGTTTCCCATCTATAAGTAAAGAGATATTGCATGACATCTCTTATCAGTTCTATTTGTTCAGATGTTTTAAGGACACTATGACCTTTTTTAATTAAATCACCTGTCTTGTACAAAAAAAGTCCTAAAACATCAAGCTGATGATGTCCCCAATCAGGGCTTAATTCTTCAAGAGTATTCGGGTGATATCTTGCATGAAGCGCCCTATGTTCTGGCATCTTTCTGATAGCTTCACTAATATGTATTTTATGTTTAAGCATGATTGTCATGACAAGCTCATAGCTTTCAATCATTTCATCCATGTTACCCAAATATTCATTTGCATATGTTGCATACATTATATCCCTTAACCAGAATACATCGTATCTTCCTGTACCATCTGGCTTTCCAGGATTTGGTGCAGCCAGATATCCACCATTAACACGTTTTAAAGATTCAAGCATCTCAAAAGATTTCTCTATTCGCATGCTTCTTGGGTTCAAAAGAGAATCTTCTGCATATTTCATGAAAAACAGAAAGATAATAATTACTTAAATATGTTTTGTTTAACCGAGCAAAAACCCGCAAACTTAAATTTTTTTGTTGGTTTGCGAACAAGTAAAGAGATTTAACCACATAAATTTGTCATTAGCGCCAACAAAAAAACAAAAGGGTTTTTGTGAGGACATATCACAACCGAGCAAAAACCCGCAAACTTAAATTTTTTTGTTGGTTTGCGAACAAGCAAAGAGATTTAACCACATAAATTTGTCATTAGCACCAACAAAAAAACAAAAGGGTTTTTGTGAGGACATATCACAACCGAGCAAAAACCCGCAAACTTAAATTTTTTTGTTTATATAATGTTATAATAATTAATTAGTATCCATAAAATCGTCTCTTCCATAAACTATGCCATTGTACTCTCTGTGAATTCCACAAAATAACTCTACTCTGCCTTCTATGCAATACGTTGCACCAGAAGTTATATGTCTATCAATTATATCTGCCAGAACAGATTCATCTCCTGTTTGTTGTGCTTTGGTTTCCAGAATCTGGAGTTGTTCATACAAGATAGTATGTTTTTTTAGTTCTTCTGGTATAATTCTTTGCGTAGTATTTAACATAAACATCACCAACTATACGAAATATATCTTTAGTATTTTAACTTTTAGTATTTTTTTAGCAGTTTTTTTATTGTTTTATCATCAATACCTGATTTTTTAAGACTTTCCTTAACTGTTTTTTTTGGCTGTTTTTTCTTTTTTTCAAGTTTCATGAATTCTTTTAAATCTTTTTCAAGTTTTTTCTTAACAGCAGCAATTTCAGAAAAATGTTTATTGATTTCCTTTTTTGTATGGCCTGATTTTTTAAGTGCCTGAATAATAAATTTCTTTGGAATTTTATCTGCTTGTGCTTTTTTAATATATTCCATTACATCATCCATTCATGGCATTTGCGGAACAGTTTCTTTGCTAACAGAACGCGTTATTCTATTAACAGGATGTGCTACTCTATTAACATGTGAAAGCAATGCATTGACATAATTTTTATCAAAACCCTGATCAATAAGTTGTTGTGCTGCTTGCTCTGCACTCATACCGTATGACATTGATGATTTAATATAATCAATCACTTCTTTGTCTTTTGCTGCCTTATCCTGAACAGGCAAGTTTTCAGGTTGTACCTGGATAACCTGTTCTGTTGCTTGAGATACATGGGCATCCTGCACAGATTGTTGTTCTTGGTTTGTTTGTTCTTGGTTTGTTTGTTCTTGAGTTATTTGTTCTGTTGGCTGTTCCTCAATTTGTTGTTCTGGTGTTTGCTCTACTACTTGTTGTTGGATTTCTTGTTCAGGAGATTCAATACTATCATTTTCACCCAAATTAGCCTGATTAGTTGGCACTTGCTGGCTTGAATCTGCATCTGCTATTTTTGAGATAGTCTTATCGATTTCTGTTTCTTCATATCCTGCACCCAATAATTCAGCCTTGATTTCAGCAAAGTTCATACCAGAACTAAGTGCTTCCACTATATAATTCTCAGTATCATTATTGTCTCCTAATAGATTCATATCTGCAAGTTTATTTACAACATCCTGTGGCCCATAACCACTGCCCACAAGTGCATTTTTGATTTCTTCTGTGTTCATTCCAGACTGAAGTGCTTCTTTTATATAATCACCCATTGGATCAATAATTTGCATTTCTTCGAGTTTTGCATCAATCTCATCATTTGTGTATCCAGCATCAACAAGTGAATTTTTTATTGTGTTAACATCTTGTCCTGCATTCATGCAATCCTGTATATATAATGCAAACTCATCATTAGAAGGTGCTACAGCAGATGAATCATCAATAGAATTAGGGTCATCATCTGCTGTAGCAAGTGCCGGCTGTAATTGCGGATCAGCTAAGGAGTCTTGTTGGGGGTGTCTATGTGACTTGTAGACGAAAAAACCTGCTGCTCCACCTCCCACAACCAAAGCACATAAAAGTAGAATCCACCATAAAGAACTTTTTTCTTCATTTATAATTTCAGTTGGCTCTTCTTCAACTGGTTCTTTGGTTTTGTTCTGATTTTGTGTATCCTGAGTATTTTGTGTGTTTGTATCTGTTGTTTGTGTTGATGGTGTTGTTGATGTTTTTGGTGTCGCTACTATGCTTTTAGGCATTATTGAAAAAACACTGAAACCATCTGTTTTTGCCTCATAGTAAGCATATTTACTATCTTCACTAAGCTTGCTTGTAGTAAGCTCTTCCCATGAAGTTGTATATTTGAATAATTTAATTGTATCAGAAGTTGTACTTTGCGCATTTATCCAACTTAAAGGAACTCGAAAATCTATAGTAACATCATCAATTTGCTTGTTGGATAATCCCTCTTTTATTATATGTAGATATTGGTATACTTCGTTTGCCGGCTTCGCAATCCCTGTAGTCTCAGAAATCTTGGCAATATCCAGGCTAGCATTTGTTATATTTTTATTCACTATAAGTTTGATGTTTGTAATAGAAATATCTCCTTTGTTGATGGCAAAGCTTGCTGTTTCACCTGCTATAAGAGAACTGAATTTTTTTGTGCTTCGTGTTGGTGCTGATGAACTATTTACAGTGAAACTTATTTTGTGTGATGAACTCATTACATTTCCAGGAGTATCGTTGCATCTTACATAGAATACATAATCCTGGTTTTCAAGATCAGCATAGTTATATGTATGGGTCTTTTTTGAACCTAAAAAAGAACTATTCATATTAGCATACAAAATATCTGTTTCTGAAAACCTGCAGACTGCATCTTCATTCGTTGTTGCCTGCAAAGTTGTTGATGTTGTTGTAATTGTATCATTTGGATATGTGGACAATACTATTGGTGCCACATTGTCATTCATAGTAAAAGTAATATTTTCTTTAACTTCATTGTCTGCCAAATCACTACATGTAAACAAAACTAAATATTCTGCATCACTAAAACATTTATTTTCAAAATTTTCTTCATATGTATATTCTGTTTTCAGACAGTCGTCGTAACAATTATCCTTGTCTTTCACACAGTCAGTATCAACACAATCATCATAATCATCATGACAATAATTTTCATCATCACTACCTACAGCACTAGCAAGGCAACTAATTTTATCTGTTGAGCATTCAGCATCACAATCATCCTGTTCAGTATCACATATATCTTCACAGTCTGCTATGCCAAATATCTCTTCCATATCATCATTTTCTTCTTCAGATCTGTATTTGTCATCCTCACAATCATTTTCACAATCATCAAAGTCACTATCACATTTATCTTTTTCAGTTGTTGTTTCTGCATCATCTCTGCACTTTGTTTTATCATCAGTACAACCATCTTTGCAAGTTTCATATTTTGTTTCTCTAAACTCAAGAAGTTCATAGCTACATGTTCCTTCTTCACTAACTGTAATATTTAGAACCACACCATTGCAACTGTTTATTTCATCATTATCTTCAGGATATGTTCCTTTGATATCCGGTTTTTCTGTATCAACAATGAATGTTTGTGAATAACTTCGTATATTAGAGAATGCATCTGATACATAAACAGTATAATTGTGTGTTGCGTCTGTGAGTGAGGATTTTGTATATGTATAATAACTACCGCTGGCAGTCATTGTTGTATTGCTTGAAGCTGCATCCATATTTATTTTTGGATATCCACTCCCTTGTGTTTCACTGACACTAAGTTTTATTGTTACGCTTGTATTGTCTAAGTATCCTCCATTGCTTGGTGTTGGGGACACAAAAGTTGCAGTTGGTGCTGTTGAATCGTCAAGTTTGAAATATACAGTGCTGCTTCCAGAATTACTGTATGCATCAGTACACATTACAGTGAAATAAAAATCATAACCACTTGACTCAGCTGTTGCATCAAAAGTATTGCTATGGCTAAGATTATTTGAATTTGCAGGTGTTAGTGCTACATCTGTAGTAATAGCACTTGCACCAATTTTATATGTATCAACTATACATGTTGCAGCTTCGTTTGTTGTAACTGTTAATTGTATATTTTCTGAATCAGTTATTGTTAATAAATTTGTTGGCGCTGTAAATGTAATCACTGGTGGTGTTATGTCTGTTGTTGCAAAACTTCCCTGGCTACTTGAGCCTGTGTTTCCTGATGTATCATTGCTATATACTCTGTAGTAATATGTTGTGCCG
>Ga0114931_10005506_pt1 | contig 15645 bp, 15 predicted proteins | sample 2SBtaG_FD_89579 | JGI IMG/M metagenome (GOLD analysis project Ga0114931, IMG submission 89579) | Deep subsurface microbial communities from Kolumbo volcano to uncover new lineages of life (NeLLi) - 2SBTROV14_V59a metaG | ecosystem: Environmental > Aquatic > Marine > Volcanic | place: Kolumbo...
GTTTTCGAAGCTCTCATGGGCCATGACATGGCACCAGTGGCAGGCCGAGTAGCCGATCGAGAGCAGGATGGGCCGGTCCTGCTCGCGGGCCAGCGCCAGGGCGCTCGCGTCCCAGGGCTGCCAGTGGACCGGGTTGGCGGCGTGCTGAAGCAGGTAGGGACTGGTTTCCTGGTCGAGGCGGTTGCGCGTCATCGGGGAAACTCGTTGCCGTGCGTGGCGTTGCGCGCGAACGGCGCTTGACCTAGGGTCCGGTTAACATGGGGCGCTTTCCCAGGCCAGACAAGCAAGGCTGGAGATTGGCGATGAAGCTACATATCGATATCGACTGCACGCCCGAGGAAGCCCGCCGCACGCTCGGCTTGGCCGACGTGGCGCCGCTTCAGGACGCGATGATGGAGGTCTTGCGCGAGCGCATGATGGCCTTTGCCGCCGAGACCGATCCGGCCGAATTGATGCGGACCTGGATGAGCGGCGCCGGCTGGGAGGCGATGCGCAAGGCTTGGGTGAAACCGGATTCCGGGGGCGGATCGACGTGATGGAGACTCGAGGATGGCGGGGTGACGTCTGGCCAATTTTATGAGCACTATCTATGCGCCGGCGACGGCGCCGGGCCAGGCCGGGATCGCCGTGGTGCGCGTTTCCGGTCCCGAGGCGGGCACCGTTCTCGATCGCCTCGCGGGGGGGCGGCCGGTCCCGCGCAAGGCCGTTGTTCGTTGGCTGAACATCGACGATGAACCGCTGGACCTGGCGCTGGTTCTGTGGTTTCCGGCGCCAGCCAGCTTTACCGGCGAGGACGTGGTAGAGCTCCATCTTCACGGTGGGCGCGCGGTGGTGGCCGCCGTGCTCGATGCGCTCTCGCGTTTGCCCGGATTGCGCCCGGCCGAGGCCGGGGCATTCACCCACCGGGCTTTCGACCATGGCAAGCTCGATCTCACGGCGGTCGAGGGGCTGGCCGACCTGGTCGCGGCCGAGACCGAGGCCCAGCGGCGGCTTGCCTTGCGCCAATCGGGCGGCGCCCTGGCCCGGCTCTATGACGATTGGCGAGAGCGATTGTTGACCGCGACGGCCATGATCGAGGCGGCGATCGATTTTCCCGACGAAGACTTGCCTGCTTCGTTAATCGTGCAGGTACACCACAAGATGAAGCAAGTAAGAGAGAAAATCCAACAGCATCTTGCGGATGGCCACCGGGGTGAGCGTCTCCGCGAAGGGCTTCACCTAGCCATCGTCGGAGCGCCCAATGTCGGCAAGTCCAGCCTCCTCAACCGTCTCGCGCGACGCGAGGCGGCGATCGTCTCGCGTCACCCTGGGACGACCCGAGACGTGATCGACGTCGCTCTCGATCTTGGCGGATATCCGGTCACGATCGCCGATACGGCGGGATTGCGCGAGAGTGGCGACGAGATCGAGGCCGAGGGCGTGCGCCGCGCCCTGGCCCGGGCCGAGGCGGCCGACCTCAAGCTCGCCGTCTTCGCGGCGACGACTTGGCCGGACGGGGACCGGGAGACCCGGGCGATGCTTGGCGCGGATACCCTCGTGGTCGTCAACAAAATCGATCTTTGTCTCGGTCTGGGAAGGTTGGATGCTCATGGTTCAACGGTTTGGCCGATTTCCTGCCTGACCGGCGCGGGTATCGACGCGCTTGTCGCGGAGATCGGACGTCGCGCCGAGGCGGCGATGGACCCGGGGCTATCGTTGATGCTGAGCCGCGCGCGTCATCGGCTGGCCCTTGATGATTGCGTCGTGGCGCTGGGACGCGGGCTCGATGCGCCGTCGCCCGAGTTTTTGGCCGAGGATTTACGGCTCGCGATCCGCGCGCTGGGACGGATTACCGGACGGGTCGATGTTGAGGACGTGCTCGATCGCATCTTCGCCGAGTTCTGCATCGGCAAGTAACCCTGTTTCACGTGAAACAGGGTGGCCCCGAGGTGATCCAGCGGCTTTGACTTATCACCGAGCGACACATAGGGTGCGCACCGTGAACGACTATGATGTCATTGTCATCGGCGGAGGTCACGCCGGCTGCGAGGCCGCCGCGGCGGCAGCGCGTCTGGGCGCCCGCACCCTGCTGGTCACCCAGAAGATCGAGACCATCGGGGCGATGTCGTGCAACCCGGCCATCGGCGGCGTTGCCAAGGGCACGCTGGTGCGCGAGATCGACGCCCTCGACGGGTTGATGGGCCGGGCCATCGATCGCGCCGGTATTCAATTCCGCATGCTTAATCGATCCAAGGGACCGGCGGTTTGGGGTCCGCGCGCCCAGGCCGATCGCGCGCTTTACGCCGGCGCGATACGCGCCCAATTGGAGCGCTGTCCGACGTTGGACATCCGGGCGGCAACGGTCGAGGATCTGGTGATCGACCCGGGCGGTCGCGTCACCGCGATCGTTACCGGCGGTGGCGAGACCATCGCCGCCGGCGCGGTGGTGCTGACCACCGGTACCTTCCTGCGCGGCGTGATCCATATCGGCGAGATCAGCCGGCCCGCCGGGCGGATCGATGATCGCGCGGTGAGCCGTTTGGCGGAGACCTTGGATCGCTTGGGCTTTGTCCTAGGTCGGCTCAAGACCGGGACGCCGCCGCGTCTCCATCGCGATGGCATTGACTGGTCACGGCTTGGGGTTCAGCTTGGCGACGACCCACCGGTGCCGTTTTCTTATATCAGCGATCGGATCGAGCAGACGCAGACCGTATGCCACATAACGGCGACGACGCCAGCGACCCATGCGATCATCCGCGAAAATATCACGCGATCGCCCATGTATTCGGGCGCCATCACGGGCCCGGGTCCGCGTTACTGCCCGTCGATCGAGGATAAGGTGGTTCGCTTCGCCGATCGGACCAGCCACCAGATATTCTTGGAACCGGAAGGTCTCGACGACCCCATAATTTATCCCAACGGCATCTCGACCGCCTTGCCGGAAGAGGTGCAACGGTCACTGATCGCCTCGATCCCGGGGCTCGAGAGCGCCAGGATGACGCGGCCGGGTTATGCGGTCGAGTATGATTACGTCGATCCACGCGAACTTCGTCGCACATTGGAGACGCGGCGCGTCGGCGGCTTGTATTTCGCCGGCCAGATCAATGGCACCACCGGCTATGAGGAGGCCGCGGCGCAAGGATTGATCGCCGGTCTGAACGCCGCCTTGGCGCTGGCGGGGAAGGCCGGTTTCGTCCTCGATCGGGCCGACGCCTATATCGGCGTCATGATCGACGATCTGGTGACCCGGGGCGCGAGCGAGCCCTATCGCATGTTTACGTCCAGAGCCGAATATCGTCTTCTTCTACGCGCCGACAATGCCGACCAGCGTCTGACCCCACGGGGACTGGCCATTGGCTGTGTGTCGGCCGAGAGAGGGGCGCGGTTCGTCGCCAAGGCCGAGGCAATAGTGGCCGCGCGGCGTTTGCTTGATCGTTTGGGTTTGACGCCGACGGCGGCCCGCGATGCCGGGTTCACGGTCAATCTCGACGGTGCGTGGCGCCGCGCCCGTGATCTGCTCGCCAACCCCGATGTCGACATGGCCCGCCTGGCGACGATTTGGCCGGCGCTCGGCGCCCTGCGCGGCGATGTCGCCGAGCAGATGGAGATCGAGGCGCTTTACGCCGGATATCTCGCCCGGCAGGACGCCGACATTCGCGCTTTTCGTCGCGACGAGGCCCTGTTGCTGCCCGATTCCATCGATTACGCCGCCATTGGCGGTCTCTCGCGCGAGGGTCGCGATGCGCTCGATCGCGCCCGTCCAGCCACCCTTGGCGCGGCCGCGCGACTCCCGGGCGTGACGCCGGCGGCTCTGACCGCGCTGTTGCGTCATGTCCGTCGTCGGGGCGACCGGTCGGCGGCGTGAGCGGTGATTTCACGGCCGAGGACTTTCGCGTCGCGACCGGTGTTTCACGTGAAACGCTCGATCGGCTCCAGGCTTACGCCGACCTCCTCGAGCGCTGGGCGCTGCGGGTCAATCTGGTGTCCCGCGCCAGTCTCGCCGATCTCTGGCGACGGCACATGCTCGATTCGGCCCAGCTTCGGCCGTTGCTGCCCAGCACCTGCCGTCGCCTGGTCGATCTCGGCAGCGGCGCCGGGTTTCCCGGCCTGGTCCTCGCGATTCTCGGCGTGACCGGGGTCGAATTGGTCGAGGCGACGGCCCGGAAATGCGCCTTTCTCCGTGAAGTCGCACGGTTGACGGATACCGTCGTGACGATACGCCAAGCCCGGGTCGAAACACTCGACGCCAATCCCGCCGACGTCATTACCGCGCGCGGCTTCGCGCCGGTCTCGCGCCTGTTTCCGCTGGCGTTTCCGTTGGTCAATGACAACACGTTGTTTTTGCTTCCTAAAGGCGCTTGTGTCGATGAGGAATTGACGACGGCGCGAGAGACGTGGACAATGACGCTTCGGCGAATTCCGAGCGCGAGCGATCCTTCGGGCGTAGTTTTGCATATACAAGGATTAAAGCGTGTCGAGCCAAGTTAATTCGAAAACCGATGCGATGGATACAACCGTTGCCAGACGCGGCGGCCCGGCCCGGGTCGTCGCGGTCGCCAACCAGAAGGGCGGCGTCGGCAAGACGACCACGGCGATCAATCTCGCCACCGCCATGGCGGCGGTGCGACGCCGGGTTCTGGTGGTCGATCTCGACCCCCAAGGCAACGCCAGCACCGGGCTCGGAATCGCGCGCGCGGCGCGCGGCACCAGCGCCTACGACGTGCTGATGGGCGACGCGCCGCTGGCCGAGGCGATCCAGCCGACCCGGGTGCCGGGCCTCGACTTGGTGCCCTCGGTGGTCGATCTCTCCGGCGCCGAGGTCGAACTCGCCGGCATGTCGCGCCGCGAGTTCCGCCTGCGCGCCGCGCTCGCCACCGATATCGCGGGCTATGATTACGTGCTGATCGACTGCCCGCCCTCGCTCGGGCTGCTGACCGTCAACGCCCTGGTCGCCGCCCAATCGGTGCTGGTGCCGTTGCAATGCGAATTCTTCGCGCTCGAGGGCTTGAGCCTCCTGCTGGGGACGGTCGAGCGCGTACGGCGCCACCTCAATCCGGCGCTCGGCGTGCTCGGCGTCGTTCTGACCATGTACGACCGCCGCAACAACCTCTCGGAACAGGTCGCCGCCGATGTCCGCGGCTTCATGGGCCGGGTCGTCTACGATACCGTGATCCCGCGTAATATCCGGGTCTCCGAGGCCCCCTCGCATGGCAAGCCGGTGCTGCTCTACGACGTCGATTGCGCCGGCGCCCGCGCTTATGTCCATCTCGCCGGCGAGGTGCTGCGCCGCGAACGCGCGGTGGCGCGGTGAGTACCGCCGGCGATGGCGAGGGCGGCGGCCGTCGGCGCGGCTTGGCGAAGGGCCTCTCGGCGCTGCTCGGCGACGTCGGCGGCGAGCCCTTGAGCGCGGTCGCGGCCGACGGCCCGCAAAAGCTGCCGGTCGAGTTTCTGCGCCCGAGCCGCTTTCAGCCCCGGCGGCGCTTCGACGACGACGGCATTCGCGATCTCGCCGCCTCGATCCGCGAAAAGGGCATCTTGCAGCCGCTGCTGGTTCGCCGCGATCCCGAGATCGCCGGCTCCTATGAAATCGTCGCCGGTGAGCGACGCTGGCGAGCGGCGCAGATCGCGCAGCTTCACGAGTTGCCGGTGGTCGTGCGCGAGCTTTCCGACGGCTAGGCCTTGGAACTGTCGCTGGTCGAGAACGTCCAGCGCGCCGATCTCTCGCCGTTGGAGGAGGCCGAGGGCTACCAGCGCCTGATCGACGAGTTCCAACACAGCCAGGAGGCCCTGGCCAAGGTAGTCGGCAAAAGCCGCAGCCATATCGCCAATACCTTGCGCCTGCTGACCCTTCCCGACGCGGTCAAGGCGATGCTCGACGATGGCCGGGTCAGCGCCGGCCATGCCCGGGCGCTGATCACCGCCGCGCACCCCGAAGCCCTGGCCGAAGCGGTGGTGAGCGGCAATCTCACGGTCCGCGAGACCGAGGCCCTGGTGAGAAACGACGGTAAACCCGGCAAGAAGGGCGCGACCCGAGGCCAGGCCGAGCCACCGATGCCCGACGCCGACACCCGGGCGATCGAACGCAGCCTCGCCGATAGGCTCGGGCTCGCCGTCCGCATCCGCCATCGCGGTCCTGGTGGGCGCCTGGAAATCAATTACCGCGATCTCGAACAGCTCGACGACGTGCTGCGCCGTCTCGGCGGCACCGAGTGAAGCGTTGCTCGGGGAGCCGGGAACGCGACTGCGGCACCGGGCCTGGAGCGCAATCCGAAGAGGTGGAACCATCCGGATTGCGCCAGCCCGCAAGCGCGGGCCGCGGCTCGCGCGGCGATAGCCTGCGTGGCGATTGAATGGAGGACAGCTTTACCGCGTAAAGGTGACCGAAAAATGCTTCAGCGACGCGCCGCGACGGCGATCCGAAGCAGGGTCCGCGCGGTGATCGAGGCCGCCGGCATGCCGGTCGACTTGCAGGTGATCTCGGCCTCGACGACGCGCTCCATCGCCGCCACCGCGCGGTCGCCGGGCCAGCGTCCGACCTGAGCCCGCAGCGCCTTGGCGACCCTGAAATGGAGGGGCGGGCGAAAGAATCTGAGTGCCGTCTCCGGCGGCTTGCCGGCGGCCACCGCGCCGGCCAGCCGGTGCAGCCGTCGCAGATGGCGCTGAAGCGCCCGCAGCAGCGTGATCGGCTCGATACCTTCGAGCGCCGCCCGCCCGAGGCCCCGGTCGAGAGCGATCAGGTCGCCCCCGCAAGCGGCGATAGCCACGGCGTCGGCGGCGACAGCGGCGGCGTCGCCGACACAGGCCTCGACATCGGCGAGCGTGACCGCGCCACGATCTCCCGAAGGGGCGCCGACATAGGCCGCGAGTTTGTCGAGCTCGGCCCGGGTGGTCAGGCGGTCGCCGCCGAGAGCGGTCCGCAGCGCCGCCAGCGCCGCCGGTTCGGCGCGCAGGCCGTGGCCGGCCAGGGTCTCGGCGATGATGTCGTCGAGGCGGTTGCCGTCGTCGGCGTAACAGGCCAGGGCGGCGGCGTTGTCGGCGCCCTCGAAGACGCGCCGCAGCTTGGATCCGCCGCGCAGTTCGCCGGCCTCGACCACGACCAGGGCGTCGCCAGGGTCGCGAGCCAGGAAATCGGCGAACACCGGCGCCAAGGCGTCGCCGCCGCCGCGCAGGCGCACCACCCGGCGGCCACCGGTCAGCGTCAGGGCCGCCGCCGCGTCGTGGAGCAAGGCCGGGTCGTCGCGGATGGCCTCGGCGGCGAGGTCGGCGACCCGGAAGGGATCGCCCGGGTCCTCGACCACGCTCTTGATCAGGGCCAGCACCCTTTCGTGCGCCAATCCATGGTCGGGGCCATGAACCAGGACCGCCCGGACCCGAGGATCGGGTCGGCGGGCGAAAGCATCGCCCCGGCCAGTGCTGATTTTCATCCGGCGCTGATTTTCATCCTCTTATCCCGATCCGGCGGCCGCCTTGCCACGGGCCAGGAAGACGCCCAGCAGGGTGGCGATTTCCTCGGACAGCGACCGCGCCGCGCGGCGCTCGGAATCGCGCTCGGCGGCGAGGGTGGCGAAGTCGGATTTGACCGCGTTGTAGCTGCCGATGGCGCGCGAGCGGTCCTTGTAGACGACCTTGCCGGTGGCGACATCGGTCAAGGTGAATCTGGCGTCGAGGCGGAGGTTGAAACGGGTGATGGTGGCATCGGGCTGAATCGCCAGGGCACTGTAGTATTTCTTGATCGCGATCGCCAAGCGGTAGCGCGGCCGCGCCGGCTGACCGCGCGGGGTCAGGCTGTCGATAAGATCGTTGCGCAGGATTTGACCGATGCGATCGGGGATCGGCGTGATTTCGATCGCGGTCATGGCGGCGACCGTCTGGCGACCGGCGCCGCGACCGTACATCGGCCGGAAGCCGCAGCCGGCCAGGAGGGAAGCCAGCGCCGCCAGGGACGCGAGCGCGCGGCGCCTAGACCACCACATTGACGATCCGATTGGGAACCACGATGACACGGCGCACGGGCCGGTCGCCGATCACGCGTTTGACCGAGTGCTGCGCCAGCGCGGCCGCCTCGGCCTCCGCCTGGGCGCTGTCGCGGGCGAGGTCGATGCGCCCGCGCAGCTTGCCGTTGACCTGAATGGCGATGGTCACGACCTCGTCGCCGAGCAGCGCCGGGTCGGCCTCGGGCCATGGCGTATCGGCCAGCAGCGCGTCGTGGCCGAGCGCCCGCCAAAGCTCTTCGCCGATATGCGGCGTCATCGGCCCGATCAGGCGGACCAGGGCCTCCAGCGCCTCGCGATGGGCCCAGGCGATGTCATCGCCGAGGTCGGTTTCGTCGAGCTTGGCGATGTCGTTGCTGAGTTCGCGGATGCGGGCCACGGCGCGGTTGAAGTGAAACCGTTCGAGATCGCCGGTGGTGGCATGGATCGCCTTGTGGATGGCCCGCCTCAGCGCCCGGGCGCTGGCGCCGAAAGCGGCCGGCCGGGGCGCGTCGCGCGGAGCCAGCGGTGCCGCCGGCTCGATCACCAGGCGCCACAAGCGGTGGAGATAGCGCCACGCCCCCTCGATGCCGGTCTCGGACCACTCGAGGTCGCGCTCGGGCGGACTGTCGGACAGCATGAACAGACGCGCCGTATCGGCGCCGTAATCGGCGATGATGCCGTCGGGCTCGACCACGTTGCGGCGCGATTTGCTCATCTTCTCCGAGCGTCCCGGGGTCACCGGCTGGCCGCTTTCGGCGTGGATCAAGCGGCCGTCGTCGCCCCGCCGGACCTGGCGCGGAAACAGCCAGGCGCCCTCCGCGTCGCGGTAGGTTTGATGGCAGACCATGCCCTGGGTGAGCAAGCCGGCGAAGGGCTCGTCGAGGCTGAGATAACCGCAATCGCGGAGCGCCCGGGTGAAGAATCGCGAATAGAGGAGATGAAGAATGGCGTGCTCGATCCCGCCGATATACTGATCGACGGGAAGCCAGTAATCGACCGCTTGGCGATCCAACGGCGTATCCGCTTGGGCACAGGCGAAACGGGCGAAATACCAAGACGATTCGAAGAAGGTGTCGAAGGTGTCGGTCTCGCGCGTCGCCGCCCCGCCGCAAGTCGGGCAGGCGACATGCTTCCAGCTCGGGTGGCGGTCGAGCGGATTGCCCGGTTGGTCGAGGCTCACGTCCTCGGGCAAGGTGACCGGAAGCTGGTCCTAGGGCACCGGCACCACGCCGCAGCCGGGGCAATGAATGACCGGGATCGGACAGCCCCAATAGCGCTGCCGCGACACCCCCCAATCGCGTAGGCGATAGGTCACGCTGCGGTCGCCTCGGCCGACCGCTTCCAGGCGCTCCGCCACGATGTCCTTGGCCGCGGCCACCGAAAGTCCGTCGAGGAAGGCCGAGTTCATGAGCACGCCATCGCCGGTAAAGGCTTCGTCGGCGATGGTGACCGCGCCCGCGTCGACGTCGCGGGGGGCGATCACCGGGATCACGTCGAGGCCGTATTCGCGGGCGAAATCGAGGTCGCGCTGGTCGTGGGCGGGGCAGCCGAAGATGGCGCCGGTGCCGTATTCCATGAGCACGAAATTGGCGACGTAGATCGGCAGGGCACGGCCTTCATCGAAGGGATGGCGCGCGTCGATGGGCAGCCGATAGCCCTTCTTCTCGGCCCGCTCGATGGCTTCCTCGCTGGTGCCGATGGTGTTGCATTCGGCGATGAAGGCGGCGAGGCCGGAATCGCTCTCGGCCAGGGACCGGGCCAGCGGGTGATAGGGCGAGATGGCGCAAAACGTAGCCCCGAAAATGGTGTCGTGACGGGTGGTGAAGACCTCCAGATCGTCATCGCGGCCGGTCAGGGCGAAGCGCATGCGCAGACCCTCCGAGCGGCCGATCCAGTTCTCCTGCATGGTCCGCACCGAGGCCGGCCAGCGGTCGAGGCGTTTGAGCGCCGTCAACAGGTCCTCGGCGTAATCGGTGATGCGCAGCATCCATTGCGGCAGTTGGCGGCGCTCGACCACCGCGCCCGAGCGCCAGCCGCGCCCGTCGATCACCTGCTCGTTGGCCAGCACCGTGCGGTCGACCGGGTCCCAGTTGACCCAGCTTTCCTTGCGATAGACTAGGCCCTTGGCGAGGAAATCGAGGAACATCTTCTGTTCATGGCGATAGTAGGACGGATCGCAGGTGGCGAATTCACGCGACCAGTCGTAGCTCAGGCCCATGGTCTTGAGCTCGGCGCGCATGGTGGCGATGTTTTCGTGGGTCCACTTGGCGGGATGGACGCCACGCTCGATGGCCGCGTTCTCGGCCGGCATGCCGAAGGCGTCCCAGCCCATCGGGTGAAGCACGTTGTAGCCGCGCGCGCGCTTGTAGCGGGCGACCAGGTCGCCGAGCGTGTAGTTGCGCACATGGCCCATGTGGATGCGGCCCGAGGGGTAGGGAAACATCTCGAGCACGTAATATTTCTCGCGCCCGGGGTCCTCGTCGACGCGGAAGCTGCCGCGCTTCTCCCACTCGGCCTGCCACCTGGCCTCGACTTCCCGCGCGTTATATCGCGACATCGCCCATGCTCTCGGTCCCATCGTTCAACCGCCCACCGTCGTGGCGGCGAGCGCGGCGAAACCTATCACGCGCGCCAAAGGCTTTCCAGCCAGGGCTTCGCCCGGGGGCCCGCGTCGGGCGTGGGCTTAAGGGTCGAAGTCGCTGCCGGTGGAGCGGACCTCGCCCGGCTCGATCGCCGGGTAGAGTGTCTTGACGGCGAGGCCGATGGCGCCGGCGAGGCGCGTATCGGTCGGATCGTCGACCGCCGGCAGACTGATCATCAGATGCACCAGCGCGCGGTCGCGGGCGCAAAACGCGGCGATCAGATAGAGCCGGCTCGCGACCGGGGCGATGTCGGGTCGGCCCTGGCAGAGCGTGCGGCTGTTCGGCGCCGGCGCGCCGGAAAACGCCAGAACCGTACGGTAGCCCTCGCGGGCATCGGCTCCCGGATGGGTGGTGAAGTGGGTCGTCGGGCCGCCGTTGCCGCCTTGCATGGCGGCCACCACGGCGGCATCGAAATCGGCCTTGGGCGCTTTCGTCGGGTTGCCCAGGATCGCGACCTTGAAATCGCGTCCTCCCCCGGCATAGCGGAACTGATCGAGCAGCCCGGTGATCTCGTAGCCGACATAAGTCAAGGTGGTGCCGCTCGCGCAGGCGGCGAGCACCAGCGCCAACGCCACGCCCATCAGCGAGCGGACCATCCAGCGACGGGACGACGGACGACGGATCATGGGAAAAGAAACTAGAGGCGCGCGCGCCCGAGACAAGTCCACCCCGCCCCCGTATGGCAAGACGGTGGCCCTCATGCGCGCGCCGCCAGCGCCTCGCGCAAGGGTCCGAGGTGACGCTCGTAATGACGCCAGCGGCCGACCGAGCGGGTATAGATCGGTTGGCGCACCTGGTCGAAACTGGCGGTATTGACCACCCGCTCGGATTGGTGGAAGCGCAGGCAGCGATCGTCCCAGGCGAGGCCGGCGAAATCGACCAGCCGCCGGGCCGCGCCTTCGAGGTCGGCGACCACGTCCTCGTAGGCGATCTCCAGCATCGGCGGGTCGAGCACCCGCCGCCAATGGTCCATCAGCCGCGCGTAAGCGATGTGATAGGCACCGAGGTGCCCGAGATCGTAGGTCTGCGGATTGCCGCGCGCGAACAACTGGAAATAGGCCGAGAGCCCGGTATCGAGCGGATCGCGCCGGCAGTGAATGATCCGCGCCCCCGGCAGCAAGCGGGCGATCAGGCCGAGCAGCAGGAAATTGTAGGGCAGCTTGTCGGTGGCCAGGGCCGCGTCTCCGGCGGATGCCATCCGCGCATCCAGATAGGCGCCGGCGAGAGCGTCGAGTTCGGCCGTGCCGAGCCCGTCGAGGCAGGCGGGAAAAGGGGTGGTGGACGAGAGCCGGCGCATGAGATGGGGGATATCGTCGCGCTCGCCGCCGCCATGGACGGCCGGGTGCGCGGCCAGGATCTGTTCGACCAGGCTGGTGCCCGAACGCGGCAGGCCGACGATGAACAGCGGCCTTCGATCGTGATTCCCGGCCCGGCGCGATGCCGGTCCCGCGCCCTCGGCGAAGAACGCGATGATCTCGTCGACGGTGGCGGCGACGGTCGCCGGATCGAAGGCGGTCGGACGCAAGGCGTTGGCGGCGTCGATCTCGACGAAGGCGTCGTCGTAGGCATCACGCTGGTCGTGAAGCCGGCCCAGGGTGAAGCGCAGCAGCCGGTGTTCGCCGATCTCGAGATCGCCCCCGGCGATCGCCGTCTCGATCCGGGCGATCGCGCTCTCGGTCGCATCGAAACGCGGTGCTAGCCGGCCGTGGACGGCGAGCAGATCGGCGCTCGCCGCGCCGCGCGCGATCGCGGCGGCGGCGAGATCGTAAGCCTCGCGCGAGCGGCCCTTCATTTCCAGCAGCACGGCCTCGCGGTTCAGCGCCCGCTCGCGGTTGGGATCGCGCGGGGCGATCGCGCGATGGCGGGCCAGGGCGGTCTCGATCTCGCCGGCGTCGATCAGCGCCGCGCCCACGCCATAGGCGGCGTCGAGATGGTCGGGATCCTGTTCGAGCACGGCCTCGAAGGTGGCCCGGGCATCGGTCACATGGCCGAGTTCGCGATAGACCGTGCCCAAATTGATGCGCGCCTCGATATAGCCCGGCCGCGCCGCCACCGCCGCGCGCAGATTGGCGAGCGCCTCGTCGAGCCGGCCCAGGCCATAGAGCACCATGCCGAGATTATTCCGCGCCTCGGCATAGCCCGGACGATGGCCGAGGGCCTCGCGAAAGCACATCGCCGCGTCGGCGAGCTGTTCCCGGGCCAGATGCACGGCGCCGAGGTTGTTATGCGCCTCGGCCAGATCGGGCGCCAGGCGCAGGGCGTCGCGGGCGGCGATCTCGGCGTCGTCGAGCGCCTCGAGCGCCAAATGCACGGCGCTCATGTTGTTATGCGCCCGGGCGTCGTCCGGGGCCAGGCGCAGGGCCTTGCGACAACAGGTTTCGGCGCCGTCGAGGTCGCCGCCGGCCAGCAGCGCGGCGCCCAGGCTCATCAGGGCCTCGACATGATCGGGCTTGATGCGTAACGCCCGGCGAAAGGCGGCGACCGCCTCGGCCATCCGTTCGGCGCTTTGGTACGCGAGGCCCAGATTATAGTAATAGAGCGGATTGCGCCGGCCCAGGCGGGCGGCGTGACGGAGATGCTCGATGGCCTCGTCCGGGCGGCCGTTCTGCCCCGCGACGACGCCGAGGAGATTGAGCGCGTCGGGATTGTCGGGGTCGTCGGCGATGATCGTGCGATAGGCCCGTTCCGCCCGGTCGAGGCGTCCGGCGCGATGGTGCGCGACGGCGGCCTCGAGAGCGGCCCTGGTCGCGCGCGCGCGCGTGCTATTCGTTCCTACCGCCATGACGTCAGCGAAGGCCACGACATCACGGAAGTTTTGACTGGAGCGACGTGACGCGCCGTTCTCGGCGGTGGCTGCCTCACCCGGCGGCGCTGGCGATGCGCAGCTCTCGCGCCCGCGTGAGGATGGTGTTTTCGAGATCGCGCGCGGTGGCCGCGTCGACCTTGCCATCGACCCAGTTGCCGGCTTGATCGCGCACCTGGCGGAAGACGGCGACGCGAAGCCCGTCGGCGCGCAGCTTGCGGGTCAGGATATAGGCGGTCATCTTGAAGCGTTCGTTGTCGCTTTCGGGCGGCGAATACCAGTCGGTGATAATCACGCCACCGAAGGGATCGGCCGAGGCCAGGGGCAGGAACGACAAGGTGTCGAGCGTCGCCCGCCAGAGATAGCTGTTGACCGGGATCGGCGCCGTCGGCGAGGCTTTCTTGTCGCCACCGAACAGCGAATTCCCATCGCCGCCGAACAGCGAGCCTTGTCCCGGGGTCGGGTCGAGCCGAACCTCGTTCTTGGTCTTCGGCGTGTCGTATTCGTATTTGTTCTGGGCACAGCCGACGACCAGAAATCCGCCGATAACGACAGTGGCCAATACCCGAAACGATAAGCGAGCCGGCGCGATCACCATGATCCACCACTCCCTGCGCGATTGATTGTGGAACGTCGAAGCTCCAATCCATGTTTATAGCAAACCCGAGCGATGAAATTCAAGTAAGGCGCGGGCGCGGGCGCCGATCAAGGACGCCAGCCGAAGCGGTCGGCCAGGGCGTCGGGAATTTTCTCCCAGGCGCGCGTTCGCTGGGCCGGGGTGAACACCGAACGCCATTCGTCGATGGCGCCCTTGCGCAGATGGATGGTCTCGGCCTTGGCGTCGCGGGCGAAGCCGGCGGGGTCGATCTCGTAAAACGCCAGCAGGCGATCGAAATAGCCGTCGGCATCGGTGCGGAAGGTCTCGAAATCGAGGAAAGCGACCTCGATCGCGCCCGCCTCGGCGGCGGTCACCCAATCGTCGATGAAGGTCATCGCGAGCGGCAGGTAGTGATTTATATGCCAATCGAGCTGCGCGCCAAAGGGCTTGGCGAAGAATCCCGCCGGCGGGGTCGTCTTGCGCCACAGCGGGGCCAGCAGCCGCTTGCGCACATCGCCTTCGAGGAAATGCGCCCAGGACAGGGTCGCTTGGCGCGGCTCGCGAAGGTGGATCACGATCCGCTTGATCCCGGCCCGGTCCAGGGCCTGGAGATTGGCCGCCGTGGCCGCCAGATGCTCCTTGGCCGCCAGACCGCCCCGGGCGAGGTCGCGGGCGCGGTAGGGAACCACCAGACAGTCGGGAAAGAGACCGATCGAGATATGGCCCTGGGCCAGCGCCAAGCCCTCGGCGAGCTTGTTCCAAATGCTCTCGCTGGCCGATTTGGGCAGGGCGTTGATGACGATCCCCGGCAGTCCGCGCGCGCGCGCCCGGCGGCGTCGGGCGTCGTGATCGGCGGCCTCGGCGCGCACCGGATAGATGCCGAGCAGGGCGCGGGCGATCACCGCGACCGCCTCGCCGCCGCGCTCGCGGGCCAGCAACAGATTGGCCAGCGCCGCCCGCAGCGGATGGTTGTTGGGCGCGCCGAGAAGCATTTGCCGGTAGGCGTCGATGGCCGCGTCGGCGAGGCGGGCGCCGCGCGCCTCGTCGCCTTCCTGGTAGGCCAGCGAAGCCAGCAGGGTGAGGGCGTCGGGTTGGCGCGGGACGAGGCGCAACGCCGCCTCGTAGAGCGACCGCGCCTGGGCCAGATCGCCGGCCGCGTGCCGATCGCGGGCGCGGGCGATCAGGGCGTCGGGGCCGGCCATCGCGGCCGGAGACGGAGAATCAGACGGGAACATGGAGGCGGAATGGTCCACGGATTGCCGATGGGTGGCGATTATAGCGTGTCATGCGCCCGGCGTGGACCCCGGGAAAAGGGACAATCGGGGTGTAATCTGTTGCATATGTGCAACACCGTGGATTTTTTGTAACGCACCGGGTCGTTGGAGTCTTGACCCGATGCCCGTCCGCGCGTCTATTTTCACGGTGTTTCCATGTGGAAGCATTGGGGGGGATTCCCCCGCGTTCGCGGGGGCTGTGTTCGACGGGTCGTCGGACGGCATCCCCGCGCGATACCAGATGAGAGGGAATCATGAAGAAATATCTCTACGGAACGACGGCGCTCGCCGCCGCCGGCCTGATCGCCGGCCCGGCGCTCGCGGCCACCCCGCTCCACATGGAGCTCGGCGGCTACTTCCAGCAGATGTTCGGTTA
>Ga0114931_10005507_pt1 | contig 15644 bp, 10 predicted proteins | sample 2SBtaG_FD_89579 | JGI IMG/M metagenome (GOLD analysis project Ga0114931, IMG submission 89579) | Deep subsurface microbial communities from Kolumbo volcano to uncover new lineages of life (NeLLi) - 2SBTROV14_V59a metaG | ecosystem: Environmental > Aquatic > Marine > Volcanic | place: Kolumbo...
TCAGAGCCGCGACAGTTATGGAGCGGGTGAGGGTTTTTGTGTTGGAACGTCTTACGCTTCCTAACGGGCGCGGCTCTTTTTCGTAGCTGAATTTCTCAAAATTCAGACGGTGCGACGTTGATACTGCGAAGGCTGAATTCTGAGGAATCCAGCTACGGAGTTAAAAAACTCGACGGGTTCGTATCGAATGTGGGTTCACGTCGAAACGCGGATTCACGTGGCCCGACTCCTTGACAGTCGCGGCTCTGAAAATATGCGACTCAGAGCCGCGACAGTCATGGAGCGGGTGAGGGTTTTTGTGTTGGAACGTCTTACGCTTCCTAACGGGCGCGGCTCTTTTTCGTAGCGGAATTTCTAAAAATTCAGACGGTCTCGCCCGTCAGGCTTTTACTCAGGCGATTCAGCGCTTCATTTTCGATTTGTCGAACGCGCTCTCTAGTCAGACCTAGCGTTTCGCCGATTTTCTTCAGCGTTCTGGGTTCCATATCGTCGAGGCCGAATCGCATCCTGAGAATGGTTGCTTCTCGCTGGTCCATCGTTTCCAGCATTGCGAAGACATGCTGAAGATTGTCGTGATCGATCATCTCATCTTCGGGGCCTTTAATACGTTCGTCGGGAATCATCTCACCCAGCGACCATCCCGATTCCGACTGATCCGTCTGCGGAGACGAGTTGTAAAGCTGAATCGCTTTTTTCACAATCTTGAGTTTCTTCTCGGGCAATTTCAGTTCGACAGCAACTTCTTCGGCTGTCGGTGTTCGATTCCATGCGTCCTGCAGCTTGGCGGTGGCTTGTCGCCATTTGCTCAGCAGCTCCACCATGTAGGCGGGAATGCGTATCGTCTTTGCAGAATTCACCAACGCACGTTTAATCGATTGTTTGATCCAATAACTCGCATAGGTACTGAATCGCGTTCCCATCGTCGGGTCGAATCCCTCGACGGCACGCAAGAGACCGAGATTTCCTTCCTCAATCAAATCCTGGAGAGGTAATCCTTTTCCTGTGTAGGCACGGGCGATGTTGACCACCAGCCTTAAGTTTGCGCGAACCATTCTGTCCCGGGCAGCGTTTTCTCCCTCGGCGATTCGGTAGGCAAGCTCTTTTTCTTCGTCAGCGGATAATAGTGCTGTCTCGTTGATCTCTCTCAGGTAGGTTTCCAACGGTGTTTGCACGGAACTCGATGACCGTCTGCGCGTCGTCTTTTGCATGAATAACCCGTTCTTTTTTTTAACCCTGAGTTGCGACGATCAAAACTGTAAACTCGACCCGTAGCGGTTTTGCGTTTCAATTTGGTTCCTGTCAGAAACTTCAGCTTCCCGAATACGAACAAGACGAACTTTTAGACGCTGAGTGCAGGAAATCTCTTAAGGAATTTATCGTCGCTGCAAACTGAAAGCTGTTGAACAACTTTCACGCTTAGGGAATTCACGCAAGATACGGTAGAAATAAAGGAATCGTATCGGAGATACTGAAAACCATTCCGGTATGGAATCTGCAAACTGAAAAGCTGGCTCACAATGTAGGGAACTTTGCGCCCAAAGTCATCGATTCGTTTGTGACGATTCCCGGAATAGCCTTGATGATTTCCAACTCTATGATGAGTGTCACCAGACGAATAATTTCCCACCAATTCCAGGTTTCCAGGCGTAACTACTTTTTAGAAACGACGTTACGCATCTGCTGTTCGAATCGACGATTATCGATGCCTATCGAAGGCCAATGTTTCTTAGAAGAAACCGGGAGATTCGCACAGTTTGTAGCGGAAATGTCGGTTATTTCGAGTAGAATCATCGAAGCAATCGTGCTTCTCACTGAATACGCTGTTACGGGCAATTTGTCGGGGATCGTCTTGAATTCCTGAGTGACGGACAGAATTGGTTTCAAAATCACAGCTTGAAAAACAGAAGATCGTCATGCCTCTGAAATCCGATAACGAAGAAGAACCTTCCATCAATCTCACACCGATGATCGATGTGGTTTTTCTTCTGATCATCTTCTTTATGGTGGGTTCGCAATTTACGAAAAAAGTCGATCCGGAAATCGACTACACCATTGCCCTGCCCACTGTTTCGGATTTGCAACCGCTTACCGACCGCCCTGATCCCATCACAATCAACATCACGGACGAAGGGAAGACGATCGTCTTCGGCGGCGCGCTAACCGCGAAAGGATTCGAATGTAACGATGCACAACTCGAAGCGTTTCTCAAACAATTGAAAAAAAAAGATCGACAGACGAACTTCGATCATAGTGTGATTATACGAGGGGACGGCAAAGGAAAATACCAACGTATCATGGACGTAATCGGAATGGTGAAGCAGGCGAAGTTCAACAAATTGACGCTTGCAGCCAAGCCGGTTAAAATCGAGTAATCGTTCTCTCGGAGGAAAACCATGAGGGAATCATTTGCGCAACTGGTCGACGGAATCAGCGGCAACGGCGAGTTAACGCGCGATGCGATCTTCTGGGGGTTATTGCTGGTCGGTTTGGTATTCGCCACAGTGCATCTCATTACGATGCTGGTCACCAAATGGGGTGACCGTAAAGCGACGACAAAGTCGTTAATCTTCTCAATCCTCGTTCATGTTTCCTGTGCTCTGGGTCTGATCGCAATCAATGCTCCTGAGACAATCGTGATCAAAAAGGATCCTCTGCCGAAGAAAAAACCCGAATTCACCATCGAGGACGAATTAGTCACTTCGATGGAGAAAGTGGAAGAAGACGAATCGGGGAACACGCCGATCTGGAAGAAACTCTCCAAGCCAGTCGAGGTGAAAATGCAGCGTCAGGAAGAGCTTCCGCGAATCCCTGAAACGGTCGAAAACCCCAAACGAGAACCCGATAAAATCACGCCTCCCGAATTGACCCAACCCAAGATCAGCAGCACACCCGAAAAACCGATTGTCACCCCCACGCCCCAACACATTGGGCGCAAAGCTCCCGAAAAAATCGCCATACTTCCCAAGCAAGTGGAAAAGATCGAAGCAGAGAAGCGACCGGAAATTTCGAACCCCACGCCCATCGTCCACCGATCACCAATTAATCGAATGAACCAACAAAACGAAAAAGTAGACCGTGAATCGGCAAAAGGGGACATCGACCGTCTCGAAAAATCGATAGATCCGAACCGCAAACTTCTCACCGACAATTCTGTCCTCGATCCCAGTGCGTTTCTTAAACGCAGTCAAGCTGGCCATCGTGTGCAATTGCGAGGTGGACCGGCTCCTTCCAATCTCCCCTCGGTTTCATCCGGTTCCGTCGCCAAAAAATCTGGCGAAGGATCGAAGGGGCGTTCATTCGGCAGCCCCAGAATTAGCCGTATTCTTACCCATCCCCAGGATGGCATCCAAGGGGGAGGAGTCACGCGACTTCGGCCCGATCGTATTCCAAGTTCACCAAATTCCACGGCAAACAGACCGGTTGCGGTCCGACCCGGACCAAAAACATCGTCGTCCAGAGAAGGACTCGTTCCCAACGTGGTCCGTTCGCATCCCAGAAGTACGTCACCCCGAAGAAATCTTCTCCCTTCGACTTACCGTCTGCGTAGTCTCGTCAATCGTCGAAAAACCGCCCGAAAATTTGGTGGAACCGATGCTTCTGAAGAAGCCGTCGAGCGTGGACTGCTCTGGCTGGCAACCCACCAACATCAAAATGGTTATTGGGATGCCGATGCTTACGGTGCAGGAAAAGTCGGCATCGACGAAAATGGAACCGACCGACGATTTGCCGGAAAACACGGCGATGTCGGTGTGACAGCTCTTGCAGTATTGGCGTTTCTCGCGGCAGCTCATACACACGAAGAAGGGAAGTATTCACCCAACGTCAGAAAAGCGATGGGCTGGTTAATTGATCAACAGAAAGATGACGGTTTTTTGGGAGGGAACGCCACACACTATGCGAAAATGTACTGTCACGGCATGGCAACCTATGCCTTGGCGGAAGCTTACAGTATGCAAAACGATCCCACGATCAACGCAGGTTTACGAGAAGCGGTCAAATCAGGTGTTCGCTATATCCTCTCCGAACAAAACTCAACCGACGGTGGCTGGCGTTACCTCAAAGGGCAGCATAGCGATATGAGTATGTTCGGTTGGCAATTGATGGCGCTGAAAAGTGCGGAGCACTCTGGAATCAAAATTCCCGAAGCTGCTAAAAAACTGATGATCAAGTTCTTAAACGAGATGAGTCAGGGAGAACAAAATGGCTTGACAGGCTACCAGATGGGGTTTGCAGTCACCCCCGTGATGACCGCCGAAGCTCTTTTCTGCAAACAGATGTTTCGCATCAAGCGAGATCATCCTGCAAGTGTGGAAGCGACGGACTATCTCTTGAAAAATCTCCCCAAGCGTTCTCAATACAATTTATACTACTGGTATTACGGAACGATGTCGATGTACCAAAAGGGTGGCGATGCTTGGAAAAAGTGGAACGCTCGAGTCCGCGATCAGCTCGTCGCGATGCAACGAAAAGAGGGAGACGAACTGGGAAGTTGGGATCCGTCCGGTCCCTGGGGAGCATACGGCGGGCGCGTTTATTCCACCGCCTTGGGGACTCTCTGCCTGGAAGTTTACTACCGCTATTTACCCCTCTATAGAATGGGGTCACAAGAAGGGGAGAAAAACTAAACGTCCTTCTCGTCGAACCACTTGCGACGAACTTTGCTTTTTCAAGAAATTTACACGATCGACTCCATTGTAGGCTGCGCGAAGATCGATACAATTCGGCCTGAAATCGCATTGTAAAACTGTCGGTGCTTGAAATTTGTTTATTGCAAAGGGGAACGCTTTCGATGCAGCTTTTGCCGCTTGATGTATGCCAATCGGACGTCGAGAAGTCGCGAAAAAATGGGAAATTCATCCTGCTGGGCGCTTTGATTGGGTTCACGTTGTTTGGAACATTGACCGGGTTCGCTCCTTCGGTATCGAAACCGGTCGATGCCGAAAAAAAAGAAAATTCGAAACTCGACGATACGAATCGCACTATTGTCAAGTTAATCCCCGACCAGAAAGCACTCTTCGGCACTCCCGAGACTCTGATCGATCTCGCCAGCCTTTTTAAGAAAAGCGATTTGGTAAAAGACGGAGAGAAACTGAAGTGGGAAGTCGTATTCAATAAAAAGAAAAAAGTCGTCGGTGCGAAAATCGAAAACGACGAGCTCATTCTCGAATGGAAAAAAACGGGGAAAACGGAAATTGTCATTCGCGCTACAAAATCGAACGGCGAAATCATCGACAGTAAGTTCATGGAGTCGGTGTGGGTTGCTGATTATTGGAAGCTCGCTTTCACCGTCATCGGTGGGTTGGGAATTTTCCTCCTGGGTATGAAAAGCATGTCCGACGGGTTACAGGCGATTGCTGGCCAGGGTTTAAGACGGATGATTGCACTCGTCACTGATAACCGAATTATGGCAACCGGAGCAGGCGTCATTGCCACCATGGTTGTGCAATCGAGTTCGATCACCACCGTGATGGTTGTCGGTTTTGTCAACAGTGGGTTTATGATGCTCTCGCAGGCAATCGGCGTCATCATGGGAGCCAACATCGGCACCACGTTTACCGGCTGGATTCTCGTGTTGAAAATTGGGAAATACGGACTACCAATCATGGGGATTGGGATTTTCGTTTATCTCTTCTCGAAGCATGAAAAAATTCGTTTCTTCGCTTTGTTCGCCACCGGTTTGGGAATGGTGTTTTTCGGTCTGGAAACCATGAAAGACGGCTTCACGATGGTGAAAAACCTTCCTGAGTTCGAATCATGGTTTCATGAGTTCGATGCCTCGACCTATTTTGGCGTTCTCAAGTGCGCTGCGGTCGGATGTATTTTAACATTCATCGTGCAGTCTTCTTCAGCCACGTTGGGAATTACCATTGGACTGGCGCAAATCCAAATTATTCCGTTTGAAACCGCAGCCGCCCTGGTTTTGGGAGAAAACATCGGCACAACCATCACCGCGTGGCTGGCCTCTTTCGGGGCCACAACCAACGCGAAACGAGCCGCTTATTTTCATGTGCTTTTTAATCTCGTCGGTGTCGCGTGGATTACGGCTGTCTTTCAGTGGTATCTTCCGATTGTCGAATCCATCGTCGGAACCGACCCGTCCACCGGAGAAATCAATAACATCACAACGGGAATTGCCACGGTACACACTGGATTCAACGTAGTCAATACGCTGGTCTTTCTACCGTTTTCTACGATCCTCGCCAATCTTCTCGTCAAACATTTCCCGAAAAACCTCATAAGGAAAAACCCCACCTCACCAGCCTGGACGTTCGAATGCTGGAAACGCCATCCATCGCCATCGAACAATCACGCGTCGAACTCATGCGGATGGCCGAAGGTTGTCAGAAAATGATGGTTTGGCTGAAGGATTTGACATCCTCCGTAGAAGAACCCGATCCTGTGGTGGTACAGAAGCTATTCCACCGCGAAGAAGTTCTCGACACTGTTCAGGATGAAGTCGTTTCCTTCATGACGCACCTTCTTACTGCCAATGTCCCACAATCGATTATCGACGAAGGTCGCCGCCAGCTTCGCATGGCTGACGAGTACGAATCGGTCAGCGATTACATCGCCAGCATTTTGAAATTCCATCTTAAACTGCGAAATCAGGGGCACTCTTTCGATCAAGAGCACCGCGAAGATATTCTTCAACTTCATGACATGGTCGATCAATACCTTGCCTTGGTCGTGGAAGGATTCCAGAATCGCCAACCGGAAGTCATCACCAAAGCCAACTCGATGGGGTCGGAAGTCACCCATTTGGCAAAAGTCCTCAGAGACCGACATCTCGATCACCTTACGACAGAGCGAACCGAACCGCACATCAACGTAGCGTACATGGCCACTCTGAATTCCTATCGCAGAGTGCGCGACCACGCCAAAAACATTGCCGAGGCTCTCGCCGGAGAAAAATAGAAACCCGTTCCCATGTCCGATGCTTCTTCGCCTATTTTCGAAGAATCCGAATCGCTCGGCAGTACCTCATCAGTCGGTCAAACAACCGACGAAGGCAAAGGACGAATTTTTCCCTGCGAAAGCTGCGGTGCCGATTTGGAATTCAACATCGGCGTGCAACTTCTCAAGTGTCCCTTTTGCGGTGCCGAAAAAAAAATCGAACTCCCTCCCGACCGGGAAATCGAAGAGCAGGATTTTCACGCCATGCTCGAACGCATGGAACGTCTGCACGAAAAAGACACCGCAGGAAATCTTCGTGAAGTCTCTACGGGAGAGAACGAAGTCCGCTGCGAAAGTTGCGGCGGTACCGTCGTTTTTCTGGGAACGCTTACCAGCAGTGAATGTCCCTATTGCGGATCACCCATTCAAAGAGAGCACGTCCACTCCTCGACACGTCGCATTCCAGTCGATGGAGTACTCCCCTTTCTCATCGATAGAGAAAAAGCGAGATCGAATCTTTCCGCATGGGTGAAATCGCGGTGGTTCGCTCCCAACGACTTCCTCAAACGGGGAATCGACGGAAAATTTCACGGTGTCTATCTTCCTTTTTGGACCTACGATTCCTTCACTTTTAACCGCTACGACGGAGAACGCGGCGAGCATTACTGGGTGACAGTCGGCAGCGGAAAAAACCAACAGCGAGTACGACGGACTCGGTGGTACTCCGCTTCGGGCGAGTTCCAAAGATTCTTCGACGACGTTCTCGTTCTGGCGGGAAAAGGGTTACCCAGAAAATACATGACCGCATTGGAACCATGGCCCCTTTCGCGATGCGTGCCGTTCAATCAGCAAATGCTTGCCGGTCACTTCGCCAGAACTTACGATATTTCTTTGAAGGAAGGATTCGGCGAAGCGAAATCTCGAATTGAGACAGCCATTGAGAGAGATGTTCGTTCTCGCATCGGCGGTGACGAACAGCGAATTCATTCGCTGAAAACCTGGTACTCTGCCATCACTTTCAAGCATCTTTTGCTACCCACATGGCTGATGGCTTACCGCTACAAAGAAAAGTCATTCCAACTGGTCGTGAATGCCGCAACTGGAGAAGTCCAGGGGCAACGCCCCTACAGTTGGGTGAAGATTACGTTTGCAGTGTTGGGTGGTCTCGCCGCTGCTCTTGCAGTTGCATTCTCCGCCTCGAATTGAGCGAAGACGGCTTCCAAGAGATGCACGAATCGCGAAATCCGCTGTGTTTCAACTTGTCGCCATTGACGGTTTCTGTTACAAGCTGCGAGCTTTTCTGCCAATACAGAATCATGATCGCTTCAAGGATGAACGATATGAGCGAAAAGATACCCTCGATTCCGGTCAGCCCAACGATGAATCGAGCATTGAAGAAACGATTGTTTGCAGCAATTCCCTTTTGTTTGGTGTGCCTGCCGTTGACCATCGCGGTGGTTGCACACGCCAAAGGTTCGATACCTCAGCAGGTGAAAGAAAATCACGATCGTCCTGCACTGGCTTTTTCGCAATACTACATCAACCTGGGGCAGGTCGCGCCGTCCCCTGTGATTGGTGCGAGGTTCTCTTTCAAGAATGTCAGCGACCACGTTGTCACGATTAAAGAAGTCGTGCCGAGTTGCGGTTGTCTCAGCCCACGGTTGGCGAGGAAAATCTACAAACCGGGAGAAGTCGGAGAATTTATTCTCCCAGTGGAAACACCCAGCCAGAAACCGGGGCCGAAAGAGTTTTGGATCGACGTCACCTATGAAGACTCGAAAACACGCAACGTCATTCTCGCCTTCAACGCAATCCTTCCCGAAAAACAGGTGATGGTAAAACCGAAAGCGTTAATCATTTATCAGTTTGGAAACCGCAAGACCGAACGAAGTATTTCCGTTTTCGATTATCCCGATACCGGCCTGAAGTTGATCTCTGCCCATTGCAATTCGAAGTTGGTCCGGGTTCGTATGGGAAATCAGAATTTGAAAGAAAACGGTCATCGTAAAATGCAGGTCGATCTCATCATCGACGAAAAGATCCCTCCGGGGAAACACATTTCGCTGCTGACGATTCAAACCGATCATCCAAGGTACCGGGAAATCAACGTCCCCGTGCATCTCTACGGACCCGAAGCGAAGACGACTTCGGCAACAAAAGATCTCAACGAAAACAGAAAATAACTCTCAAGCACCGAGTTTGTACGGTTTTCTCGCAGTTCGCTTCGTCTCGAAGCTCAAATTGACGAAATCCCCGGTTTCTCTTACACTTCCGACCCCTTCACACTCCACTTCTCTTCTGAAATCGCACCGATTTCGAACCGAACCGTTGCTCTCGAATGAAACGACTATCAATTCCGACGGATCGTCCTCTGCGTACTGCCCTCTGGGTGGTGATGTGCGGTGCTTCGTTGTCTCTCGGCTGCCAAATGCTTGATGGAAACCAGTTTCGGAGTGAATCGGGCTTAACCCACAATTCGAGTTTCAAACTCGCGAAGAACCTTGTGGCGACATCGAACCGACTCGATATTGTGAAGCTGGAAGTGTTCCTCGTAGAGAGACCGCTGGGTGATCCGCTGTTGGAGCAGGACGGTGTCTGGAGCGAACTTGGTTTTCTGGGACCGTTGAGCGATCGTGAAAAAAAATCGCTGGAGGAATTGGGATTTCGCGTTGGACATAGTTCCGCCAATCCGCCACCCCAACTCGAACAGCTTCTCGCATTGGGAAAGAAGAAGAACCGATTTCAATTGGTGCGTTCTCAGACGAATGTGTCGTCTAATGTCATCGCTTTGCTTTCCGATTCTGAAACCGAACTTCAAACGAGTCCCTACTATCCTCACTGCCGGATTGAACTCCCAACACATGAAGGAATTCAAGCCAGAGAATATTCGAACGCGCGCTGCCTGCTGAAAGTGAAAGTACAACGGATTCAGGATGGATGGGCGACGTTTGAATTTTCACCCGAGATTCAGTTTGGAGAGATGAAATGGCAAGCCGCTCCGGTTGAAGAGGGCGGCTGGACAGGACGTACCACACAGGATGTGGAAACATTGTTCGATCATCGGTTTTCCGTCACTTTGAATCTGGGTGAAATGGTCGTGATTGGAGCGCAGACCGATGCTCCGACGTCCCTGGGAAAACACTTCTTCATTGGATCGGACGAGAGCAACAGAATGCAACGGCTGATTGTCGTGCGACTGGTGGAATTACCGACAATCAAAGCCGACTCGAATTTCATTCCGGCAAACCGCTAGCGCAAAATACGATTCATTCTTCGGTAGACTCGATCAATGAAGACCCAACGCTTCTCCACAGGCGTGGCATTCTGAGGCGTCCGCCGCAACCTTCACGCCACACGCCGGGCAAGTATGGATGTTAATTGAGGATTCCTCGGATTCGTCATCCTGAATGTAGGTTTTTCCTTTGTAGAACTTCGCAACGAAAATGAAAGCGATTGCCGCTAACAATAATAACCCTGTGAAGAACCAGTAGTATGCCGCACCTTCCAGTTTGCTGCTCATATCTTCGTTTTGAATTAGTAAATTCACCATAAAAGTAATGAAATTCCCCAATGCCACCGAAGCTAGAAACAATGCCATCACAAGCGATTTAATTTTTTTTGGGGCTTGCGTGTAAGAGAATTCGAGACAGGTGATGGAGATCATGATTTCGGCACCGGTTAGAAGAATATAGGCGAAAATTTGCCAGACGATGCTCGGACGAAAACCGGTTGCTGCTACGTTCGGCCAAACTCTCGCTGCATATTCGTGCGATCCCACAGGAGGCTTCGCTGCATTGGAAAGCACCTCGAACTCGCCTAAAGTGACGTAATCTCCACCCCAGTTATCGAGAATTCTCAGGAGAACAAACTCGGCCTCGACTTCTCCACCGGGAAAATCGAAAGTCTGTGTTTCGTGACTTTGTTTAAGATCGAACGTGCCAACACTTTTCCAGGGACCAACGCGGGTCGCTGAAACTTTCACTTCAAATTTCTTCGCCATGCAGTTGCGAACATGCTCATCGGTCGCTTCTGTCATACCCTCGTTGTCTTCGGCTTTCTCGTATTGAGCTACAATAAACTTTTTGGCATCGACAAACGGGCTTACGGAAACAGAAGAAATCTTCCAGGCTTTTCGCTCTCTGAGTCGAATGGCGATATCCTGAGGAAAGAAATTGTCCCCTTTCTTTTCAGCTTCCTGTCGCTTGCTGGAGATCCAACCGGTATTGTCTTCTTTGCCGTCGAGAATGTTCTCCACTGCGAATTCTTCCGAATCCGGTTCGGAGGGAGATTTCTTTATTTTATTCTCTAGTTTATTTTTCTCTGTTTCTGTTTGAGTCGATCCGACATTCTCTTTTTCGACCATGAACGGCCTGATAATTTCACCACCGGTGATTTCGCTTTCGATCCACGCTGGGAGTGCAAATGCGGCAGTCGTAATAAAGAAACCGATCGAAACTTTGCGCAGCGGAGTGAGGGGAAAAAAAGAATTGATTGCAGGATAAATGACGATCGAGAATAATGGGATGAACGTGAGGATAAAGATGGGATTGATTGCTCCGATCTGTGAAGGAAGCCATTCGATTCCCATCCAATGCAAATCCATCCTCCGAGCCTGAATAACCCATGCCGAGCCGGTCTGGTCGAACACTGACCAAAACATGGAAACCAGCACATAGATCAACAAGAGATTCAGAATGGCTCTTCGTCCTTCGCCACTGGAAGCTTCTTTCAAAACCGCAGAACCACCTGGGGGAATGTGGACAAACTTATTACGTCCCAACCAGAAGACCCATGTTGCCAGCATCATCAGAACTCCGGGAACACCGAAGGCAATACTCGGACCGTAATTTTTAAGGAGAACTGGTGTAAGCAATGTGGAGATGAACGCTCCAACATTGATCGAGAAATAGAATATCGAGAACACATTGCTCACTAGATGTACATTTTTCTTACCAAATTGATCTCCGACATGAGCTGAGACGCAGGGTTTGATCCCTCCCGATCCTACAGCGATTAAAGTCAACCCCAGCGCCAACCCCAGCCTCGTTTCATCCATTGCTAAAGTGAGATGTCCCAGGCAATAAACGATGGAGAGAGTAAGTATGGTTTTATATTTCCCCCAAAGCCAGTCGGAGAGAATGGCCCCTAGAATCGGAAAAAAATAAGCAGACATGACAAAGAGGTGAAAATACTCTTTCGCCTGGTCATCGGACATTAAATCTTTACTGCCATCGCTATCGATTAAATACTTCGTCATGAAGACAACAAGAATGGTCCGCATTCCGTAAAAGCTAAATCGCTCGGCGGTTTCATTCCCGATGATATAGGGAATACCTCGCGGCATTTTATCGGAAACGACCGGAGCGATTGCGTATTTTTTTTCTGCCATGAATTTCCTTGAATGCGATTTATGATTTGTTTGAGGTCGATTTGGTTCGACAAGCTTGACGGACAGGAAATCACTTTCCCCTCCCGAAAAACAATCTCATCAGCATACTCGACAACGCGACCGAGGGAAACTCCGTCGACGAAATTACGAGAGTTCAGCCGTAATCTCTGCATGGTGCGCGGACTGCGAATTTTTCGATCACTTCCGCAATGTGCCGGATCGCGAATTCTTCTTCGCGATTTGCTTACGCCGATTCGGCTGTTCGACACGAAGATAAACGTCGAAATCTGCCGTGAGTTCCTTCGGTAAATCGGTGAGTTTCCGCATCTTCATCTCGACAAGTTGCTCTTTCATGTAAGCGGTTTCGTCGGAGGGCTTCATTTCTTTCGTCAAAACGAGAATCTGCGGGTGTCTCCATTCCTCATGTTCTCCCGGTTCGACAAAGAATTCGGTACTGTCGGGAACCTTGTCCTCAATGAAGAAACCGACACGCGTTGCACCACGGTCGACCAGAACCGAATCGAACGGGCCATGCCGTTTTAACAGCCATTCGCCCAGTTTGCGCTGGTCTCCACGATGACGATGTACGTCGCCCAATGCATCGACGAAATGCCCCGCTGCCAGTAACGCCAAAAGCAGCCATGTGACAAAATTTGGCGAGAATAATTTTTCGATTTTCAGCAGTGTGAAGAATCCCGGAAGTAGTTTCGTGCGAAAAGACAATACGCAGGATTGCAAACCTAAAGCGGCAATTGGAATGACGAAAAGAAAAGGCGTGAAAAAATATCGGCCATTCATATCGCCGATCTGCGACAGTCGAATCCAAACCGCTCCGATCAAACCTAAAAACAGGAAAACCAAAACGAGTTTGTCGAATCTCAGCAGAGACTTCCCAGCGGCGAACACTCCAATCGCAAAAAACAAAAGGTTGAACGGTTTGATTTTCGTAACGAGCTGTTGTAAAAACTCCCAGAGCTTTGGTTCGATCGACGATTCAGCCGCGGCTTCTCGGGTGAGATTTTGCGGGATATTTCGTTTCGACTTTTCCGCGAATTGTGGATCTGTTTTCGCTATGTTTTTTTGTTTATTTTTCAGGACGATTTTTTGAGCGCGTCGACTCGCCTGCTGTTTCATGAGCAGGCGTTTTCGCGCATCTTCGTCTTTTTGATTCTGTAGAATGTCATCCGCTTTTTCTCTTGCCTCTTTATTGCGATTTTCTGTGTTTTCGACATTCGCTTTGGAAATTTTACCGTTAACCCATTCGTATGCCGTTTGAAAATGAGAGAGCCTTCCCCATTCCCATTCGCGATAGCCGGAAAGAACTGTCAGGTTGATCAGCGTGAGAATCAACGGTAAGACCGAAAGCATCAGCGTCGTCCCCAGTGCGTGTTCGAAAAAGTGCCGGCGGTCTCTCCACCAGACGAGCGTTGGCCACACCAAGAGCGGTACGATCAAGAACCAGCCTTCGGTTCGAGTATGAATCGCCATCGTCAAGACAATTCCTGTCAACAGATAAAACCAAAACCGCCGCACTTCGGTCGATTTCAAGATGAGGTAGAGGCAGACCATCACAAGAAACCAGAACGTCGGCTCGCGAATCGGCTCGATGCTTAATTCGATGAGGCCGGGGTGGATGGCGAAGAGAAAACACGATGCCATTGCAGTTCGGTTATCGAACAAACGACGTACCCATCCGAATAAGGGAAACAAGGTGCACGCCGAAACGAACAATCCCCACAGCTGCGCCCCTCGAACCCATTCGAATCCCAATTGGCGAACGCACAACAAAATCAGAGGGTAGATGTTTAAGTTCAAATAGGCGAAAGCGGATTCGTACCGACCTTCCTCCAGTGACCGAGAGACGCCGATATAATAAAAACCGTCGTTACAGATGGAAACGAGTCGGAAAGATAGAAGAAATCGTGGCAGTAAGACCAGCAACATAAGAGCGAGAAGCAGGAATTTCTCCCTTCCGGTCAAAGCAGGCGGTTTCGTTCCAATCCCCGTATTGTAGGAGTTCTCCTGAAGGCTAATGTTCCGAAAAAAGGGTTTCATGGACTTCCAACGATATTGGATGAAACGAGCGGAATTCGTGCTGCTTTATACATCAATCGAAAGAGGTCGAAAATACCATTTTCAGGATGCCGGAATCCCCTGTTTTCCGGCATTCTTTTTTGATATCGTCCCTGTGTATGACTGCTATTCTAGGTCTCTCGGGCTATTACCACGATTCCGCTGCTGCTCTCGTCGTCGATGGCGAAATTGTCGCTGCTGCGCAGGAAGAACGCTTCACACGCAAAAAGCACGACGAACGCTTCCCCAGCAACGCCATGATCTATTGCCTTGAAGAATCAGGGCTGCAACCCTGCGAGATCGATTTTGTAGGTTTCTACGACAAACCGCTGTTGAAATTCGAGCGACTTCTGGAGACCTATCTGGCGTTTTCGCCGCGTGGATTTGTTTCGTTCTCCCGCATCGTCCCGTCGTGGCTGAAAAAAAAACTGCACCTGCCCAGGGAAATTCGCAAGGAATTGAAGAAGAAATACCGGAAACGAATCGTCTTCAGCGAACACCACGAATCTCACGCAGCCAGTGCTTTTTTTCCTTCACCATTCGACGAATCCGCAATTCTCACCGTAGACGGAGTCGGCGAGTGGGCTACGGCAAGTTATGGCCTGGGAAGGGGCAACGAACTCGAACTCACGCACGAATTGCGTTTCCCGCATTCGCCGGGACTTCTTTACTCCGCGTTTACGTCTTACTGCGGTTTTCGCGTGAACTCTGGCGAATACAAATTGATGGGTCTCGCACCTTACGGAGAACCGATTTACCGCGATCTCATTTTCGACAAACTTCTCGATGTGAAAGACGACGGCTCGTTTCGCATGGAGATGTCGTACTTCAGTTTCGGTTACGGATTGCGAGCGACTTCGAAAAAATTTCATCGTCTGTTCGGCGGTCCTCCGCGTAGTCCCGAAACGCCGATTTCCGAAAAGGACATGAATCTTGCCGCTTCGATTCAGATCGTGATGGAAGAAATACTGTTGAAGATGGCGAAATACGTGAAACGGGAAAGCGGTCAAAACAATTTGTGTCTGGCGGGGGGAGTCGCTCTCAACTGCGTCGCCAACGGAAAAATTCTTCGCGAAGCGGGTTTCGAGAACGTCTGGATTCAACCTGCCGCCGGCGATGCCGGGGGTGCATTGGGCGTCGCACTTTTCATCTGGCATCAACTGTTGGGGAATGAGAGATCGCATCGGACGTGCGATTCGCAGGCGGGATCGTTACTCGGTCCAAAGTTTTCCAACGCTGAAGCCGAGATTTGCTTCCAACAAAACGGTGCCGTCTACGAACGCATCGA
>Ga0114931_10005508_pt1 | contig 15643 bp, 12 predicted proteins | sample 2SBtaG_FD_89579 | JGI IMG/M metagenome (GOLD analysis project Ga0114931, IMG submission 89579) | Deep subsurface microbial communities from Kolumbo volcano to uncover new lineages of life (NeLLi) - 2SBTROV14_V59a metaG | ecosystem: Environmental > Aquatic > Marine > Volcanic | place: Kolumbo...
CGCCTGCGACGCTTGCCGCGGTGAGTCAAGAGAAGGCACTGGACAGCTTCGACGGCACGCGCATCGTCTACCGGGTGTCGGGGAGCGGCGACCGCTGGCTGGTGATCGCCAACGGCTACGGCGGCACCTTCTGCGCGTGGGACGACATCGTCGCTCGGCTCGAGGACCGCTGCCGGATCCTGGTGTGGGACTACCGCGGGCTGCACCGCTCCGGCATTCCCCGCGATCTCGGCCACCTGCGGGTCGAGGATCACTGCCGCGATCTGGACCGCATCCGCGCCGCCGAAGGGATCGAGCGGATGACCCTGGCCGGCTGGAGCGTCGGTGTGCAAGTGGCGCTGGAGCAGTATCGCCGCAGCCCCGGCGAGGTCGACGCGCTGGCGCTGATCAACGGCGCCCACGGGCGCGTGTTGCAGCGGTCCACGCGCAGCCGGCTGGCCCGGCGGGCCCTACCGTCGCTGGTGCGCGCGATTCACGCGACGGCGCCGGTGCTCGGCCCCGGCGTCCTGCCACCGCTGCGCGTCGCCGCGACCCGGTCGTGGAGCGGACCGCTGCTCCGGCGGGTCGGTCTGTTCAACGGCGAGGGTCCGGCCCTGACCGAGTCGGCGCGGGCGATCCTCGACCTCGACTACCGCGTCTACAGCCACATGGTGCTGCTCGCCGACGAACACGATACCGACGACGTCCTGCCGACCATCACCGTGCCGACCCTGGTGGTGTGCGGCGATCGCGACGCGATCACGCCGCCCAGCGTCGGCCGGCCGATCGCCGAACGGATCCCCGGCGCCCGCTACGTCGAGGTTGCGGGCGCCACCCACTACGGCGTGATGGAGTTCCCCGAGCTGTACGCGCGTTCTCTCGGCGAGCTCCTCGACGCGTCTCACAGCTCGACACGCACGCCGAGCTCGACCACCTGGTCGGCGGGCACCTCGTAGAACGAGGTCGCCGAGGTCGAGTTGAGCTGCATGAACGCGAACAGCTTCTCGCGCCACAGCGACATGGCCGGGCGCCGGGCCGGCTGGACCCGCTCCTGACCGAGGAAGAAGGTCACGCCGTCGATCTCGAACGGCAGGCCGTGCTCGTGCGCCAGCGCCATCACCTCCCTGACGTTGGGCGCCTCGGAGAAGCCGTAGGTCGCCAGCACGCGGTAGATGCCCTGGCCCAGGTCGGTCACCGCGACCCGTTTCTCGCGGGGGACAAGCGGCGTGTTCTCGTCGGTCTCGATGGTCAGCACCGCGACCTGCTCGTGGAGCACGTGGTTGTGTTTGAGGTTGTGGGTCAGCGCCGGTGGCACGATGCCCGACTTGCCGGCCATGAACACCGCGTTGCCGGGCACGCGCCGCGGCGGGTCGCCGGCGACGCCGCCGACGAAGGACAGCAGCGTGGGCGCCTTGGCGAACAGCTGCTTGCCCAGCACCTTGCGCCCCTGCTTCCAGGTGGTGAGCATGATGAAGGCGCCGGCGCCGATGGCCAGCGGGAACCAGGCGCCGTGCATCAGCTTGCTGCTGTTGGCGGCGAAGAACGCCAGGTCGACCAGCAGGAACAGCGCGATCGGCGGCAGCGCCTTCCACAGCGGCCACTTCCACCGGCGGCGCACGACCACGTAGAACAGCGTGGTGGTGATGACCATGGTCGCGGTGACGGCCACGCCGTAGGCGGCGGCCAGCCGGCTCGAGGTCTGGAAGCCCAGCACCAGGACCACGGTCGACACCATCAGGATCCAATTGACCTGCGGGATGTAGATCTGTCCGGGCGCGTCCGGTGAGGTGTACACCACCCGCAGGCGCGGCAGGTAGCCGAGCGCGATCAGCTGGCGGGCCAGCGAAAACGCGCCCGAGATCACCGCCTGCGACGCGATAATGGTCGCCATGGTTGCGAGCACGACCAGCGGCGTGCCCAGCCAGCCCGGCGCGAGCGCGTAGAACGGGTGCACGGCGGCCTCGGAGCTGGCCAGGATCGCCGCACCCTGGCCGAAGTAGCTGCACAGCAGCGCCGGCAGGACCAGCCCGAACCACGGCAGTCGGATCGCCTTGCGCCCGAAATGGCCGAGGTCGGCGTACAGCGCCTCGGCCCCGGTGGCGACCAGGAAGACCGCGCCCAGCACCAGGAAGCCGGCGGCGCCGCCGGTAGAAAGCAGCCGGAACCCATACCACGGGTTGACCGCCCGGAGGATGGCCGGCTGCCCGGCGATGCCGTGGATGCCCAGCGCCGCGATGGTCACCATCCACACCAGCGTCACCGGCCCGAACAACGACCCGACCCGCTGGCTGCCGTGCCGCTGCAGCAGGAACAGCCCGATCAGGATCGCCACGGTGAGGTGCAGAACGTACGGCGACAATCCGGGGGTGATCAGGCGGACGCCCTCGATGGCGCTGAGCACCGAGATCGACGGCGTGATCATGCCGTCGCCGTACAGCAGCGCAGCGCCGAACAGCCCCAGCCCCGCCAGCACCCAGCGCGTGGTCTTGCGCAGCCCGGTCCGCCGGCTCAGCGCCGACAGTGCGATCACGCCACCCTCCCCACGGTTGTCCGCACGCAGGATGAAGCCCAGGTATTTGCTGCTCACGACGATCGCCAGGGTCCAGAACATCAGCGACAGCACGCCCAGCACGTTCTCGGGCGACGCCTTGATGGCGTAGTCGCCGTAGAAACACTCGCGTACGGCGTACAGCGGACTGGTGCCGATGTCGCCGTAGACCACGCCGAGCGCGGCGAGCGCGAGCAGCCCGAGGCGTTTGCCGTGAGGCTCTTCGCCGACCGGAGCCGAGTGCGCACCGCTCACGCCTGCAGCTTAGCGCCGTTTCTTGTCCCGACTACTCGGGCAGCGGAATCTTTCCGTGCGCCACCACCGAGTAGACGACGTAGCAGCTGGCGAGCACGGCAAAGATGCCCAGCCAGATGCCGGCGAGGGCGTTGCTCCGACCGAGCCCGCCGACCTGGCGAGCGCGGCTCACCCCGGAAATGCCGAAGATGATCGCGAGCGAGGCGGCGATCAGATCGACAAACGGGATCACCAGGACGAACAGCGCTGACAGACCCAGCCACAGCGCCGCGGTCGCGCGCGCGTTGGTCGGTGGCCGAAGCGGCAGCGCCATCGGCGGCGCGGGCAGCGCGGTCGGAGGGAGGCCGCCCAGCGGCCGCGCGGTCCGCCGGTAGCTCCAGGCGATGAACAGAATCAGCCCGCCAACCACGCCGACGACCAGCAGCACCCGCGGCCAGGTGACGTGCAGCTTCAGCCGGGGGAAATCGCGCTTCGTCGTCGTCGCCGGTGAATTCGCCGGCGGCGGCGCCCCCAGGGTGACGTGGAAGCCGTTGTTGTCGAACACCTCGTGGCGCGCCGCCGAGTAGGCGGTCATCGCCTCCGGAGGCACGTGATCGCTGCGCATGTGCAGCGTATAGATCAGCGTCACCTTCGGACCGAGCTGCCCCTCGAAGACGTCGTAGCGGAAATACGGGTTCTCCACCGTGTGGTTGAGGTCGGCAAAGCGAATCCACGGCGGCAGGTGCAGCTCGACCGTGTGTCTCACGAAAGTCGGGTAGGCCAGGCGAAACGGCCCGGTGCGCTGCAGCCGCTGCGGCTCCTGCAGCAGGCTGGACGCGTCGCGGTCGTAGTAGTCCCGCGCGCCGCTCTTCCAGAAGTGCGGGATTCGGTACCGCTCGCGCACGACGATCTCGTTGGTGTCCTGGTCGTCGACGACCTGGATCTCGCCCTCGCGCTCGATCTCGGCGAAGGCGACCGAGTAGAAATCGAGATACGACTTGGCGATCTCGGCGCGCGACTGGCTGGCCAGCCGCCGGCGCAGGTTCTCCGCGTCGATGCTCCGGTAGCGGGTCTCGACCGACAGCTCGGCGGCGCCGTCGGCCTGGTCGGGCAGGTCGAACGTCTCGACCACGTTGACGCTCGGCTCCTCCAGCTCCGGCGCCGGCATCGGCAGCAAGCCGTAGACGCCCGGATCGACCGGCAGCGCCCGGGCGTACGGCAACGCGCCGAATCGCTTGCCCCGCTGCTGCGAGATGGTCGGATCGATCCAGGCGATCTCGTTGGACGCCAGGGTCGCGCGGACGATGACGTGGTCGAAGGCAAACGGCGACGGCACCCAGTCGTCCAGCGATCGCCCGCGGAACGAGCTGACCAGCGCCGGCTCGGCGTCGATGCCCAGCACCGACAGCAGCGACACCAGGAGCACCGATTTGTCCTTGCAGTCGCCGAAGCGGTGCTCGATCACCTGGGACGCCGGGCGGGGCCGATGCGAGCCCTCGCCGACCTCCACGCCGACGTAGCGCACCTCGTCCTGGACGAAGCGAGCGGCGGCGCGGATGCGGTCGCGCGGTTCGCTGTAGCGGGCGGCGATCCGCTCGGCCGCGACGCGCACCCGGTCGTCCGGCCGGGTGGCGCCGCGATAGGTCGCTGCGGCCCAGCGCGCCACCTGGTTCCAGCCGGCGAACGAGCTAAATCGGATCAGCGACGCCGGCTCGTACCAGCCGGGCAACTGATCGTCCGGATCGCTGCCGGTCACGGCGCGCAGGTCGACGGTGTACTCGTCCCAGCGCCCCTGCCGGCGGCGGTCGAGATCGCGGACGGTGCCGACCTTCTGAAACATCAGCTCGCGCCCGTGCGGAACCAACAGCCGCTGGTACAGGTGCGCGATCGGGATGCCGAAGCGGAGCGGCAGCGAGCCCAGCACCTGCCCGCGCAGCACCGGGTTCCAGCCGGTGACGGTGAACGACCACTCGACGACGTCGCCGACGCGGACGTCGGGGATGTGGAAGGTGGCCTCGACCCGCCCGTCGTACATCCGCGCGTCGGCCTGATCTTCGACATGAGCGATGGTGACGTCGCGGACGTCGAGGACGTCGCGGACCACGCCGCCGCGGTGGATGCGCACCGAGTGGAGCGTGAGATGCTGGTAGCTGGGCTCGAAGTCGACAGTCAGCTCGGAGACCTGGCCGATCCCCTCGGTGCTGAGCACGCGCGCGGCGGCGTGCGCGTAGCGCTCGACCGTGCTGCCGAACCGCAACTGATGGTCGAGCAGCAGCCAGTGCGCGCCCGCGGCCGTGGCCGGCGCGTCGACGTCGGGCACCGACGCCGGCTCGACCCAGCGCGGCGCCCGCCCGGTGCGCACCGAAGGATCCGCGTGGGCGACGCCGGCGGCGAGCAGCACCGCTGCGAATGGGAGGAGGACACGAGCTCTCACGAACATCACCTACACATCGGATCGACCGGGCCCCCGGTTGCCACCCTAGCGAGCCGATCCGGCGATGTCGACAGCATTTCACCAGGTTGGCTGGGTGGTCCCGTGCGATGATCGACCCGTGAGGCGGATTTTGCTGGCCTGTATCGCGCTCCAGGTGGCTGCGGCCAGCGGAGCTACGCCACCCCGCCTGACGCCGCGCCGCCACCGACGCCGACGCAGCTGCTGCTGACCGAGGTCTACTCGCAGGTCGGGCTCGACGAGTTCGTCGAGATCGTCGAGCCCGCCGCCGATGCGGCCCCATTGGACGGACTTCTCCGTCGACGGCAGCGGCGGCGCGGCCGCCATGCGTCGCATCGTCGACGCCCCCGGATACGTCACCGACGATCCGCAGTCCTACAAGCGCACCGGCTGGGAGGAGCGATCGGGTCAGGGCAACGGAATCGGTGGCCACGACGAGACCGCCGCGGACACCGCCGCCAGCTGGAGCACCGACTTCTCCCCGCCGTCGCCGGAAGTGGTCGAGCTCACCTGCTGAGGTAGCGCTGGCCCCCGGCGCGCGGCTGTTGTATGCCGTGGACATGTATCCACCGCAGGGAGGCCAGCCCGGATACCGTCCGCCACTCGGTCACGAGCCGCGCGGCTATCCGCCCATGGGCTATCCGCCGGCGCCGCTGCCGCCGCGGCGGTCGGGCACCCCGCGGGTGATCGGCATCCTCGCGATCGTCTTTGCCTGCCTCGGGCTGCTCGTATCGATCACCATGACCGCGGGGCCGATGAGCGACCTCGACCGGTGGAACATCTCGGTCAGCTCGCTGGGCGTCGTCGGCGTGTGGCTGTACGCCAGCATGTTCTTGTCGCTCGCGGTCTTCGCCCTGCACCTCGTCGGCGGCATCGCCGCCGTGCGCTACCGGCCGTCGGCGCCGCGCCTGATGACCATCTACGGCGTCGCCGCGATCGCCCTCGCGGTGGCCGACCTGGTGGTTCCGATGTGCGGCATGGCCGGGCACATGGGCGGTCGGGTGTTCGACAGCGTGGTGATCCCGCGGATCGGTTACGCGATCATCGCCCTGCCCTGGCCGATCATCGCCCTGGCGATGATGAACACCCGCGGCGCGCGCGAAGCCTGCCGCGGCGCTCAGCCGTAGCGAATTCCGACGACGGTGTAGACGACATCGCCCTTGGGCGCGCGCACCACCACCTCGTCGTCCTCGCGCTTGCCCATGAGCGCCTTGGCCATCGGCGAGTCCATGCTGATCCAGCGCTTGCTGGCGTTGGTCTCGTCGGGGCCGACGATGCGGTACTCGACCTCGTCGCCCTCTTCGTCTTCCAGCATCACCCAGGCGCCGAAGAAGATCCGATCGCGCTGGGACGGCGGCTCGCTGACCACGGTCAGCGACTCGAGCCGCTTGGTGAGGAAGCGGACCCGGCCGTCGATCTCGCGCAAGCGCTTCTTGCCGTAGATGTACGACGCGTTCTCCGAGCGGTCGCCCTGCGCGGCGGCGTCGGCGACCTCCTGCGTCACCCGCGGCCGCTCGACCCGGAGCAACTGCTCGAGCTCGGCGGCCATGACCTTGGCGCCCTCGGCGGTGATGTAGCGCGACCGCGGCGGTCGCGGTGTTCGGTCGCGGATTCCCATTCGCGACGATTCTACATGGATCAGTGGAAGTCGTGGCCGGGCGCGGCGGCGACGACGGCGCCGATGTCCGGCGCCCACAGCGAGTCGGCGACCAGGTGGACGATGCCCTGGTCGACCTGCAGGCGGCCGGTGATGCCGAGGAACGCCTGGGTGCGGGCGAGGATCGAGTAGCGGTCGAAGACCTGCTTCCACACGACGACGTTGACGAAGCCGGTCTCGTCTTCGAGGGTCATGAAGGTCACGCCGCCGGCGGTGCCGGGGCGCTGGCGGCAGATGACGATGCCGGCGTAGCGCACGCGCTGGCCGTCGCGCAGGCGCTGCACGGTGCGCGCGTCGGGCAGGTGCTGGGCGCGGAGGACGCCTCTCAGCGGGCCCAGCGGGTGGTCGCGTACGCTGTGCTCGCTGGCGGCGTAGTCCCACAGCACGGTGTCGAGCTGGTCGAGGCCGGCGAACGCCGGCGTGCCGTCGCCGGGGCCGTCGGCCAGGTGCAGGGTGTCGTCCTGCGCCGCCACCAGCCCGCGCACCTGCCACAGCGCGTCGCGGCGGCTGGAGCCGAAGCAGCCGAAGGCGCCGGCCTCGGCCAGCCGGGTCTGGTGCTTCTCGAGCATGCGCGTGCGGCGGACGAAGTCGGCCAGCGATTCGAACGGCCGCGCCGCGCGCGCCTCGAGGAGGCGTGCGCCGTCGACCTCGCCCAGGCCTTTGACGTAGCGCAGGCCCATGCGCACGGCGAAATGCTCTCCCGCCGGCTCCAGCGTGCAGTCCCAGTCGCTGGCGGCGACGTCGATCGGCCGCACCTCGACGCCGTGACGCTGGGCGTCGCCGACGATGGTCGCCGGCGAGTAGAAGCCCATCGGCTGGGCGTTCAGCAGCGAGCAGCAGAACCCGGCGGCGTAATGACAGCGCATCCACGCGGTGGCATAGGCGATCAGCGCGAAGCTGGCGGCGTGCGACTCGGGGAAGCCGTACTCGCCGAAGCCGCGAATCTGCTCGAACACTCGCTCGGCGAACTCCGGCGCGATTCCCTTTTGCGTCATGCGCGAGATCAGCCGCTGGCGGTGCTTCTCGATCCGCCCCGAGCGGCGCCAGGCGGCCATGTCGCGGCGCAGCTGATCGGCCTCACCCGGCGTGTAGTCGGCGGCGACCACCGCCAGCTTCATCACCTGCTCCTGGAACAGCGGCACACCCAGGGTCTTCTCCAGCACCGGGCGCAGGCTCTCGTGGGGATAGATCACCTCTTCCTCGCCGTTTCTGCGGCGCAGGTACGGGTGGACCATGCCGCCGGTGATCGGCCCCGGGCGAACGATGCTGACCTCGATCACCAGGTCGTAGAAGTAGCGCGGGCGCAGGCGCGGCAGCATCGACATCTGCGCGCGGCTCTCGATCTGGAACACGCCCACGGTGTCGGCGCGGCAGATCATGTCGTAGGTCGCCGAATCGTCGGCCGGGATGCACGCCATGTCGAGGTCGACGCCGCGGTGCCGGACGAGCAGATCGAAGCAGCGGTGCAGCTGGTGCAGCGCGCCCAGGCCGAGCAGATCCACCTTGAACAGCCCCAGGTCTTCGAGGTCGTCTTTGTCCCACTGGATCACGGTGCGGTCGGCCATGGCGCCGTTCTCGATCGGCACGATGTCGTGCACCGGCTCGTGGCCGAGGAGGAAGCCGCCGGGGTGGATCGACAGGTGGCGGGGGAAGTCGAGGATCTCGTTGGCCAGGCGCAAGAGGTGCTCGTGGGCGGCGCCGCCCGACAGCCCGGCGGTGGCCAGGGTCTCGGGCAGCACCTGGTCGTAGCGGCCGAGCAGCTTGGCCGTCCGGTCGAGCGAGGTCAGCGGGATGCCCAGCGCCTTGCCCACGTCGCGCACCGCCGACTTGGGCCGGTAGCGAATCACCACCGCAACCATGGCCGCGCGATCGCGGCCGTACTTGCGGTAGACGTGCTGGATCACCTCCTCGCGGCGGTCGTGCTCGATGTCGAGATCGATGTCGGGCGGCTCGGCGCGCTCGCGGCTGAGGAAGCGCTCGAAGAGCAGCTTCATCCGCACCGGGTCGACGGCGGTGATGCCCAGGCAGTAGCAGACCGCCGAGTTGGCCGCCGACCCGCGCCCCTGGCACAAGATCCGTTCGCGCCGGCAGAACTGGACGATCTCGTACATCGTCAGGAAGTAGCCGCAGTAGTCGAGCTCGTCGATGAGCGAAAGCTCGGTGTCGAGCTGCGCGCGCACGTCGTCGGGCACGACGCCACCGTAGCGGCCGCGCGCGCCATCCAGCGTCAGCTGGCGCAGCCACGCCGACGTGGTCATGCCGTCGGGCATCGTTTCGGACGGATAGACGTAGCGCAGCTCGTCCAGCGAAAAGCGGCAGCGCCCGGCGATCTCCAGGGTGCGCGCCACCGCGTCGACGTCGTCGGCGAAACGGCGGGAAAAGGCGTGCGGCGCCGGAAGATCGTGCTCGGCGTTGGGCCGGGTCAGCTGTCCGGCGGTGGCCAACGTCACCTTGTGGCGGATGCAGGTGAGCACGTCTTGCAGCGCCCGCCGGCTGCGCGAGTAATAGAGCACCTCGACCGCGGCGGCGACCGGCAGGTGGTGTGCGGCGGCGCGGGCGCGCACGCGGGCCTCGGTGTCGACCTCCTCGGCGCGCAGGTGACGGGTAACCAGCGCGTACAGCCGGTCGCCGAAGGCGGCTGCCAGCGGCGCGGCGACGCGGTCGAAGGCGCCGTCGTCGGGCTCGTCGGCGATGGCGCTGCCGTCGCCGCCCCACAGCGCGATCACGCCCTCCGCGTGCGCGCACACCTCCGGCCAGCGCACCTGCGACTCGCCCTTGGCGCAGCGCCGCCGGCCGACGGTGAGCAGGCGGCACAGGTTGGCGTAGCCGCCGCGGTCGGCGGCCAGCAGCACGATGCTGGTGCCGTCGTCGACGGTCACCTGCGCGCCGATGATCAGATGCACCCCCAGCTCGCGCGCCTTGACGTGAGCGCGGACCACGCCGTAGACGCCGTCACGGTCGACCAGCGCCAGCGAGCGCACGCCCTGGACGTGCGCCTCCTCGATCAGCTCGTCGGGATGACTGACGCCTTCGAGGAAGGAGAAGTTGCTCTTGCAAAACAGGGCGGCGTACACGGCGCCCTCACTCGACCTGGCCGTGGAGGAACCAGCGGCGCCGCTTGCGGTCGTAATAGACCCACAGACACTCGCCGTTGCGGGTCTGGGCGAAGTGGTACTCGCGATGGACCTCGTCGCCGGCCCACCAGCCGCCGGAGACCACGTACGGCCCGACGATGTGGGTCACCGCGCCGTGCTCGAGGCCGCGGAGCAACCAGCCGTCGTCGCGCACGTGGCTCGACTGCGCGGGCAAAAGCTGCGGCGCGCGCACCCGGCGGATCATCGGCCGCACCGCCGGCGCCTCGCGCGGCTCGGGCATGACCGGCACCGCCAGCGGCTCCCAACCGTAGCGCGCCTCGGGCAGGTGTCCCTCGCGCAACGTGGCGCGAACGATGGCGTCGTTGCCCAGCTCGGCGCGGATGCGCGCGAACGCCTCGGCGGCGGCGCGCAGGTCGCGGCGCGGGCGCTGGCTCCACAGGCTGAGCTGCTCGTGGGTGGCGGGCACCTCCTCGGCCGAGATCAGCACCTCTTTGACCGCCGTCCGCGGCGGCTCCGACTCGAGGCGCAGGTGGACCAGCGACAACAGCTGGCGTGCGTCCAGGGTCGGCTCGGCCGGCCGGATGGCGTCCAGGCGCTTTTCGCCGCTGCGCTCGTAGGTGAGCTCGAGGAACAAGGTGGCCAGCGCGGCCTTGTTGCCGGCCAGCTGATCGAGGAGCTGATCGAGCAGCCGCTTGACCGTGAACAACAGCCGCTGGGAGTCGCGCTCGCCGTCGTCGAGATAGATCGATCGCTCGAGCGGCTCGGGGGCGCGCGACGGCTGCAGCGGATCCCATGCTTCGCCGGCGGCCAGGCGGTGCAAGCGGTGGGCTTCGTTGCCGAAGCGCTCGAGCAGGCCGCCCGGCGGCAGGCGCAGGAAGCCGCCCAGCGTGGTCACGCCCAGGCGAGCCAGCGCGTCGCGCAGCGCCGGCTCGAAGTCGAGGCGCTCGAGCGGCACCCGCCGCGCCGCTTCGCGCTCGTCGGCGACGCGGTCGAAGGTGATCACCCCGCGGCCGGCGGCGCGCGCCACCGCGTAGGTGCCGAATCGGGTGAAGCCGACGGTGACCGAGCCGCGCAGCCCGACGCGACCCAGCGCGCGGTCGATCCGCCGCCCCCACGCGCCCATCGACGGAAACAGCCGTTCCAAGCCGCTGCCGTCGAGCCAGAACACCCCCGGCTGCGAGCAGGGATCGACGCCGGGAGAGAAGTCGCGGAGGATCGCCATCACCTCCTCGACACCGGCCTGGATCTCGATCGCCGGCACCTCGCCCGCGCGCAGGTCCGACGCCAGCGCCAGGCCGCTGGCGTAGCGGTGACCGGGCAGGATGCGCGCGGCCCGCGCCGCCTCGTTGGCCCACAGGATCACACCGGTCGGCTCGTCGACGTCGACGACCACCACCGGGTGGCGCGCCCAGTCGGGATGCCGGCGGCAGAGAAGCTGCAGCGGAAACGCCGGCAGGTCAACGCAGGCCAGCCGGTCCACGAACCTCCTCCGCGTGCTCCCAGCCGGGACCGCGCTGCTTGTCCTTGAGCGCGCGAAAGCGACAGCGGTAGCGGCCGGGCGCGCCACCGGCCAGGCGCTGGGCCTCGACCCGCAGCGACACCATCGATCCGATCGACGGCGCGTCGGCGGCCTTGGCGGTGACGCAGACCACCGCGGTGTCGTGCTTCTGCGCCAGCGACACCAGCCGCCCCTGCTGCGCGGTGGCGATGTGCGCCTCGCCCGGCAGGTCGAGAACGATCAGCCCGAAGGCGCCGGAGCGGATCAACCGATCGGCCGCGCGCGCCGCGGTCCGGCCGTCGGGCGCGCGCACCACCGCCAGCGACGCCAGGTCGACGCCGGCGTCGGCGACGTCGGGCGGATAGAAGGTGGAGCGGAGCGTGGTGATCCAGGCGACCGGATCGCCCTCGCGCTGGGTCTCGTGCACCAGACCGACCGCCGCGGTCAGTGCCGCCGCCGGACCGGCCGCCGAGATCTCGACCAGCCGGCCCGATAAGTTGGCCCGACTCCATAGATCCAGCACCGGCCTGGGCTGGTTTTCGAGCTGTCCGGCCTGGCGGACATGCGCCGCCGCAAGAAGGTCTGTGAGGGTCCCCGCCATGACGTAACTGTACAACTGTTCAGTTACCCGGGAGTGATTTTTTCGTCAAGCGATTCGCCTGAGGGGGGGCGCCCGACCCTTCGGCAAGCTCGGGCGACCGGAAGCGCCGGCAAGACCAGTGGCCTCGCCAACTACAAGATGTGCGTCGCCGACGGCTACAGCGAGGAGGACGCCGATCCGGCCGCCGGCTTCGCCGATCCGGCCGCCGGCTTCGCCGACACGCCGTCGCTGGCCGCCGCGCTGCGGGCCGTCTCCGGCGGCGCCGGCGCGCCGAGCTGGTGCAGCAACCCGTACGTCGAGCACGGCCGCGGCAACGCGCGGACGAACTGCATCGGCTGCCACCAGCACGGCGGCTCGACCGTCGCGGGCGACGGCGACGGCGACGGCGACGGCGACGGCGTTCTGGATCTGCTCGACCCGGCCGACATCTTCGCCGACGAGCGTCATTTCCCCGACAACGGTCGGCGCCGCGTGCGCGACCTGTTCCCCGCCGACTATCTGTACTCATTCAACCGGGTCGACGACTTCGCTCACATGATCGCGGGCGAGGTCGGCTTCTTCGAGTCTTCCGACCGCGACGCCGCGGGCCCGCGCATCGACCACGTACTGTCCCTCGACGGGGATGCCGCCGCCGGAGCGACGCTGTTCGCCGGCACCTGCGCCGCCTGCCACGGGCCCGGCGGCGCAGGCTCGGACCGGGCACCCAGCCTGTTCGAACGGGTGCCGATGCGCGACGACGAGTCGATCGTGCAGACGCTGATTCAAGGCCGTGGCGGCATGCCGTCGTGGGGCGATCGCTTCGACGATCAGCAGCTCGGCGACCTCCTGGCTCACCTGCGAGGCACGTTCGGAGGCGGCGAACGCGCCCGAATGATCGCCGGGCGTGCCCTCGTGCTGGCGGCGTGGGTGGCGGCCGTCGTAGGCTAGCGGCCATGCGCTCCATCGTCGCGTCGCTCACGATCGCCCTGCTGCTCTCTGCGTGCTCGAATAAGCAATACTCCAACAAGCCGCCCGCGCCCCAGGAGCCGGCGACGCCAGTGGCTCCGCCGGAGCAGCCCGAGGCCAAGACGCCTGCGCCGCCGCCCGGCGCCGCGGGACCGCACGCCGCACAGCTGGCCGAGCTGGCCAAGGCCGCCAACTGCGACGACCCGGCCTCGCCGATGCGGGTCTGGTGCATCGCAGCCACCGGCTGGGCGACCGGCACCGCCGCCGCGCTGCCCGACGGCGACGCCACGCTGCCCGGGCTGACCGTCGAGCTCGAGGACGGCAAGCCGGTGGGCGACGCGCTGACCAACAAGGTCACCTTCAGCGCCCTGGCGCTGCACCCGGCCGACGGCAAAGAGATGGCCAAGATCACCATGGTCAAGCCGGAGAACGATCAGGAGGCGCAGATGACCATGGAAGCGGTCGCCGCCCTGGCGCTGGTGTTCAAAGGCAAGGCGCCTGCCGCCAAGCTGCCGCAGGGACTCGCCGGCTATCTGTCGACCCTGCCGGCCAAGGCCGACTACGAGCTGACCAAGGGCGACCACGGCTGGGGCTGGACCGGCGCGTCTACCGCCGAGCTGCGCAAGGTCGGCGAAAACTGGGTGGCGATCGAAACCCCGACCAAAGGGGCGACCGGCATCTGGGTCACCCTCTTCACCGACAAGGTCGCAAAGTGAGCCTCGACGATCTGCGCGCACGCCTGGGCGAGGTCGACCGCAAGCTGCTCGAGCTGGTCGCCGAGCGCCAGCGCATCGCCGGCGACATCGGCCGCGAGAAGCGGACCGCCGGCATCGCCACCCGCAACTACGAACAAGAGGTCGAGGTGATCGGCCGCGCCCGTGCCGCCGCCGAGCCGCTGGGCCTGCCCGGCGACGTCGCCGAGGAGCTGATGCTGCTGCTCATCCGCTCCTCACTGACCGTGCAGGAGCAGAACCTGGTCGCCGCCGAGGGCATCGGCTCGGGCAAGCGCGTGCTGGTGATCGGCGGCGCCGGCAAGATGGGCCGGTGGATGGTCCGCTTCCTCGCCTCGCAGGGCTACGAGGTCGAGATCGCCGACCCGATCTGCGCGGCCGGACCGATCGACGGCTACCTCTGCCATGCCGACTGGCACCATTCCAAGCTCGACCACGACATGATCGTCGTCGCCGCGCCGCTGCGCGTGTCCAACGAGATCCTCCACGAGCTCGCGTCCGCGCCGCCGGCCGGACTGATCTTCGACGTCGGCTCGCTCAAGAGCCCGCTGCGCAGCGGCCTGCAGGCACTGCGCGACGCCGGGGCCCGGGTCACCTCGCTGCACCCGATGTTCGGCCCCGACACCGAGCTGCTCACCGGGCGCCACGTCATCTTCGTCGACCTCGGCGTCGAGGAGGCCAACCAGCAGGCGCGCGAGCTGTTCGCGTCGACCATGGCCATCCAGGTCGACATGGATCTCGAGAGCCACGATCGGCTGATCGCCTACATCCTCGGCCTGTCCCACGCGCTCAACATCGCCTTTACCACCGCCCTGGTCGAGAGCGGCGAGAGCGCGCCGGCGCTGGCCCAACTATCCAGCACCACCTTCGACGCCCAGCTCGCCGTCGCCGCCCGCGTCGCCGAGGAGAACCCGCACCTCTACTTCGAGATCCAGTCGCTCAACGACTACGGCACCGAGTCACTGTCGGCCCTCCTCTACGCAGTCGAACGGATCCGCTCGGTCGTCCGCGCCGGCGACGAAGCCGGCTTCGCCGCCCTCATGGAACGCGGCCGGGCCTACCTTCGCGGCCGCCGCCCCGCCGACCAGCGCGCCCCCTGACCCGGGGACACGCACGCCCCCAAAAAGTGCGCGCCGTACCTACGCTTTTCGACGCGAACGTCCAATCCAGTAACGGCGCAATCGTGCAGCCTCACAGGATTGGCCGTTCGGTTGGAAAAGCGCAGTCGTGGCGCGGGGTTTTTGGGGTGGTGCGTGTCCCCGGGTCAGTCGAGCGCAGTCGTGGCGCGGGGTTTTTGGGGTGGTGCGTGTCCCCGGGTCAGTCGTCGTCGCGACGGCGGTCGCGTTTGAGCTGACCGCGGCGTTTCTTGGCGGCGATGCGGCGCTCGACGGCGCCGCGGCTGGGCTTGGTCGGGCGGCGGCGCTTGGGACGAACGAGGGCGGCGCGAACGATGGCGGCCAGGCGCGCGCGCGCTTCGGCGCGGTTGCGAGCCTGGCTGCGCTCGCCCGACGAGGCGACGATCAGCTCGCCGTCGTCGGTGAGGCGAGCGGCCAGCTTGCCCAGCAGCCAGGCGCGGTCGCGCTCGGTGAGAGCGACGCTGGTCGACGGGCGCCAGCGCAGCTCGACCTTGGTCTCGGTCTTGTTGACGTGCTGACCGCCGGGTCCGCCGGCGCGGGCGAAGCCTTCACTGAGCTCGGAGGCGGGGATGGTCACCCGCTCGCTGACGACCACATCGGACACGTCAGAACCAGCCGGTGATGGCCAGGCCGCGGATGTCGGGGGTGATCAGCGGTGCCGCGCTGACCCCGGATACCCACGACCGGCTGCGGTTCGCATGCCAGGCGGCGCGCGGCTCGGTGTAGATGCTGATCAGACCGACCGGATAGCCGACGGCGAGCGACAG
>Ga0114931_10005509_pt1 | contig 15642 bp, 11 predicted proteins | sample 2SBtaG_FD_89579 | JGI IMG/M metagenome (GOLD analysis project Ga0114931, IMG submission 89579) | Deep subsurface microbial communities from Kolumbo volcano to uncover new lineages of life (NeLLi) - 2SBTROV14_V59a metaG | ecosystem: Environmental > Aquatic > Marine > Volcanic | place: Kolumbo...
AAATCTTGAATATTCAGGGTTAATCTGAGCTTGCTACCATGTGGTTTTTTTTATGCCATTTATACCTTGCATATGGGTAGTTGTGACAAATTTGGTACAGTTATATACTGTTTCATTTATATTATGGTAAAATAAATATAATATGCTGATTATCAATTAATTGAATGTAACAGAAGTGGCACAACATCTGATAAAATGGTGTTGTAAGTTGACGAAAAACATTTTTTTTGTACCCTTTGTAACCTATTCTCATTATGTAGATGTATGGTAAACTGAAGTTCAGCATAGGGGAATAGACCGAAGAATGTTCTCCTGTGCTTTTTTACCAGATAAGTATTAACCTAATGCTGGTAGGTTACTCTGCAGCAGAGACTACTTTCCTTTCATGATTTAAGTACTATTTTTTGGAAAATCACCAATTATTTTTGACCTCATTACCGTTTTAATCTACGACTAAGGCCGCTACAGTTTCACCAATTGATAGGGAAGAGGTTGCTGCAGGTGACGGTGCATTGAGTACGTTTATCACCTTGTCAGTTTGATGAATCATAAAATCGTCTATTAAGCCACCATTACGGTCGCAGGCTTGCGCCCGCACACCTGCTCCACCGGTAACCAGGTCGTTGACTTCAATTTCAGGAACAAGCCTTTGCAAGGCTTTAGTAAAGGCCGATTTTGAGTAAGAACGATAAAATTCGCCCATGCCGGTGCGCCAATATTTTTTTGCCACTTTTTGAAAGCCCGGCCAGCCAAGGGTTTCTAAAAACTCACTAAAGCTTATATCTGATTTCTTATAACCTTCACGTTTATAAGCAAGTACTGCATTGGGACCTGCTTCTACACCTCCTTTTTTCATGCGCGTAAAATGAACTCCTAAAAAAGGAAAATTTGGATCAGGAACAGGATAAACAAGGTTTTTAACCAGGTGTTCTTTCTCTTTTTTTAACTTATAATATTCGCCCCTGAAAGGAATAATTTTTATGTCCGGATTATCACCAGACATGGTAGCTATTTTGTCGGAATACAAACCAGCGCAATTAATAAGCTTGCTTGCTTCGTAAGATCCGTTTTGGGTGGTTATTAGAACTGCACCGAAGTTAGTTTTGATATCCGTTACTGGGTGACCCAGGGCAAAATTGGTGTCTAGATTCTCCAGCAATATCTTCATTTTAGCCGCTACCACAGCATAATCTACAATCCCTGTTTGTGGAACAAAAAATCCTTCCAAGCCATTAACATGTGGCTCGTGTTCTTTAATTTCGTTTTTATCTAACATTTTAAGGCCTTCTAGACCATTGGCAACACCACGGGTAAAAAGACCATTTAATAGGGGAATTTCTTCTTTGGTAGTAGCGACAACAACTTTGCCACAGAGCTCATAAGGTACCTCAAATTGCTCGCAAAAATCAACCAGCAGATGATACCCATTAATACAGTTCGTAGCTTTTAAAGAACCCGGTTTATAGTATAATCCTGAATGAATAACGCCACTATTGTGACCGGTTTGATGTGCCGCCACATCCTTTTCTTTATCGATAATCACCAATTTGCTCCCGGGGGATTTCTCTTTGATTTTTAGGGCAGTAGCGAGTCCAACAATACCGGCCCCTATAATTGCTATGTCGAATTTCAAGAGTATTATATTTTAGGCGAATTTACATCATTTCCTTTTTAATAGCACACCCTAAAGCTAATTTTGCCTGAACAAATTAAGCAACAGAAAAATGGTTGAATACAGCAAAGAGAGAACCCCTGCCGAGGCGGCAAAAGCGATAAAATCGGGAGACAGGGTTTATATTCATGGTGCCGGGGCAACGCCCGCGGCATTGGTACAGGCGATGGTTGACAGGGCCGATGAATTAACTAATATAGAGATTTATCATTTGCACACCGAAGGTCAGGCAAAATACCTGGAACCTCAATACGAAGATACTTTTCACCTATATTCTATGTTTCTGGCACCTAATTCAAGGCAGGCTGTGAATGATGGTAGGGCAGATTTTATCCCCTGTTTCTTAAGCGAGGTGCCTATTATGTTTAGGAGAGGTCGAATACCGCTAGATGTTGCCCTAATTCAAGTGTCACAACCGGATAAACATGGATTTTGTTCCCTTGGGATTTCTGTTGAAGCCACCATGGCGGCAATTGAAGCTGCGGATCATGTAATTGCTCAAATTAATCCTAACATGCCCCGTACACATGGTGATGGCATGATCCATATGAGTAAAATTCATTCATATTGTTACCAGGAGGAAGCAATTCCGGAATGGTCACCCATAAAATTAACTGATGTGCAGTTGGCCATTGGTGAAAACGTTGCCTCACTAATCGAAGACAGGGCTACCTTGCAAATGGGTATTGGTGCAATTCCTGAAGCTGCCTTAACTTTTCTAACTACTCACAAGGATCTTGGCATTCATACCGAGATGTTTTCTGATGGTATTTTGCCATTAGTAGAATCGGGGGTAATAAATGGTAGGTATAAGGTGCAACACCCCGGATTTATCGTTACGGGATTTATGTTGGGTTCAAGAAAATTATATGATTTCGTTGATGACAATCCGCTGGTACGGGTTAAAGATATTGAATATGTAAATAATACGGCTGTAATTATGAGTAATCCCAGGGTGACGAGCATTAATAGTGCCATAGAAATAGATATGACTGGCCAGGTTTGTGCTGATTCTATTGGTACAAGGTTGTTTTCGGGCGTAGGGGGCCAAATGGATTTTTTACGTGGTGCATCCCTTAGTGAAGGAGGCAAACCCATCATTGCCCTACCATCAGTAACCAAAAATGGTAACAGTAAAATTGTGCCTTTTCTTAAAGAGGGGGCTGGAGTGGTTACTACCAGGGCCCATATTCATTATGTAGTTACTGAATATGGAGTGGCAGATCTTTATGGTAAATCGCTAAAACAGCGAGCACGCTTACTGATTGATATAGCCCACCCAAATCATCGGGAATCTCTTGAGCGAGCTGCATTTGAGCGATTTAAGCGGGCAATATAATCCACAATTAAAAAATGCTGCCTGATAATATCAGACAGCATCTTATAAGACCAGTTATCATTCTATTTCAAATATTCATTGCTGATATAACCTCTTTTACCACCAATTATCTCAATGAGGGTAAAATTTCCTTCTACCTTTAAAGCAGGAAAGTCCCTACCACCAGGAACCTTGCCAATAATGGAAGAGTTTTTATCAGGCTCTTTATAAATACTATACCGATCTTTTTTGGGGTTTCCTTTCGTATGAACTTTATCGGCCATAAGACTTTCAGCACCTTCATCAGAGAAATATTGTTTGTTTAACTTAATTCCTATGGCGTTAAGCTGATTAATTACCTCTACACCCCTTTCAGCCCTGTCAACGGCAGCTGTATATTTTTTTTCATTTGAGTTTTTTACCGCAGTTTCGCGAGCATTTGAATACAGTTCTAAGGCTTTATCATACTCTCCGGTGGCTTCATAAATCATACCTAGATTGAAAGCGCTCTCCGTAATGTAAGGATCAGCATCATAAATAGTTTTATAAATGGCATAGGCTTTTTCAATACGTCCCTCTTTTAAATACTCTGCAGCTTCTTTGGCTTTAGATTTGAATTCTTTCGCTTTTACTTTAGATATTTTAAGGGTAATAGTGCCAAACCTTGGAGCAATATAATTGGCAGCACTCACACTTAAAGAATTTACCGTTCTCCTTACCAAAGAGTTAACTGTAGCGAGCTCTGAAACGGGGGGATATTTTTTACTATCGGCAGGTCTGGTCCTATTAAACGATCTGCTTTTGGAATCAGAGGCATTGGCGGTAAAGTTCTTTGACCCAAGTATTTGCCCTGTTTTAACAGAAACAACAGATAAAGCGAACGTGGAGGTAACTGTTCTTTGAGTGGTATATATATATTTATAATAATCAAAAACAGAACGTGTTCTTTCTTTGCCTTCTTTGTCTTTATATTTTTCTGAGCGATAAACTTTTTCTATCTTTTCAGGTAAGCGTTTATCATCACTAGTAGCAATTAAATTACCGGAAATTATAGCATCAGCACCAAGTAAAACACCTATTTCTGCCATTTGTTGGCCATCGACTACACCACTTAGTTGAAACTGTTGCTCATTTAAAATTCTGTCAATATCTTCCCTGTCAACAATGGTGTAGATATCTGTCCGCATGCCATCTATTAAAAATTCCGGTCCGGCCACTTTACCACGATTGGGAATAAGCAAAATAGAGATGATATTTGATGACAAGGCATCTCCTAATGGGTCTGAATTTTGATTTCTGTTTTTTGAAGCTTGCAATTTGTTGTACTCTTCTTCTCCCAACAATTCTTTCTTTTGCTTTTCAACCATGAGCTTTAGCAGCTCTTCTTCGGTATTAAAGTCTCCCTCTTCAGTGCTTGCTTTCTGCCCCGGACCTTTATAGGTAAAGTCCATAAAAGCAATCTTTTTTACATCTTTAAGTTTATCCCCAAGCTCAGGTGGAATAATGTAGTGGTAACTAAAGCTTCCCTGACCATAGGATGATGAAACACCTATTAGTAGAAAAACTACCATGGCAATCTTATTAATATTGGTTTTCATAATTTACTAGGTTTATTTGTTTGTTTTACTTTGATTTCAACTCGCCAATAAAATCTTCAAGCAAACTATTTACAGCTTTTTCGTAGGCTTTTACCCCGGCAAGTTCGAAGTCGGCACCACCACCTTTAGCACTGCTAAGGCCGTTTTTGTAGATTTCTTTACCAGTACTTTGTTTGTTCATGGCAATGGTTGCATCGAGATAAGAAAGATGCATATATTTATTTTTTTGCCCTTCCCTTGTTTTAGCTTCAATGGTTAGTATATAATCAGCATCTTTGGCATCATCTACAAATTTATAGTCAAGGTTAATTAAGGCATTTTTAATAGCAGGTGCTAGTATGGGTACTTTCAATTTAGCACCCAGGTTATATTCTTCAGCAGTTACAAAAACCGTTGGGGCAATAACCTTTAATTGAATTATTCTAATTTGTGGCGGATGATCCCGGATAAGGTCTTGATAGAAATTGGAGTTTTTGTTTAACCCCAATAATTTTTCTACATCCAATAATACCTGAAGTTCATATTCGCCACTTTTGGGCATCACCTCTTTATTGAGGAAATACTGTACCCGGCCATTTTTTTCAGAGATAACCGTGGCATCAAAAGCCAGCGCCCCATCCTGATAAAAATTGTATTTAATCGGTAGGTCAATTTGAGGTTCGCTATTTAATTCAATACTAAAAGCAATGGGTTTATCTAAATACTCATCTGTTTTTAGAGAGAATTTATCACCATTGCTGGTAATTTTTATGCTTGGAATTACCTCAATCCATTCAAAATTTGCTGGTAATAATCGCATTCCATCCAAGGATAAAACAGATTTTTTAAAGGTTCTTTCCTTAGAGGCTATTACATTACCATTCTTTTGGTCTAATAAATTAAGGTTAAGCACTAATTCATTATCGCTATCCTGATAAGTGCCATTCAGTTCATAAGAACATGTGGTACTATCTGTTACTAATACCAGATCAGACTCACTACCCAAACTATTAAAAATGCTGGTTTTAACAGATTGTGAGAAATCACTTTCCGCTCCTGAATCTTTATAGGAGAGCTTTCCCAAACAAACATTAACATTAGAGCCTTCTGCTATTTGTGGTATTAGGCTATAAGTGAAGTAGTTGGCAATATTACCAATAGTAACGGGTGCTGAGCTAAATATTTGATGATGGAAATCTTCTACTTGCTTCTTCATCCCTGTTATGTCATTAAAATCAATGTTATTGGTTTGTTTCATGGCAACCAGAATAATAGTCGCCTGATCTATGTCTTGAAGCTTCAATTGGGCATCATACAATAGTTTTAAAGCAGTATTCTTATCACCATTGCTCGCAACACCGGAAAAATCCTTTTTAATAACATCAGTATCTGTGCGCACTAAATCGTTATAGTAATCAATAATATCCTGGATAAGCACATAAGAAAAAGCATAAGCAGTCTTTTTCTTCTTATTGTAATAGTTGTCAAATTTAAGGCCTACTAATTGGGCCTTAGATGCCGACTGAGAAATCTGTTTAAATGATTCATCGGATTGGGTATTAACAACTGAAATATTCATTTGTGCTTCCGCTTGAATAGAAACATGGATTGCTTCAATAATTTGGTTACGGGCCATCTGATTAAGCTTGTCAAAAGTACTTGTGGCCTGATATTTTTCAACATTTATCTCAGTTGCCAGACCCACCAGGTATTTATCGTCCGGGTAGGTCGCCATTCGTTTTGCATAATCAACCCAGGGTGGGGCTTTTTGTGCATAAACCGATAAGCTTGTAATTAAGAGAAGGAGAAAGGTTAATTTTCGCATAATAAATAAAAACGGGGAGGCCTGTAAAAGAGCTCCCCATTTTTTAATCTAGTAGTTATATTATAAAGATTGATGTGGGGAAACCTAATTGTCCCATTTCATAAGTTTCTCAAGCTTATCGTGGGCTATATCAGTTTCTTCTTCCAGTTTCTTCTTGATAGCTCTTTGTGCCACCTCATTAGCCTTTTTAGAATTATAGGCAATACGTACATTAGCTTCAATATTTTTATTATTCAAAGTTTTATAAATTTCGAATAATGGAATGGTTCGGCCTAACTCTTGGGCAATGATATTTTTTGCTGCAGCAACTGTTTTGGTAACCGAAGCAGCTTCTTCACTGTTTAATTGCTGGTTGGCAATGCTACTTTCAATAAGAGCAGCTACTTGAGTAGAAATAGACCCGGCCAATTCCAATTTCGCTAACTCATTTGCTTGTAATTTAGCAGCAGAGGTGGTATTGGCAACCGAATTACCGGAAGCTACAATATATAAAGGATAACCATCTTCATCAGTCTCATATTGTCGCATCCAGGCTGCTTCAATTTGTTTTTCCATGGGGAGGGCTCCTGGCGCTACTGCATAACCTTGCTTTTTAAATTTTTTAACTTCTTTACGCGCTTCTTTTACCGCTTTTTTCTTTATCTCTTTTTTCAGGCCCTTAGTGTTTTGTTGTGCTTGAACCGAAAATACGGTGAAAGTAACAGCTAATACCATCATTAATAGAGTTCTCGTTTTCATAATATTTGTTTTAGTTATTATTCAATAATACAATTTATTCATCAATTTTCAAGCGAAATTACAGGGAATCTACTGATAGAACTAGGCTTTTGGGTAGTAGGATGTTGTTGCCCATTTGTGAGCTCCAAAGTCCTTTCCGATACATAGAAATCAAGTTCCCTTAAAAATATTGTCATATCCTTTTTTATGTCTGCCTTGCCTTGTGCAAGCCCTTCTAAAACAGAGAGGGTAAAGGCTCCATGACCCCAATCAGCAAATTCCTGAGAAGTTTCATCTCCGGTAGATGCCGCCATGATCACAACACCATTTTCCTCATCCGATATTTCCCTTACCGCTTCGGTATTGTTTGACTCTTCATGTTCAACATTCGTGCCAAGTTGGCCGGAATGACAAGCATCGACCATTAAAAGTACTTTTGCAGGCATATTACCCAAGGTATTAGAGAGGTTATTCCAACTAATACCGGTACCTTCCAGGTTGTTGGCATCACCATCGTAGGGTAAAATATAAAATTCACCACGATCATTAAAACCATGAGAGGCAATAAAGATAACAACCACGTCCTTGCTAGTGGCATTTTGTTTGAGCCAGGCAAAAGAATTTAAGATCTGCTTCTTCGTTGCCTCTTTATTAACCACTTGTTCTACATGTATTTGCTTATAAGCTCCTTTACCGGTATTTTTAAATAGTTCAGTAATGGCCTCCACATCATCATCTGCAAAGGTTAAATTATAACTACTGTTAGCGTAATCGGAAACGCCAACACCCAAGATATAGAGATCTGGCCTAGCAGTATAATCTATAACTTGTGTATTCGATGCTACTTGTCCTTTTAACAAATCCTTGGATAAGGTAATGATTCTTTCTTCACTCACAGTTCGGGCATTTTCATTACTTACAAAGATTTTGATTTTATTAACTTCATTAAGTAATAATATTTCCTGCTCAACCATCATGTTATTTTCTGCTTGATTGTCAATTCCTCTTGATTTTGGGGCCGGACGACCATTTATTAATATTTTAATGGTTTTGATGGCCGAGGAAGAATTTACTTTTGCTTTAATTAAGACCCTGGTTTTATTAGCAGTACTCTCTATTTTCTCCGGTGTTACCCAAACAATTTCCGGAGCAGCATTGGACACATTTATTTCTTTGTTGGTAATTTCTTTTTCTTTTACATTAAGATAAGCCAGGGCTTCTTTTTCATTGCCTAGCCTTAGCGCTTGTTGCACTACCTTGGGTTGATGGAAGTTTTTCGCAAATACATAGGCAGGATAGAATTCGGCTAGTTTATTAACCCCTTTGTTAACCAGCCAACCAAGGTATTTTTCCCCACCCGATGAGGCATGATAGTAACCCGATGGCGTCCAGCATATCCAGTCGTTATTATGGCTGAAAAACAGGCTTGCTAAATTCTCTCCATTGTCAATATTCCATATCCGCACGGTTTCATCGGTAGTTGCTGTGATTAGATAATTTAGCTTATGATCAACCACCATGGCCATAACCGCCCCATTGGCACCACTCAAACTTCGTATAAATTCTCCATCACGGGTATATAGCTTTATTGAGTAGTCGCTGCCAACAGCAATTGTATTACCATCAATGATGGTGAATTTGAGTATTCTTCCATCAATACCAGGATCGTTTTTAATACTGCCTTTAAAACCGGTACTTAGGGTATATTGATCCAGCTTAGTAAGTGAATAGCCTGCATCCTCAGTCACAGACCCTTCGAAAGTGGTTTTGTCGAAATTGGCGAAAAGAAATTTCAGGCTTTTTAGATCAAAAGCGATAGAAAGGGAGTTTTTTCTGGAACCAATGGCTATGGTGCCATTATTATCAGAGGCTACTTCTAGCGGCATAATTCCATTACCGGCTAGGGTGCTAATGGTGGATTGCTTTTGTAGGTCGCGAATAATAATTTTTCCAGTAGCACTCGCGGAGGTAGCAAAATACCGGTTTTTGTAAATCGCTGACGCAGTAATATTATTATCTTGTTGCGGAATTACTCCAATTAGTGTACCAGACGGAATTGAATAGGCATTTATTGACCTGGCAGAGGAAAAAAGCTTGTTATCAGAGGTGAAATCAAGGTGTGCTACCGCTGAATTCATGGTGCCTACTATATTACGGAAGGTGCCATTATTATTCCAGGCAATAATTTTACCTGCCTTGCCACCTGAAATGATGTATTTGCCGTCAGGGGAGAAAGCACAACTATAGACTTGATCTATATGCATTTTCATGATAACAGGTGGCTTACCATTATTTAAATCCCATAATCGCAAAGAGCCATCGGCAGAAGCGGAAACAATCTTGCTGCCATCCGGAGCAAACGAGATATCAAAAATCTGTCCTTCATGTCCGGTAAGGTTCTGTAACATTTTGCCCCGGATCCTTCCTCCATCAAAGCTAATTTGCCATATCTTAACACTTTTATCAGCCCCCGTACTGGCCAGCAACCGGTCATTACTACTAAAAACAAGCTTGGTAATAATGTTTTGGTGCCCTTTAAGGGTAAGAACATCCTGGTCACGGTTGATGTTTATAATTCTTATTTCATTTTCAGGGAAATAACCACCGATGGCAAGGTACTGTCCATCAGAAGAAAGTGCGGCTGCATAGATAGCACCATCGGGACCGGTACCACTTAACGTTCTTATGGTTCTTTTCAGGCTTCCTTCCTGGGTATCCCAAATTCTTATGGTTTTATCTGATGAAACAGATATAAGCGATTTGCCATCCGGAGTAAACTGCAAGTCATTCACTACACCGGAATGGCCCTGTGGATCAATGACTAATCTAGGTTTTAGAATATCATTAGCTGATTGGGCAAACGTACAATAATGGAAACTTATTATAAGAATCAGCAAGGCAATTTTAGATATAGTTTTAAGCATAGTACTTATAAACTTATTTGGTAGTGCCAAATTAATCAAAAACAATACCAAGTTATAAAAATTATTACATTGGAACTAATTAAATTATTACATCGTTGATACGATTTAATAAATCTTTGTTAATCAACTAACTTTAACTTTTAACCATACTTTCATGAAAAATATCTTTCTTGTTACAATTACATTAGTATTATTTATGTCTTGCCCTGTAAATGGGCAAGCTGGATTTCATAAGATTAAAAGTAACCATTCGGTGAAAGGAACGGTACATAAATTAACCAATACCCTAAATGAAAAGGGCATGCATATTTTTGCTACCATAGATCATCAAAAAGGTGCTGAAAAGGCGGGGTTAATCTTACTCCCAACAGTATTGATGATTTTTGGTAATCCAACAGTAGGGACCAAACTTATGCAGTGCGATCAAAAAACTGGCATTGCTTTACCGCTTAAGATGTTAATTTGGCAAGATGAAGCCGGTGACACCTGGATAGGGTACTGGGAACCATCTAAGTTAAGTGAAAGGTATCAATTAGGTGATTGCCGTGAGATTTTAAATAAGGTAAAGAATGCTATGGCAAACTTTGCTAACGCGGCTGCTTCATAAGATGAGAATTTATCTACTGGTATATTTCAATGGAATGTATTAAGATTGCCTGAAATCAGGTTTTTTACTTTTCAAGAAAAGTCTTATATTACAGTCCAATCAGGAATAACCAAGATCAATGAGAAATATTTTTAGAGCTGAATTTGAGATAAATGCATCCAAGAAGATGTTGTTCCCATATATTTTTACGGCAAGCGGATTATCCCAGTGGATAGCTGATGATGTTTCGGTGGATGAGGACAAGGTATTTAATTTTATATGGGATGGAGAAGATCATAAGGCTAAAATGGTTTCTCACAGAATGAATAGCTTTGTGCGGTTTGAGTTTCTGCCGGAAAATGATGAGGAGAAAGAAGATCCTCGCTATATAGAAATAAGGCTTGAAATGAATGAACTTACACAGATGGTTTTCATTGCTATTATTGATTATAATGATATGGATGATAACGAGGAATTACAAGATTTGTGGGAGAGCCTGATATATAACCTTAAAGAGATTGTTGGCGGTTGACCTTGAAGCTGCTATTTTTGCCAAGACACTGGCATATTTATTGCTCCTTTTACATTTATGAAGAAAATAGATAAGCTAATTATTAAAGCTTTTCTCGGTCCGTTTATTCTTACCTTCTTGGTGGTAGTTTTTATTCTGCTAACAGTGCAGATGATGAACTATGTAGATCAAATTTTTGGCAAGGATCTAAAGTGGGCTGATTTAGGTAAATTGGTTTTTCATTTTAGTGTGTTTCAAACACCCATTGCCTTTCCATTATCGGTAATGCTTGCTTCCTTAATGACCTTTGGCAATTTAGGAGAGCATTTTGAATTAACGGCCATAAAAAGTGCCGGGATATCGCTGGTTAGGGCCTTGATGCCTATTTTTATAATGGTAATGGGGATCACTGTCATTGCATTTTATTCTAACAACTATTTTGTCCCATATTCTGCCCTCAAAGCTTATAGCTTATTATACGATATCCGTCAGAAAAAACCCGCGCTGGATATTGAACCGGGCCAGTTCTATGCCGGAATAGAAAATTATAAAATTAAAGTAGATAAAAAATTCCCCGATGGCAAAACCCTTAAAGGGTTAACTATCTATGATCATTCGAGCCATAAAGGTAACAACGAGGTAATTAAAGCCGATTCAGGCCAAATGTACACTATTTTAGGTGATCAGTATTTAAAACTTGAGTTGTTTAACGGAGTGCATTATGTAGAAGGTGATGCTCCCAAAGTTAGACGGAGGGGTAGAAAAAATCGGATTCTGGTAAAACCTTTTACCAGGACCAAATTTGAGCGAAGTGAGATGATTTTTGATTTATCTTCTTTTAGCATGTCGCGTACTGATGAAGGTCTGTTTGCCTCACATAGAATGATGCGCAATTTTAGCGAGTTAAATAATGACCTTGATTCAATAAAGGAAAACATATATAGTACCGAAAGTGAGATTTATGGAGTTCCTGCCCGGTACTTTAATTATAGTATCATTAAGAAAAATATTGTTATTCCTGATGAAATAATAAAAGTTAATCATAAGAAAGACTCTCTCAGGAAATTGGAGGTTGAGAAACAACGATTACTTGCGATGGGTAATATTGGTGCTGGTAACCAAATTACGGTTAATCCGCCACCAAAATATATGATTAGTTTGGCGAAACCTACTCAACGAAGTGATAACAAAAGCAAGAGCCGAACGAAGAGAACTAAGTCCGTTAAGAAACAGAGTAAAAAGACACCAACTGCCAAGATTCAAAATAGAAAAACAGAGGCTGCAAAAATAACACTTGAGCATAAAGTTGATCTAGACAGTGCCATCTTGGCAAGCACAGATACAAGTTTCAGTACTAAGGAACTATTAATATTGTCACGCGTAAAGGAACGGAATAATATTAAGGCCATGGTGAGCAGGAACCTAAAATCTGCCACGGCTATGGCCCGGCAAATAAAAAGTAGGCTGACTGCGCAAAATGATAGAAAAGAGAGGTTGCTAAAAGAATATTATACCTTTGATATTCAGTGGCAAAAAATGCTCGCCAATGCTTTTGCTTGTATCTCAATGTTCTTAATAGGAGCACCCCTCGGGGCAATCATTAAACGAGGTGGACTTGGATTTCCGGTCATTATATCGGTTGTCTTTTTTATCATCTATTATGTATTATCTATTGGCGGGGAAAAATATGCGAAAGCAGGTAATATTTCAGTGATTATGGGTGTATGGAATGCTAATTTGATCTTGTTACCCATAGGGTTGATTTTTCTACGACAAGCAAAAAATGATGCCAGATTGTTTGAGGCTGATTTTTACAAAGTGATGATATCACGCTTAGCCAATTGGTTACAATCATTTCATAAGCCCTTGGTAGATAATTAGCATAAGAAATTAATGGCTAAGTTGCTTTAGATTTATTAACTCATTATCTTTGCGCCACTTTTAACATACTATAACATTAAAATATTGCTAACTATGTATTTATCGAAAGACAAAAAAGAAGAAATTTTCGAGAATCATGGTCGGTTGAAATCTAAAGCTGATACAGGATCACCTGAGGCACAAATTGCTCTCTTTTCATTCAGAATAGATCATTTAACAGACCATTTAAAGAAAAACAAGAAAGATTATTCTACGCAACAAGGTCTGTTAAGGCTCGTAGGAAAGAGAAGAAAACTTTTAAATTATCTTCAGAAAACCGATATTGAGCGTTACAGGTCAATAATCGCGGAACTGAAATTAAGAAGATAAAGAAAGGGGGTTCAAAAGAATCCCTTTTTCAATTTGACCCGCTCTAAGCTTAAATTATCAATCAATTTGTAACAAATAAGTATAATGAATATAATAAACAAAACGATTCAGCTTGCCGATGGCCGGACCATCACTATTGAGACCGGTAAACTCGCTAAGCAAGCAGACGGATCCGTAGAGGTTCGTATGGGTAACACAGTGTTACTCGCAACAGTTGTATCTACAAAAGAAGCTCGCGAAGGTGTAGACTTTTTGCCATTGAGTGTAGATTATCAGGAAAAATTTGCCTCAGCAGGTAAAATTCCCGGTGGATTTTTAAAACGTGAGGGAAGATTATCAGACTATGAAATTCTTACCTCCAGATTAGTGGATAGGGCCTTGCGTCCATTATTTCCTGGGGATTACCATGCTGAAACACAAGTAATGATCTCATTACTTTCAGCAGATGGAAAGGTTTTACCCGATGCTTTGGCAGCGTTAGCCGCTTCAGCTGCTATTTCTGTTTCTGATATCCCGTTTGATGGACCTATCGCAGAAGTTAGGGTATCTCAAATTGATGGTAAATTTGTTATCAATCCGGGCCAGGAAGAGAATGAGAACGCCACTTTAGATATGATGGTAGCGGCAACCTATGAGAACATCATGATGGTTGAGGGTGAAATGAGTGAGGTTTCTGAGGATACCATGTTGGAAGCACTTAAGGTAGCACACGAAGCGATTAAGTCTATGTGTGAAGTACAGAAAGCCCTTACCAAGGAAACCGGTAACGAAATAAAACGTGAGTATAACCACGAAGATAATGATGAAGACCTGTCCGCCCAGGTTAAAAAAGATTTATATGATAAGGTTTACGCGACCTATAATAAGCAGATTAAAGCCAAGAAAGAAAGGTCCGAGGCATTAAAAGCTATTCGGGATGAATATATTGAATCAAGGAGTGAGGAAGAAGACCTCAATGTTGATTTGCTAAAAAAATACTACCACGATGTAGAAAAGGAAGCTGCCCGAAAAATGGTGCTTGATGAACAAGTTCGTATGGATGGCCGTAGTTTTGATGAGATAAGACCAATTTGGAGTGAAGTTGATTACCTCCCGATGCCGCATGGTTCAGCAGTATTTACCAGGGGCGAAACCCAGTCTATCTCAAGTGTTACCTTAGGTACTAAGCTTGATGAGCAAATGATAGATAGTGCTCTGTTAAAAGACTATAACAGGTTTATCTTACATTATAATTTCCCGGCTTATTCTACCGGTGAAGCCCGACCAAATCGTGGCCCGGGTAGGCGTGAGGTAGGTCATGGCAATCTGGCTCTAAGGGCTTTAAAAGGCATGTTACCTGCACATGAGGATTTCCCTTATACAATTAGAATAGTTTCTGATATTTTAGAATCTAATGGATCTTCTTCTATGGCAACAGTTTGTGCCGGCACCCTGGCACTCATGGATGCCGGTGTTAAAATCAAGGAACCGGTTTCTGGTATTGCCATGGGTATGATTTCTGACCCTGAGACTGGTAAATATGCCATCTTATCTGATATACTAGGTGATGAAGATCATTTGGGAGACATGGACTTTAAAGTTACCGGTACTGCAAACGGCATTACCGCTTGCCAAATGGATATAAAAATAGATGGCCTTTCTTATGAGGTGCTACAAAAAGCCCTTTTACAAGCTAAAGAGGGAAGAATGCATATTCTTGGTAAAATAGAAGAAACTCTTGCGGCACCACGTACTGAACTAAAGCCAAATGCACCTCAGGTAACTTCTATTACTATTCCCCAGGATTTAATTGGTGCGGTGATAGGGCCAGGCGGGAAAGTAGTACAGGAAATTCAGAAAGAAACCGGTGCTACTGTAGTTATTGAGGAAATAGATAATGCCGGTCAGGTTACGGTATTTGCTACCAATAAAGATGCGTTGGACCAGGCAATGGGAAGAATTAAAGCGATTGTTGCCCAACCCGAAGTTGGCGAAGTATATACTGGTAAAGTAAAAAACATTATGCCCTTTGGTGCTTTTGTTGAATTTATGCCTGGAAAAGATGGTCTATTACATATTTCAGAAATAAAGTGGGAGCGGGTCGAGAATATGGATGGTGTGCTTGAAGCTGGTGAAGAAATTAAAGTAAAACTTGTTGATATAGATAAGAAGACCGGTAAATACAGACTTTCACGAAAAGTTTTATTGCCAAAACCTGACAAGAATTAGAACTAAGGTTTCTAATTTTTGTAATTTTTTGATATAAATCTCTTATTTTTATAG
>Ga0114931_10005510_pt1 | contig 15642 bp, 9 predicted proteins | sample 2SBtaG_FD_89579 | JGI IMG/M metagenome (GOLD analysis project Ga0114931, IMG submission 89579) | Deep subsurface microbial communities from Kolumbo volcano to uncover new lineages of life (NeLLi) - 2SBTROV14_V59a metaG | ecosystem: Environmental > Aquatic > Marine > Volcanic | place: Kolumbo...
CTGGCGAGCGTGCTGCATCCGGGCCAACACTACACACCGTTCCGCTCAGCCGAAGACCTGCAAAAAGCGGTCGCTTCCGCTCTCGCCGAGGGCTCACCCCTGGCGCGCGTGGCGCAGCGGACCGCCAAACACGTGCGCGACAACCACACGGACCTGCATCGGTTACGCAGCCTGGCGAGCCGGCTCGGTCTGAGCGGCGTCAAATAGGCTCCGCGTCCCGCGTTTGCATCACACTGGTTTCAAGCATGGCACTGCTCGGCGGTCACCGCACCGTGCGGGCGGCTGATGAGCCGGCAGTTCGCGTGCTGGCGGACTTCGAGGGCCGCTCAGTCGCCGTCACGCTCTCAGATGTACTCGGGATCGCACGCCGCGACTGCTCGATCGATCTCGCGGCTCTGCCGGCGCGGAGCAAGCGATCGCTGCGGCTCGTGATCGGGGCGACATCGGACGACACCACCGTCGACTACACGCTCAGTTTTCGAGTAGGCACGCGGTTCGATCGGATTGATCGACTCGCGATGTGGTGCTGGCTCGACGCGGGGCGCGTGGAGCTCACGTTCATTCTCCGCGATCAACACGGCCGCATGGTTCAAACGCGCACGCTCGCACACCATGCCGAGCCGCGCTGGGTCCGCCTGAGTTTCGCGGCGAGCGCGGCGCAACTCAAGCCGCTCCAACGACTCGCCGCCGAGCCGCTCGACGCGGCCGCACTGAAACAGATACCCGCCGCGGCGCCCCCGCTGGAGGTCGTCGGTTTCCGCATACGGACGTTCGGACGCGGCCAGCACATCGTTTTTCTCGACGACTTCGAGGTTGAGCATCACATTCCGCGCACGCAGCTGGTCCACGGCGAGTTCCTCATCGACGAGCCGACGCACATGTACGACCCCGGCCGGACGGTGCGGGCCCGGCTCAGCCTCGAGAACCTCTCGCGGCGGCGCGATCTCGATCTGAACGTCGACATGAGTTGGCGGCATCTCGACGGGCGCGAAATCAAGTCGACGCGCGCCCTGGTCAACCTGCCGAGCAGCGGAGCGAATTACCGCGCCCGGCAGAGCGTCGACTTCGACCTGCGATTCGACGAACCCGGGTTGTACCAATTGGTGGCGCAGGTCAGCGCGGCGCGCTGGAATGCGCCCGCGTCATTCGAGACGCTCGTCGCGGTCACGCCGAGCAACCGCGGTCTGCCGCGCGGCCGCGCAAGCTTTTTCGCGGTGCGCTCAAACCTGCTGCGCGAGCCGTTCGCGGACCAAATGCTCGAGATTGACGCCGCCCGTCGAATGGGTGTGCAACTGCTCGCGATCGACGTGCCCTGGCGATCGCTGGAGTCGCGCCCGGGCGAATTCGACTTTGGGGCGCTCGACCCCGTCGTCTCCAAAATCGCCGAACTGGATATCGCCGCGCAGCTCACGCTCGTCGATCCGCCGCCCTGGGTCGCGACGCAAGCGGCGGGCGCGGCCGAGCGGCAGGGGCAGGTGTTTGAAGCGCTCGCGCGACGCTACGGGCCCAAATTGCAGTTCCTCCAGCCGGTCGCGGACATCGGAAACCTCCAGGAAGTTGACGGCTATCGGCATCGGCTCGCGACGTTGCGCGCCGCGCCGCAAATCGTCCCCAGCCCGCTGCGCCTCATCGAAGACGCGGATCGCATCGCGGAAACGCTGTCGAAGCCGAATCATGCGGCGGTCTCGATCGCGACCGATTCGAGCTCGAGCGCGGCATCGCACGCGTTCTCCGCGTTGGCGCGCCAATCCGGAATCGCGTGGAGCGGGACGCGCTGGTTCCACGCTGAGCCGCCCATGTCCGGCAGCGGAACGATCACAGATGCCGTTGCGGTTCTGCGTCTCTACGTGGAGGCTGCGCGGGCCGGCGTGACGAGCGTGGTCTGGCACGACCTGCGCGACGATGGCAACGATGCCGATTACGATTTGCGGCACATGCGTGGGATCATTCGCCGCGACTTCAGCCCGAAGACGCCGGTGCTGGGATTCTCGACGGCGATTGGGATGTTGCACGGTCTGATCTACACCGGCGAGGTTACGCCGCCGGTCGACGGATTCGACGCCGCGGTGTTCCTTGCGGGCAATCGCCAGGTCATCGTGCTCCTGCCGCAGCCGAACCACACACACCCGGCGGTGGTCGCGCCGATTCAGGCGGCGCCGGGAACGATGTCGGCGTTCGACTTCGAGCGTCGCCCGCTGGAATCGCTCGAATCCGACGGACCACTGCTGCTTCGCGCCGCATCGGGCCCGATGTTCATCACGCTCGATACCGAGCGTGCCCGGACCGAGCCGAGCATCTGGCTGGCGCGCCCGTGGGTGCGCGCGCCGGATGTGGTGTACTGCGACCGCAAGACATCGTTCACAGTCGAGCTGGACGCTCCGATGAAGTTGCCGCGATCGGCATACCTGCAACTGGTGCTGCCCGACGGCGCCCCGCTGCGCTCTTCCTTTTCGGTGAAGCGTCTCAAGGCGTCCGCTGGGCAGACGATCACGCAGACCATCGAGCTAACGCGGATCGGGAATGAACCGCTCGAGCCACTCGAGCTGATGCTGCGCGTCGCGCTCGATCGGAAGCCGCTGTCGCTGCCCATCCGCGTTCAATCGAGCGGCCGGAGCGAATCTTCGAAGAAATGAAGCGCGAAGCGCAAGCTGCGCGTCGCGGTCGGGCGGATGCGACCGCGCACGACAGTGGACGAACTCGCTCGAACGTTCCCGGGGCAGGAGGTTGGGTTATGAGCGAGGGGCCACCAGTCCTAAAGCACTAGGAAGGTCGAGGATTGATGGCTTGGGAACGCCGTTGCGAGTCCGTCCAAATTGTCGCGTCCGGTCAAGCGACCGGCAGAGAGTTGCACTGGCCGATCGCATCCGTGCTCGCAACCAGTGCGCCGGTCGTATCCAGCCCGTCCGTGGGCATCACGCCGACCGGGATCCGTATCGCCTCTTGGCCTCCTTACTTCCGGCATGTCTCACGCCGGGTCTAACCGTATTCTCTCTTTCTCTATCGGAAAGTATAACGCAATATCTTATAGGGCCAAGCGCAAATTGCCCCCAAAATGCATTTTTCTTGTCAATTTAGGTAATATCGAGAGCGCGTTCATGTACACTACAGTATGATGGGTTGGTCTTCGACGAACGACCCCACGGACAGTGCCTGTTGATTACGAGTTTAGTGAGGATTCTCACCGCCCGCGAAAAAAAATCTCCGCGAATCGGCGAGGCCTGCCTTCGCAGTCCGCCGCAATCGTGGAAATGGCCGAGCGGAGACGTAGCGGCGGGCGCCCTCGCCCGCCGTAGATAGATCGGAAACGGTGACTTAGAATACGGCCCGCGTGGGCACGGGGCCGCTACACCCCTCGCGCGGCGTGGGCTGTGGGCTTTCGCCCTGCCGCGGCTGGTTCGTGGGGGCGCGCACCCCGCCAATCCACGAAGCCCCCCCCAAAAAATGCCCGCCGCTGCTATGGACCCACGTTGCCGTGCGAAATCCGGCGGCGGAAGTTGAGCACGATCAGGTAATTCCGGCCGCGGTACGTGGTGATCTCGCCGGTCAGAAGGAAGTCCGTCACTCCCGCGTCAGCCGCGCGCTCCATCGCGCCAAGCCAACTGTTTTTCTGGATCTCGAGCGGCGGTAGCGGCGTGTCCTCCCCGGCGGCGTCAAACTGAAACGACGCCCGCCCGTCGCTGCGAACGAAGCGGCCGGGCCGCTGGGCCACGATCGTGCCTTCGGGCAAGAGCGCGCCGGCCGAGCGCTTCGCCGCCAGTCCGCCGCCTGCGCCTCCGCCGGCCTCGCGCAGCACGTCGGGCCTGATCCCGGCTCGCGGTCGCTCCACATTTCGCAGCAGCGGAGCAAGGATCGCCGCCTGAGGTGGCTTGCGCGTCGAGCTGCGCTGCGTCGTCGGGGCCGAAGTCGGCCGGGTGCTCGGCGATTTGGCGTTCTGATCCTGCTTGTTCTGAGCGGTCGCAACCAGAGCGAGGGACAACGGCAACGCGAAAAGTGCGCGAAGAAACATGGCTCATCCTTCCAGCAACGCTTAGCCGCGACGCACGATCCGGCGTAGCGCGGCGTCTCTCTGGCGATCGTGTTCGCTTCAACCGATAAGAATTGTACTATCGAGAGTCAATCTATGCACAGTGTACTCATTTTCGGTGCGAGCGGACTCGGGCGGCTGGTGCTCGACATCCTGCGGCGGAACCAAAACGTCTCGGTCCGCGGCTTCCTCGACTCGGATACGAGCAAACACGGCCGGTCGATCGACGGCATCCCGGTGCTCGGCGGCCTCGACGAAACGCCGCGGCTCATCCGAGACGGAATCACACACGCCGTCGTCGCGATCGGAGACAATCCGACGCGTGTCGCGCTCGGCGAACGGCTGCGCGAGCGCGGCATGCGGCTGATGTCCGCGATTCATCCGCTGGCATCGATCGCCTCGTCGGCCACGCTCGACGAGCATGTGATCATCGGAGCGCGCGCGGTCATCTGCATCCACAGCACGATCGGGCCGCACAGCGTCGTCTCGACGGGCGCGATTGTGGATCATGACAGCCGGATCGGCGCTGGCGCGTTCCTCCACCCCGCGGTAAAACTCGCCGGCGGCGTGCGGGTCGAGCCGCTCGTAACACTGTGCATCGGATGCTCTGTAATCCCAGGACGGACGATTGGACGGCGGGCGCGCGTCGAGGCGGGGTCGGTCGTGATTCGAGACATCGGCGACGGGTCGCGCGTCACCGGCGTGCCGGCCCGTGTCGTTACCGATGAGAACCTGGACGCCCTTGCCGAGATTCCCGCCCAAGTCGCCCGCTTGCGGCGAGCGGCCGCCCACGCCCGATGACGCACAGGTCAGGATGATTGGCGGCGAATCGTCATGTCGAAATTGCGAACGATCGTGTTGTAGAACAAGAACGTAAGCCCCGAATACGCACCGATCGACATGAGGCAGGACACCAGCCGAATGATGCGGGCGGACAAGAGTTCCGTGACGGCGGGTGCGCTGGCCGCCAGTTTGTAGACCGACTCGTAGTCGATCAGCGTCTGAATCGCCGGGAACGGAAGCAGCGGCAGAATCGCGGACGACACCAATCCCGCCGCCCCACGCCCAAACGCGAAGCCGCACACCCAGAGCATCCCGACCGCGCCCATCACGACGCCGGTGCTGACCAGCACCGCCTGCACGGTTTTCTTGAACTGAAGCGAAAAGTGCATGCCGGTCATCGCCGCCAGCGCCGCGAAAACGGTCAGCAGCAGCGGCGTCACGAGCACGGTTTCCGGCGTTGTGACCCAGTTGCCGCGGCCATGCAGCAGGTCCGACGCGACGAACAACAGCAGCACGAGCGCCGGTGCGAGGATCAGCGGCATCGCAAAACTCACCAGCCCACGCAACATGCCCGCGACGATGTATTTGCTGGTCAACGGCGTCGTCAACAGCAACTCCATCGTCTGCGACTCTTTCTCACGCGTCAGCGTGGTCGCCGCCGTGTTCGTCACCACAAGCAAAATGACGGCAAGCTCGATCCAGATCGTCGCGGTGAGCCAGTTGCGAGTCACCTTGACGCCGGCGCCGCTCGGTCCCATTCCGAGCCAGCCACTCTCGTGCGCGACGAGCAGCCAGATGCTCAGCAGCACACACAGCACGGCGAAGACCCAGCGCAGCATCGACCGGCCGCCGGCCGAAGCGCGCGTCGCCGCCTCGCGCCAGGCGATTGGGTTGTTCCAGACGTTGCGCGGCTTTCGTTTGCGCTCGCCCGCCGGAGAACCCGCCTTCGCGCCGCCGCGCAGGCGCGTCCACCACGTCAGCTCGCCCTCTTTGGCGCTGCGGCGCACAAAGAACAGGCTGAAGAGAATCATCAGCGTGGATGCGAGCGTGGTGATCGCGATGTACGCGTATTGCGGATACGCCAGCATCCAGCCGCGGAGGCGGCCATAGTGAATCACGTCGGACATCGGCGGCGCGGTGGTCTGGCCGGTCACGACAAACAGCGCGAGAAACGGATGGATCGGCGCGAGCCAGCTCATGCGAGTCGGGTTGCCGAGCACGGCCCCGACCGGCGCCTCGCTGAGCGCCCCGTACGGCGAAAGCCCAAGCGCCCCCAGCGCGAGCAGGTACACCGCGACGCCGACGAAGAACGAAAAGATTGTGCGGCGCGTGCCGATGCGCGTCATGCTGATCATGATCGCCAGCGAGCCGGTCACCAGCCCGGTGGTGGCGGCGAGCCCGAAGCTCTCGAACACCTCGCGGGCCGTCACACCACCATAGAGCATCGTGATGCAGAACACCGGAAGTCCCGCCAGCAGCAGCACCCAGACGAAGTAGAGTCGGCTGAACAGCGAACCCAGCACGATCTGCGCGGCGCTGAGCGGCGTCGTCAGCAGGATATGAAAGGTATTGGCGTCCTTCTCTTGCGTGATGGCGGCGGCCGTGAAGACGGGCGCCATGAAACTCATCATGAACAGTTGCACGACGCTGACCCACATGAAGGTCTGCGTGGATTGTTTGGCGAGGGCGGCGAGCGACGCTTGCGAGGCCTGCATGAGATTGTTGCCGAGCACGAATACGACGACGATCAGGATGGCGAGGTAGGCGACGCGTACGTAGAAATGCCGGGCGCGTTTTCCGCCGGCGGTCACAACGCGCACCACGATTGGATTGGCCGGCAAGAGTCGCCAGAAACCGATCCAGATGTCGCGCAGCACGCCGACCATCACCGCTCCCCGCGCGAATGCTCTTTTTCAAACAGAACCACGAGTTGATCTCCGTACGGTGATTCTCGCCGACTCAAAAAGTAACTCGCCCGCCGCAACGGAAAGGGAGTGGAAGACACGCGCCCCCTGGTCGCGACGCGCAAACCCATCACGGTCGTCCACAGGGCGCGCATCGCGGGATAATACGTTCGAGCCGCCCGAATCCGCAGGCAGCGCGGCGCCAGGCGGCGAATGTCGTTTACCGAATAGTGCCGGTGCCACGGAATGCGGTCGAGCGAGAAATCGCCGACGAGGTTCAGCTCGTCGCGGCGCGCGTCGCCAAAACGCGCTTCGTAATAGCCGCTGTTCCGGAGCAGCGTGCGATGCGCGAAACGGTGCATCGCCGGGAGTATGAACTTGATGTTGCCCGGGTCGATGAACGTGAGCATTCCTCGGTGCGGCGTGGTCAGCAGAAGCCGCCCACCCGGCTTCAACACACGCGCCAACTCGCGCAGCGTCCGGCGTTCGTCCGCGACATGCTCGATAACCTCGAGAATCGTACACGTGTCAAAGCTCTCATCGGGGAACGGCAGCGGCCGGTCGGCGTCGATCTGCTGCAACTGCACGCCGGGGACGACCGCGGTCTCGCGCAATTGCGCCGGATCGACATCCGCGCACCAGCACTCGTCGCAGTGGTCGATCACCCGTTTTGCGAACAGCGCCTTGCCGCAGCCGTAGTCCAGAAACCGCCCGAGCGGAGGTTTCAGCCAGTGCTCGGCGTAGTAGTACCACCACAGTTCGCGCTCGGGAAAGCTGCGCCCGATCGTCTCGGCCGACGGAGGCGCGAACCCATTGACGCCGCAGCGCGAATTCAAGACGCCGTCCCCCCTACTGCACGATTCCCTTGGTCAGCCGCATGAACGCCGTCTCGAGGTTGACTTCTTCCTGTTTGATTTCGCGGATGCGCAGGTGGTTCTGAATCATGGCTTGCGCGATGAAGTTGAAGTCCGACGAATCGCCGTTCAGGCTCAGCACGAGCGCGCCGTCGCGAATCTGCACGTCGTTGACATTGGGCAAGTCCGACAACACCTGCCGGGCGCGCTCCTGGTCGTCGGGCGTCGCGACGTGCAGCACGGTCCCTACGCGTGCGCGGCGAAGCGCTTCGCTGACCGAGCCTTGGTAGATCAACTCGCCGCGTTCGATGATGCCAATGCTGGTACACAGGTCGGCGAGTTCGGGCAGGATGTGCGAGCTGATCAGGATCGTTTTTCCCATGTGGTGCAGTTCTTTGAGCAGGGCGCGGATTTCGATGCGGGCCCGCGGGTCGAGCCCGCTGGCCGGCTCGTCGAGGAACAACACCTTCGGATCGTGCAACAATACGCGGGCGATGCTCAGCCGCTGCTTCATGCCGCGTGACAGCCCGTCGACGAGCGTGTCGGACTTGAAGCTCAGGTCGGTCAACTCGAGCACGTCGCCGACGATTTGCGTGCGCTTCTTGCCGGTCACGCCGTAGGCCGCGGCGAAGAACTCGAGATATTCCCGAACGACCATGTCCTCGTATGCGCCGAAGAAATCGGGGACATAGCCGATCAGCGGGCGGATTTTGCGTGACTCATAGCCGACCACGTGCCCACAGACGCGCGCCTCGCCCCAGGTCGGCTGGAGCAGCGTGGACAGGATACGAATCGTCGTCGTCTTGCCCGCGCCGTTGGGACCGATGTACCCGAAGCACTCGCCTTCCTCGATATTCAGATGCAAATTGTTCAGCGCGACCACTTTACCATAACGCTTCGTCAGATTGATCGTCTGAAGTATCAAGGCGATAAACCCCTTAGCGGTTCGCAGGCCGACCGTAGGCAATCGGAACTCGCACGCGGTAGATCGTCCGTCCCGAGCGGCGGCTGACGGCGCGGCCGGCGACTTGCAATACCGCCGGCCCGGGCGCCTCGGACAGCAACAACAGAACGCCCTGCCCGCGTCGAGCGCTTCCAGCGAGCCAGTGCGTTACATCGAGATCAACCAATCCGCTCGTCGTCAGCGCGTTGCCGACCGTGGAAAAGTTACGCTTGCCGGATACGTTATGCAGGTACAACCCGCGCGTCGAGCAGAGCAGCGCCGCGGCGTCGGTGCGATCCCAAGTCGGCTTCGAGAACAACCCCACCGCCGTCAGCGCGTGAACCCAGTCGCCGTTCTGCGCTTGCCACAGCGTGGGCAGCATGTCGCGTTTCGCGGGTTTCGGATCGAGCCGCCATTGTGTTTCCGCGCTGCGATGCTTCGCGTAGACGGCGTCGAGCGTTTGGTCATCGCGCGACGCGGGTCCGAGCGGCGCGTCGCGCAGCGTCAACCGTTGCCCGGCGGCGAGAGGTCCGATCGGAATCATCAGAACATTGATGCTCTCAGGTACGCGAGTACTTCCCCAGTAGTCGCCACTCGGTTTGAACGGCTCCGTCATCCCCGCGGGGCGGGCCGGCGGGCCGCCGGGATGACGCGGATCGAGAAAGAGCAGGCACCCGCCCTTCAGATCCACGCTCAGGTCGTTCTTGAGCCAGCTTTCAGACGTCAGCTCGCCGTCCGATGTGATCGCGATTTGTCCGCGCACGGTTCCGTCGATCTTGCCGTTCCAGCGGCCCTCAAATTGCTTCAGAGTGGCGCGCATCAACGTGCTGTCCAGCGCTGCGCCGCCGGTCAGCGCGCGGTAGCGCGCCGGCGTGGCATAGCGCGGCTCGCTGGCGACACCTGTGCTCAGGGCGCGTAGGAAAGAGTCCTCGCCAGACAGCGAGATGTCGACGGAGCTGCGCGTCGCGCTCCGGTAGCCGAAGTAGCCGAACGCGCGCGCCTCGGCCGAGCCGGCCTCGAGGTCCACGAAGTTGAATGATCGCACGCTGCCGAATCCGCGCGAAATACGCACCGCTCCCAAACTGAGTACGCCGGCGACCACCGCGAAACCCGCGAATACCGACCAACTCAGGTAAGTCAGCGAGCGGCGCTTCAGCCAGATCCACGACACGATCGTCGCCAGCACGCCGTAAATGAAAACAAACCCCAGCGCCGTCGCGACACGAAGCGTAGCGCCGGCGCGAAACTCAGTCGGCTCGACCACGGCGCTATACAGGTTGATCGGGGCGCGTTCGATCACCGCGGTCACCGCGTCGCCTTCGGCCTTGTTGAACTCCGGCGTGTTGCGGTACACGTCGAACAGCCCGGCGAAGAACTCAGCGGGACGAATCAATTGCGCCTCCACCGCCGTGAGATCTCGCAAGCGGGCCCCAACCGCCGTCACCATCCCGCTGCCGACGTAGCGCGAGCTCACCAGGCTGACATCGACCCCGCTGTCGAGCCGATCGCGTACGCTCACCCATGCGTCCGAACGCGGCGTGGCGCTGGAAAGTGCGATTGGTGCGTCAAGCGCGGTGGTGGTCGCGGCCGCGTACTTGGCGAGGAAGCTGGGCAGCGAACGCGCTTCGAGCGCTGCGCCGCCGCCTTCGATAGGCATCACTTCCTCGAGCAAGCTGTTCTGGATCATGCTCCACGCCGGACCGACACCAACCACCAGCCGTCCGCCGTTGCGCACCCACTCGATCAGCGCCGCGAGTTGTGCATCGGACACGTTCGTGAAGTCCGGCTCGTCCCATACGATCGCGTCGATCGCTTCGAGCCCGATCCAGCGGTCGGGCAAATCGGGCGCGGGCATGCGCGCCACGCAGATATTGCGGTAGTAGCGCCTCGTCCCCCACGAGTAGCCCGTGTACGACGCCGCGCCCGAGTCAAGCACGTTCAGCGCCGCGACCGGCTTCTCGCTGATGTCGACGATCAACTGTGTATCGGCGCTGATGATGTCGAAAGGCGGCACGGCGATGCGATTGATCAGGATGCCGTCGTCGCTGAGCACGTCGACGTTGACGCTCGACCCGGAATCTGCATGAATCGTGACGGCATAGGCCCACACGCGTTTCAAGCCCGCGTTGGCAGTCAGCGTGACCGGACTCTCCGTGTATGCCGCGATGTCGCCGTCCATATCGCGCCGCTCGATCCGCAGTTCACCCTGAAAGTGCTGATCGCCCTGCGCGCTCAAGTCGAGCAGCACCGGAAACCAGCGGCCCTCGCGGATCACCTGCCGAGACTGCACGCCCGCTTGAAAGCCCACCGAACGCACGTCGCCTTGCACAGGCTGCGCAGCAGCCCGCGGCGCGGCGGCGGTCGCGGCCATCGCGGCACTAAGGCACACGCGGAGGCGAATTCGCATGATTGTGGTCCCGTTCATCATCCAGGAAAGATACACTACCGCGATCCCGTCGGTTCACAATTATAGTTGATTGTCGGGTGGGTGACAGAATCCGCGGTCTGCAAGGCCGCTCCGTAGCGTCGTCCCCCTGTCAGTCCGCCGCGAAAGTCGGGTAGCGGCCCGCGCCCCTGCGGGCCGTAGTCCAAGGCGACGTTTCCGACTTTCTACGGCGGGCGAGGGCGCCGGCCGCTACGTCGTCACTCGGCGATCTCCACCTTTGCGGCGGACTGCTGTGGGCGACGTAGAATGGCGACGGCTCTCGCCGCGAATACGTCCGCCACGGGGGGCGGACGCTACTTTTTGCGCGGCAAACCCAATCCGCAGGTTGTGTCACGCACCCCGGATTGTCATTGTTGGAAACGCATGGTTGACGCACGCCGCACGATTCAGTAGTGTGCTTACTCGATGTGCGCGCCGCTGTGCGCGACATCCACTGCTCAGGAGAGTCGCCAGATGAAGCTGATTGCGGTCAATCGCACGTTCATTCCGATTACGTGGGATATGCGCGCGTCGCCGTAGGTCGCCTCCTGAAGCAACAGCAGCAGGCTTTGACCCCGGCGACGAGAATCGCCGGGGTTTTTTGTTAGGTCAGCCGTTTGCGGGCCGTCCGGTGCGACGCCGCTGCGCGAGGTTCGTGATGGAATCGAAATCAGAACGCCACACGCTGGCACTGCTGAGTCTGGCCATGCCGATCATCGGCATGACCGTCTCACGCATGCTGATGGGGTTCATCGACTTCATCATGGTGTCGCGGCTCGGGACCGAGGCCCAGGCCGCGATCTCGCCGGCGACCATCCTCGTGTTCGCGCTGGCGTGCCTCGGCATGGGCGCGGCCCAGAGTATTCAGACCTTCGTCAGCCAGGCCGACGGGCGCGGCGAGCCAGAGCAAGGCGGCGCATATGCCTGGCAGACCTATTACCTCGCGATCGCGTGCGGGATCGCCACGCTGCCATTCGTTTTGACCTCCGGCGCGTGGGTCGGCGGGATCGCGTCGCTGGCGCATCACGATCCCGGGGTCGCGAAACTCGAACTCGACTACATCGCGATCGGCTTGTGGTCGGTCGCGCCGGCGACGATCTGCGCCGGACTCAACGGGTTTTTCATGGGGGTCCAGCGGGCGCGTATCGGCCTGATCTCCGTGATCGTGTCGCTGGTTGTCAACGTAATCGGCAACTACCTGCTGATCTTCGGCAAGTTCGGCTTTCCTGAGATGGGTATCGCCGGCGCGGCGCTCGCGACCGTGATCGGCTGGGCTGCCCGCGCCGCCGTCCTGACCTGGGCGATGCTGCTCCCCAGCATCGACGCGCGTTTCCATACGCGCCGCTCGATGGCGCTGAGCTGGGAAAAACTGCGCGGCATTCTCAAGATCGGCGGACCGACCAGCGTGCAATGGCTGATCGACATCGGGTCGTGGGTCGTCTTCATGGCGGTGATCGTGCCGCCTTACGGGACCGAAGCGATGGCCGCCAGCAACGTCGTGCTCCAATTCATGCACCTCTCGTTCATGCCGGCGATCGGAATCGGCATCGCGCTGTGTACGCAGACCGGCTTCGCAATCGGCGAAGGCCGGCCCGACGTCGCCGCACTCAAAGCGCGCGTCGCGATCCGCGTCACCGGGGCGTACATGGGCGTGATCGGATTGCTGTTTCTATTCGGGCGCTATCCGCTGATGCGGCTGATGGTCGTGGACGGCGACACGGCGGTGCTCGATATGGGCGCACAGGTGCTGATCTGGGCGGCGATCTTCCAGGTCTTCGACGCGATGGGCATCACCTACATGAACGCCTTGCGCGGCGCGGGAGACACGCGCGTTCCCGCGATCATGGTTACGTTCTGCTGCTGGGGCATCTTCATCGGCGGCGGGCTGCTCATGTCGCGCTACGCGCCCGGGTTGGGCATTCACGGACCGTGGATGATGTGTACGCTCTACATCAGCGTGCTCGGACTGCTCCTGCTCTGGCGATACAAGCTCGGCCACTGGCGAAACATCAAGCTCTTCGATCAGTCGCGCGCAGGCAGCGCTGCGCAGCTTGATCTGGACCCCACGTACGATGAAGCGCCGCAGACCGATCTCGCGGCTGCGTGCGCCGACGAGAACGTAGCGCCGCTCCCCGGCGCCATGGCCGAACCCGGAGTGCGCGACCGATGACGGCGTTCGCCGATCAGAGCCGCGCCCGTAAGGAAGCGGTATCCGATCAGAGCCGCGCCCGTAAGGAAGCGGTCTCTTCCGATTCGACGTCCGCCGGCAACCGCTCCCTCACGGTCGCGGCTCTGATCGATCACTTCCGGAGGAGTGCGGCTCTGACCGATCCGCGCCTCCGCGTCGCTGCCTGCGAACGCGCTGTGCTGCGTAGCCATAGCACTGCGGGAGATGTACATTGTCCTGTTTCGATCGACGCATGATGAGCATCACAACGGAGCGTCTGAATGTTTGACCCGCTGCCGAGCAAATTCGACTTCCCCGAATCCGAGCGCAAGATCCTCGACTTCTGGGAGTCGCACGACATTTTCGCCAGGTCGCTCGAGCAGCGCAAGGATTCGCCGCGCTTCGTGTTCTATGAAGGCCCGCCCACCGCCAACGGCATGCCGCACCCCGGGCACTGTCTGACGCGCGCGATCAAGGATCTGTTCCCGCGCTACCAGACGATGTGCGGCAAGCTGGTCGAACGCAAAGCGGGCTGGGACACGCACGGGCTGCCGGTCGAGGTCGAGGTCTGCAAGCAGCTCGGCATCCACACGAAGGAGGAGATCGAGGCCTACGGGCTGGAGCGGTTCGTCAAGCTGTGCATCGAAAGCGTGTTTCGCTATACGCGCGAATGGGAGGAGATGACCCGCCGACTCGGCTTCTGGGTCAACCTCGAAGACGCGTACGTCACGTTTCATCAGAGCTATGTCGAAAGCGTGTGGTGGAGCCTGAAGACGCTCTTCGAACGCGGGCTGCTCTACCAGGGACACAAGGTCGTCTGGTGGTGGGCCCAAGGCGGCACCGCGCTCAGCGCCGGCGAGGTCGGCGAAGGGTATCGCGAGGTTGACGATCCGAGCGTGTATGTGAAGTTTCCGCTTGTGGAGGAAGGCACGCAGGCACGCAGGCACGCAGGCACGCAGGGTGAAGGCGACTGTGGCACGGCCGTGTCGGCCGTGGACGCGGAGGGCGAACGCGCGCGGGAAGCGGGGCGCGGAGGTCAGGGAGCGGGCAAAGGGGAGCGTGCTGACCGAGTTTGGCAGTTCATCGAACGCGGCACACTGGACAGCAACGTAGCGGACGATGCCGAGTGCCTATTGTACCTGACGGAAGTGACTCCCAACGCGGTGGAGGCTTCGTTCGACTCTTTCGAAGAGTTGCTCCAGCACCTGCGATCGAAGGGGCGCGGGTTCGTCGAGCGCCTGTTCGCGCCCACGAGCCTTCTGGTGTGGACTACCACGCCGTGGACGCTCATCAGCAACCACTTTGCGGCGGTCCACCGCAATCTCGATTATGCGTTGACGCATGACGCGGAGTCGGGCGAGAACATGTTCATCGCGAAGGATCTGGTCGAGAAGATCAGCAAGAAAACCAAACGTGAACTCGAAGTGCTTTTTGTGTTCAAGGGTGAGGAGTTGATCGGCCAGCGGTACATCCCGCCATTTTCGGAAGCATACTATGAATGTCCGGTTGATCGTATGCCAGGTCTGGCATCGCGCCCGGGCGTCTACGATGAATTCAATGGCACACTGTCAGAGCTGGAAGCGTACCGTCTCGAAGGCGGTACGGAGTCTGTCGGTTGGCGCGTGCTCGCGGCGGACTTCGTTACGATCGAAAGTGGCACTGGACTTGTCCACGAGGCGCCGGCGTTCGGTGAGGTCGATTTCGACTTGCTCCAAGAGGAACGAAAGCGGTTCCTGATCTCCGATGCGATCCCCCTCATCAACGCCGTCGCACCCAACGGCGAATTCACCGACGACGCCCCCGAGAAATACCGTGGCCGCTGGGTCAAGGACTGCGACAAGGACATCATCCGCGAGCTGCGCGACGAGCGCAAGACGCCTTGGGGTACGCCGCTGCTATTGCATCAGGAGCAGGTGCGGCACGACTACCCGTTCTGCCCGCGGGCCGAGGATGATCCGCTGATTCAGTACGCCCGCAAGAGCTGGTTCGTCCGCACGAGCCAGTTCAAGGACGAGTTCGTCAAGAACAACGACGCGATCCGCTGGCTGCCCGAGCACATCAAGGAAGGCCGCTTCGACGATTTTCTGCGCAACAACGTCGACTGGGCCTTGTCGCGCGAGCGCTACTGGGGAACGCCGCTGCCGATCTGGGTCTGCGAGCGGACCGGCAGAATGGAAGCGATCGGCTCGTACGAGGAACTGCTCAGCAAGCCCGGCGTCAGCGGCGCCGAGGTATGGGAGCAGGCCAAGGCGGCGGATCCGAGTCTGCCGGATCACCTCCGCGTGCATAAGCCGTACATCGACGCGGTCACCTACGACAGTCCGTTTGTGGAGGGTGGTGCGGGCGTCTCGCCCGCGTGCATGAAACGCGTCACGGAGGTGATCGACTGCTGGTGGGACGCGGGCAGCATGCCGTTCGCGCAGTGGGGGTTCCCGCACGCGAAGAGCAGCGAACAGAAACTCGCCGAGCGATTCCCCGCCGACTTCATCAGCGAGGCGATCGACCAGACGCGCGGCTGGTTCTATGCGCTGCTGGCGATCAA
>Ga0114931_10005511_pt1 | contig 15641 bp, 15 predicted proteins | sample 2SBtaG_FD_89579 | JGI IMG/M metagenome (GOLD analysis project Ga0114931, IMG submission 89579) | Deep subsurface microbial communities from Kolumbo volcano to uncover new lineages of life (NeLLi) - 2SBTROV14_V59a metaG | ecosystem: Environmental > Aquatic > Marine > Volcanic | place: Kolumbo...
CCGCGCCGCGAGCCGCGCTCCGGTGCTCCCGGGGAATTCGAGCCGTTCCGTCCGGACCATGTCGGTCTCCCTTCGCGCGCGGCCGGCGCGGGGGCCGCCGGCCGCGGACCCTCCACTCTACCCCGCCAGCGGCCGGAACCGCGTTCATCCGTTCTCGCGCGCGCCCTGTATCCTGCCAGCGGCTGGCTTCCCACCGCGAGGTTCCGTCTTGTCGGCGTCGTTCCTGTTTCGCATCGGCCGCTCTGCATCGGGTGTGCTCGTGGCCGCGATCGCGTGCGCGCTGGTCGCCGCTCCCGCGCTGGCGGGACCCGGCGCCGCGATGCGCTACCCGAAGCAGTTCCGCGAGGTACTCGGCACGCGCATGGCCTACGTCGACGTCGGCGAGGGCGACCCGATCGTGTTCCTGCACGGCAACCCGACCTCGTCCTACCTGTGGCGCAACGTGATCCCGCACCTCGAGGCGAGCGGCCGCTGCGTCGCGCCCGACATGGTCGGCATGGGCGACTCCGCCAAGCTTCCGCCGCGCCAGGAAGACGGCCGCGACGGCCGCTACCGCTTCGTCGAGCAGCGGCGCTACATGGATGCGCTCCTCGACCAGTTGGGGGTCGAGCGGGACGTCGTCCTCGTGATCCACGACTGGGGCTCCGCGATGGGCTTCGATTGGGCGCGCCGTCACGAGGACCGCGTGCGCGGCATCGCCTACATGGAGGCGATCACGCAACCCGCGAGCTTCGACGGCGCGCCGTTCTGGACCGCGCTGATGTTCCGCGCGATGCGGGGCCCGCTCGGCGAATGGCTGATCCTGCGCTTGAATCTCTTCGTCGATCGCGCCCTTCCCGGCGCGGTGCTGCGCGAACTCGAACCGGAAGAACTCGCCGCCTACCGCGCCCCCTATCTGGAGCCGGGCGAGGACCGCCGCCCCACGCTCACCTGGCCGCGCGAGGTCCCGTTCGACGGCGAACCCGCGGACACGCACCGGATCGTCTCGGACTATGCGAAGTGGCTGGAGACGACCGCGATCCCGAAGCTGCTCATCGTCGGCGACCCGGGCGCGATCCTGCGGGGCCCGGCCCTCGAACGCGCGCGCGGCTTCCGGAACCAGCAGGAAGTCACCGTCCCGGGCCTCCACTTCCTGCAGGAAGATTCGCCCGACGAGATCGGCGAAGCGATCGCGGACTGGATCGCGACGCTTCCCCGAGGGCAGGCCGGGCCGGCCGTCCCTCCACAGTCGACGACCGACACGCACAAGGAGCATTCGTGAGCGACGAGAAGGTCTACATGTTGAACGTCCTCTGGTTCGAACCGGAAGGCGGCGCCGAGAAGTACGCCGAGTACTCGGCCGCCGCCGCGCCGTTCGTCCAGAAGCTGGGCGGGCGTTTCGTCGACGGCTACGTGCCCGAGATGGCCGTGATCGGCGACTGGAAGCCGGACGCGATCTTTGCGGTCGAGTGGCCGGACTGGGACGCCTTCACGAAGCTTCCCCAGGATCCGGGCTACCTCGCGATCGCGCACCTGCGCGAAGAGGCGATCACGGACTCGCTGCTGATCCGCTGCAAGCGGATGCCCAGCCTCTGACTGCGCCGCGATCGCCGGGCGCCACGCATCGGCATGGCGCCCGGCGGCTGCGTCAGCGCGGCAGGATGGGACGCCCGTCGGGTCGGACGCCGAGGGCGTTCGCCATCCGGTCGAGGGCGACCTGGATCGAGGTCGTGTTGAGGACGTCCACATAGGCCGCGTCGTCGAGTCCCACGTCGCGGAAGCCCTGGGCGTCCTTCTCGGTCACCTTGTAGGCGTTGCGCGCCACCTTGGCGGCGAAGTCGAGGACCACGCGCTCCTGCGCGTCGCCGTCCGTGACGGCCTCGCCGGCCGCGATGCGGTCCCAGGCGCCGTCGCCGCACTCGCGCGCGAGCAGCGCGCGCGCGGTCGGCTGGCTGTAGGTGCAGCGCGTGATCTGCGAGACGAGCGCGCGCACCATCGCGTGGTGGGTGCCCGACAGCGGCTCGCTCTGCGGGCGTTCCAGCAGTTCGAGCGCTAGCAGGTGGCGCCTGTAGTAGCCGGGTTGCAGCGATGCGGCGCGCAGCAGGTTCGGGACGAAGCCGTAGCGGTCCTCGGCCCAGCGCGCGGCTTCCCGGTAGCCCTCGCTCTCGAGGTCCATGCCGACCCAGGCCACCTCCGACCGCGGCGCGGTCGGCGCCGTCACGGGTTCGCCGATCGCGGGCGCCAGCAGTCCCTCCGCGGTGGCTTCGTAGCGCTCGCGTGTGAGGCCCACGCCCGGGCCGACCGCGGCGTCGCCCTCGAGCGGGATCCCGCCGCCGTCGGCGCTCATCGTGAACCAGCTCTGGGTCGAGCCCAGCGTCGCCCAGGACACGACGTCGGCTTCCGAGAGGCCGGCCTCGCGCAGGCGCGCGAGATCGTCCGGGCCCATCTCCCAGGAGTTGCGCACGAAGCGCTCGGCGAAGCGGAACATCTCCTTCTGGATGTCCGGGATCGGCGCGCTCTGCGCGTCTTCGAGGATCTGCTGACGGACCGCCGGATCGGGGTACAGGGGGAGCAGCACGGCTCCGATGGATTCCGTTCAATAGAAGCAGGCGCTGTACATCGAGATCGCGAACATCACCATGATCTCGGGCACCGGTCCCGGTGCGTGGTCGTGCGCACCGTCTCCGGTCAGCACCCGGTTCTGCACCGCGCCGAAGCGGAAGTAGGCGGGCACGACGCTATTCGTGCGGTAGACCTGGGGCGTCGCCATCTCGGTCCCGAGGGCGTTCGAGTACGAACTGGAGAGGAACGCGTAGTCCTCGGCCAGGGTTCCGGTAGCATCTGCCTCGTCGATGATCTGGATGTGGGCCAACGCAGCTTCCTCCTCGCGCCTCATCGTACACGAACCGGCCTCGCCCGGAAGGGGCGGGCCGGGACAGCGCGCCGGAATCCGTCGCTAGTCGCGGGCCGGATAGGGGTTTCCACCGTTCAGCCGGCCAGGCGGCGGAACTCCTGCGCGACACGGGCACCCGTCGGTGGATCGGGAGCGAAGCCGGGACCGACGGTCCGGATCGCGTCCGTTAGGCGCGCACTCCCCGCCCCGAACGGCGTTGCGACGCCCAGAATCCGCCGCCCGCGACGAGCAGCAGCGCGGCCAGCCCCGGCTCGGGAACGCCCGTGAACGAGATCGTGGAGAAGATCGTCACGGTCTTGCCCGAGTGCACGAACGAGAACATCGCCTGGCGCGAGGCCGTGAACGTGGCCGTGTTCCCCGCGATCGTGACGGTGCCGTCCGCGGTGGGCACGTTGCTCGAGAACTGCGTCGGCCCCAAGGGCCCGGCGAGGCCACCGGAGAGTGCCACCGTCGCGAGGACGTCGAAACTGCCGCCGGACCAGTCGTAGGTGCCCGGGCCCGTGGCCGTCGCGGGAGCGGAGAAGACCGCGTTGTCGGTGACGACGACGTTGACGTCGAGCGTCCCGAGCAGCAGACCCAGCGGGATCGTGTCGGCGATGACCCAGTTCACGTCCGTCAGGGCCGGGACCATGGCGTCGAACGTGGCGAAGGTCCCCACCAGGGGCGCCGTCGTGTCCACCACGGTGCCGATGCCGGATACCTCGACCTCGAGGGTCGCCGTGCCGCCGGTGAAGTCGTACTGGATGGGCGTCGCGCCCGCCGGACCGGCCGCGAACGCCAGTACCAGTCCGATTCCAACGTAGAAGAGTCGTGTCGAGCCGATCGCCATCCCAGTTCCCTTCCCCCACCGTACGCTGAAGCAAGGGCCGTACCAATCACGGAGGAGCTCCCAACTCACCGAAATCCCAGGGCTTCCCGTCAGCGGCCGAAGATTCGCCGCGTTGGAACGGAAAAGATTTGCCTCGAGAGCGGAACGCACGTTCCGCCCATCTTCCCGGGACCACCCCGGCGGGCGCCGCTTCCGGCCCTGTCCGAACCGCGGGTTGTCCGCCCGGCTCCGGATGGCGCACCCTCGGTTGCGCGCCGGCCACGGGTCGTCGTCCGCCGGCCTCGGAGCCGGCGCGGCGCCGCGCCCGGAGCGGCAGCGGAGGACTCCGGATGTCATCGGGTCTCAGGGGGGTCGTCGGAATGCTGGGAGCGCTCTGCCTGTTCGTGGCGCCGGCGCGGGCAGAACCCGCGGCGGAGGCCTCGCCGCAGGCGGCCGCAGAGTTGCGTGCGGCGTGGGACGCGCTGCTAGGGCGGTTGGCGTCCGCACGCGAAGCCATCGACGATCCCGCCCTGTATGCGCCCCCGGCCACCGACCGGGGCCTCGCCGAGGGCTACCGCTACCTGCTGGGCTTCGCGGCCGCCGGCTTCGAGCGCGCGTTCTTCGAGGATCCGGACTTCCCGGCCTTCCGGCGCTCGATCCCCCCGTGGCAGAAGTCGACGATCGACAACGCCGACAACCTCTACCTCTCGGCCCGCATCGACGGCAACGCGCGCTACCGCCTGACGGGACGCGCCGAGGCGCACGGGCATTGGCGCGGCGAACCGCGCGCCCGGGGCCGGAGGCTCGCGCCCCAGTACGTGATCTTCAGCGCCATCACGCACCACACCGGCGATTCCGGCGGCATGGCCGAGCTCTCGCCGCTGGTCACCGCAAACACGGGCGTGCTCGATTCCACCCGGATCGCGGTCGATGCGGACGGCCGCTTCGAGATCCTGCTGGCGCCGGAACGGCCCGAGGGCTACGCGGGGAATTTCATCGCGACGCGGGCCACGCGCATGGTCGCGGGCAAGGAGCGGACCTTCCTCGCCCGGTATCTCTCCGGGCGCGAACTCTTCGGCGACTGGGAGCACGAGTTCCCGCTCGAGCTGCACATCGCCCGGATCGGGATGGAAGGCCGACATCCCGCGCCGATCACGCCCGAGGGGGCCGCGGCCCGGATGCGCGAGATGGGTGCGCTCGTCGACCACCAGATGCGCTTCTGGAACGAGTTCTACGTGAAGATCCTCGATCCCTACCAACGGCCGGGCGTGACGGCGCCGAACGATCTCGGGGTGAACACGATCGCGCAGCCGCACTGGACCACCGGGGTCGGAGCCGCACAGGCGACCACGACCTACGGTGCCGGCATCTACGACCTCGCGCCCGGCGAAGCCCTGATCGTCGAGGACCACCTCCGCGATCGTCCGCTCTACGTGGGCTTCGACCTCTCCAACTTCTGGGGCGAGTCCTACGACTACGCGAACCACACCAGCAGCCTGAACGATTTCCAGGCCCGCCCGGACGCCGACGGCGTGGTTCGTTATGTCGTCGCCCACGAAGACCCGGGCGTCGCCAACTGGATCGATACCACCGGCCAGCGCACCGGCTACATGAGCCGCCGCTGGGCCTTCGCGGAGCGCGGCGCCGCGCTCCCCACGGTCGAGGTCGAGAAGGTTCCGCTCGCGGACGTGCTGTCGCACCTCCCGGCGGACACCCGCCGCGTCACGCCCGAGGAGCGGAGGCGCCAGATCGAGGTGCGGCAGCGCCACACGCAACGCCGCTACCGCCAGTACTAGCCGCAGCGGAGCGCGGCGACGGCCCCGGTCTTCACGTAGACGATGCAGCCCTCCGGGCTGCGCGCGTGGTGCGCGCCGCCGGGCGGGAGGCGCAGCCACGCGTGCGCGGCATGGCGGCCGGCCTCGTCTTCGAACGACCCCTTCCAGACGAAGAACTCGGCGCCGCGCGGGTAGTGCCGAGGCCCGCGGTCCGTTCCGGCGTCCCAACGCTCGAGGCGCGTCTGGTCCGGAAACGCGGCGTCCGCGAGGAGGGGCTTCGCCGCGACGCCGGGCGTCCCGGTCGGCTCCCAGCGCATGTCCCCGGTCTGGAGGGCGACGTGCTGCCGGCCCGGCCCGGCCAGCTGCCGCAGCTTCACGAACAGGACGCAGCCCTCGCGGGAAAAGGGCGCGTGCCGGAAGCCCTCGGGGTTCGCCAGGAAGGTGCCGGCCGGCCAGTCGCCGTGTTCGTCCGAGAAGGTCCCCTCCAGCACCAGGATCTCCTCGCCCTCCGGGTGGTCGTGCGCCGGGAACGAGGCCCCCGGCGCATAACGGACGATCGACGTGACCTGTCCGTCCTCGGCGCCCCCGGTCCGGTGGAGCCGCTTCCGGGTCACGGTCGGACTCGGGCTCGGCTGCCACGCGAGTTGGGCGCCGTGGACGTCGGCCCGCCGGCCGATGTCCCCGTTCAACGCGTCGTCTTCGGCCGCCATCGCGTTGCCTCCTCGTCTCCCTCTGGCAAGGGCCGGGCTGGATGAAGGATGCCCTCGCGGAATCCGGTGCGCGATGGCCCTGGCCAGTTCGCCCGCGGGCCCCGCAACGGAGACCGGCCCGGCGGCTTTCGCCACCGGGCCGGTCCGATGCGGGACGCGCGGCTGCGCGTCTAGCTGGGCGTGCTGTACGCGGTCTCGGAGTGCTCGGAGAGATCGAGACCCAGGTGCTCCGCTTCCTGGTCGACCCGGAGCCCGCCGAGGACCAGGTTGAGGACGAACAGGATGGCCAGGCTCGCGACCACGGCGAAGAGCGCGGTGAAGCCGATGCTCTCGAGCTGGGTCAGGACCTGGCCCATGCGCTCTCCCCCCTCCAGCGTGGCCCCGGTCGCGAAGATTCCGGTCGCGAGGGCGCCCCAGGCGCCGCCCACGCCGTGCACGCCGAAGACGTCGAGCGAATCGTCGTAGCCGAGCCGCGGCTTCAGCAGCGTGACGGCCGCATAACAGATCACGGCGGCGCCCGCGCCGACCGCGATCGCTCCGAGCGGCGAGACGAACGCGCAGCCGGGCGTGATCGCGACCAGGCCGGCCACCGCGCCCGTCGCCGCACCCAGGACCGTCGGCTTGCCGCGGTGGAGCCACTCGATGAGAACCCAGAGCAGCACGCAGGTCGCGGTCGCGGTCTGGGTCGTCAGGAATGCGAGGCCGGCGACGCCGTCCGCCGCGAGCTCGCTGCCGGCGTTGAAGCCGAACCAGCCGACCCACAGCAGCGACGCGCCGATGACCGTGAGCGGCAGGCTGTTCGGCGCCATCGGTTCGGTGCCGTATCCGCGCCGCTCGCCGATGAAGACCGCGGCGACGAGGGCCGAGAAGCCGCTCGACATGTGCACGACCAGGCCGCCGGCGAAGTCGAGCGCGCCACCGCTGCCGATCCAGCCACCGCCCCAGACCATGTGGGCGAGCGGGCAGTAGACGATGAGCACCCACAACACGATGAACGCGAGGTAGGCGCTGAACTTCATCCGCTCCGCGAAGGCGCCCAGCATCAGGGCCGGGGTGATGATCGCGAACATCCCCTGGAACATCACGAAGACGTAGGTCGGGATGGTGCCGGACACCGAGTCCGGCGTGATGCCCGCGAGTCCGAACAGGCTGAGGTCGCCGACCCAGGCATTGCCCTCGCCGAACGCGATGCTGTAGCCGACGACGACCCAGAGCAGCCCGATGATGCCGGCCGCGATCAGGCACTGCATCAGCACGGAGAGCAGGTTCTTCGTGCGGACGAGGCCTCCGTAGAAGAGCGCCAGGCCCGGGAGCGTCATCAACAACACGAGCGCCGAGCTCGTCAGCATCCACGCGGTGTCGCCCGCGTTGATCGTGTCCTCGGCCAACGCGGCCAGGGGCGCGAACAGGGCCAACAGCGCGGCGGCCGTTGCGAGGAGCGCGCGTCGGGTTCGGGTCTGCATCGGATCGGGTCCTCCTGTGGGCGTTGCCGCGGATCTTCCGCCGCGTCACTTCGCCCCGATGGGTGCACCACGGTGAGCAAGACCTGTGCCACTCCCCGCGCACCCGGGAAGCCGCGAGCAGCTTCGGGAGCCTCCCCGGCGCCCATTTCCGCGCCATCCGTGCCCAAGAATCGGGCGCTCCGGGTCCGTTCGCCGCCCGGCCGAGCCGGGGCCTCTCAGTCCACGATCTCGAACGAGACCCCGGCGTGCTTCTGCAGGCGTTCGAGCAGCGCGTCGCCCATCGCGGCCGCGGGGGTCAGGAAGCCGGGCGCGGAATCCAGGTCGTCCCCGGCCAGGCAGACGGCGCTCTCCACCAGCATCTTCGAGGTCGAGCCGTAGCCCGGGTCCCGGTCGCCCTGCACGCGGCCGCGCAGTGGGCCGCCCGCCCCGGCCGGGGCCTCCGCCCAGAAGCGCAGGTCCCAGTAGCCGTTCTCTCGCGCTTCCTCCGACGGGCCCTCGCCCGGCGCCGGAAGGCGCCCCTCGACGAAGCGGCGCAGCGGCCCGAGCGTCATCGCCCCCATCGCGAGGCCGGTGCCGAGCGCCAGCCCGTGGGCCTTCCACGCCGCGGCCGGGCCGTCGCCCACCAGCATCGACTCCTCGTAGCGGAAGTCCGCGCCGTAGTGCGACGGGAGCAGCCCGGCACTGCGGCGGACCACGCGGGTATCGAGCGCGGCCATCACGAAGGGCGCGGTCCACTGGCCGAAGTCGTCGTCGAACGCGGCGCCGAGCGCGTCGCGCGCTCCGTTGCGGGGCGCGCCCGGCGGGGTGAGCGCATCCGGATCGGCCAGCACCCGGCGGATCGACGCGTCGCGCGACGCCTCGTCCAGCATCGCGATCATGCTCGCGATCGTGCCGCCGCTGGCGCCGCCGCTGAAGCCGGCCACGCCGCACTTCACGCGCGGGCCCGGCCCACCCCGCCGGGCGCGCATCTCGCGCTGCATGAACCAGACGCCGAGGTCCGACGGGATGGAATCGAAGCCGCAGCTGGGGACGATGCGCGCACCGCTCTGCGCGGCGTCCTCCTGGTGCGCGGCGATCATGCGGTGGATCCACGGGAGCTCGCCGGTCAGGTCGCAGTAGTGCGTACCGCCCTTCGCACACGCGCCGATCAGGGCCGAGCCGATGCGCGCGTACGGTCCCGCGGTCGTGCAGACGACGCGCGTCCGTGCGGCCACCGCCGCCATCGATCCCGGGTCGTTCCCGTCGCCCAGGACGATCGGCAGCGACCCCGCACCGAGGCGATCGCGCAGCGCGCGGAGCCTGGCCTCGTTGCGGCCGCCGAGCGCCCAACGCGGTCCGCTCGCAGCGCCGTGCCGCGCCAGCAGGGTCTCGGCCACCAACTGCCCGGTGAAGCCGGTCGCACCCCACAGGACGATGTCGAATTCGCGCTCGTTCATGGCCGCTTGCTCCTCGTGCGATCGCGCGCGGGCGCGCCGGCGCAACCGCGATGGGACGTCGCGCGAGAGGATCGCACAGCCCAGCGCACCCGCCGGACCGGGCCCCGATTGCGACCGTGCCCGGGTCACTATGCTTGCGCGCCCCGGGCGGCGGGATCCGCGCCGGTGCGGCCGTAACCCGCTGCCGGACGGTGGCGTACCGGCACAGGAAACCGACCTTGCGCAGCAGGAGCTCCCGATGTCCCCGGCCCGTCCCTTTCGCCGCCCTGCTGCGACGGTGCTCGCCCTCGTGCTGGTGAGTTTCGCCGGCCTCTCGTTCGGCGCGCCGAGGGCGAAGCCGTGGCCGCGCTGGGAGCGTTCCGACGAGACCTCGACCGAGGTCGTCGACCACGGAGCGTGGAGCCGCTTCCTGGCCCGCTACGTGCACCCGGACGAGACCGGGTTGAACCGCGTCGCCTACGGTGCGGTGACGACCCGCGATCGAAAGGCGCTGAAGGCGTACCTCCGCCACCTGCTCGCGGTCCCGGTCGGTTCGCTCTGCCGCGACGAGCAGCGCGCGTACTGGCTCGACCTCTACAACGCGGTGACCGTCGACGTGGTGCTGGCGCACCATCCGGTCGCGTCCATTCGCGAGATCTCGATCTCTCCCGGCTTGTTCAGTTCCGGTCCGTGGGGAAGGAAGCTCGTCCGCGTCGAAGGCGTGGCGCTCAGTCTCGACGACATCGAGCACCGCATCCTGCGTCCGATCTGGAAGGATCCGCGCACCCACTACGCGCTGAACTGCGCATCGGTCGGCTGCCCGAACCTGCCGCGCGAGGCGTTCACGTCCGAGGGCCTCGACGCGCAGCTCGACGCGGCGGCGCGCGCCTTCGTGAACCATCCGCGAGTCGTCCGCATCGTCGATGGAGCGCTCGAGGTCTCGAGCATCTACTCCTGGTTCGAGGCCGACTTCGGGGGGTCCGAGCGCGCCGTGATCGCCCATCTCTCGAAGTACGCGAAGCCGGCGCTCCGCGAGCGGCTGGCCACGTTCGACGGGATCGACGGCGACGACTACGACTGGTCGCTGAACGCAGCCGCCGGCTAGCCTCCGCCGATGCCGCCGTCGCGCGACCACGCGCTGCCCCCGTCCCGTAGCGTCGCCCTCACGGCGACCGCGCTGGCGCTGACGCTGGCGCTGACGGGGCCCGCGGTCGCCCACGCGGCCGAGGCCGCCGCGCCCGCGGCCGGCGTCGAGGTCCCGGTGACGGGTTGGCAGCCGCTGCGGTTTCCCAGCATCGACGCCGCGACCACCTACACGCCGCTGGCGGATGCGCCGGGCTGGCATGCCGAGGCGTCCTGCGCCGCGTCGGCGCTCGTGCATCCGCTTCCGCACCTCGACCTGGCCGCGACGCCGCGGCTGCGCTGGCGTTGGCGCGCGCTCGCGGCGGTGGATCCGCCCGACGAGCGCACGCGGGCCGGAGACGACTTTGCCGCCCGCGTCACCGTGATGTTCCGGCGCGGGTCCGCTCACCTGTCCTGGGTCGATCGCGTGACGCGCACCGTGCGCGAGGCCGCGGCCGGCGACCCGCTGCCCGATCGCGCCCTCACCTTCGTCTGGGCCGCGCGGCTTCCGCGGGGCGCGTCGTGGCCGAGCCCGTTCGAGACCGGCCGCGTCCGGCTCTCGGCCGAGACCTCGGGGCCCCCCGACGGCAGCTGGCACCGCGTCGAGGTCGACGTCCGGGCCCGGGTCGAGGCCGCCTTCGGGTCGCCCGCGCCCCCGGTCCTCGCCCTCGCCATCATGACGGACTCCGACACGGTCTGTGGCCGCGCTGTGGCCGAGTACGCGGACTTCCGCTGGCTTCCGCGCTCCCCCGCCGGCACCGGTGCCGATGCCCCGTCTCTGCGCTGAAACCGGATCGGCCTCCGGAACGCACTCCAGGGTGCAGGCCCGAGGAGACGAAGATGGACGAGCAGCAGTACGAACGGTTCGTGAAGGCCCACTTCGCGGCCATCTACGCGTGGTGCTCCGGGCAGCTCCGCGACGAGTTGCGGGCGGCGATGGCGGCGCAGCGGATCGTGCTCGATCTCTACCGCGCACAGTCCGCGTCGGCGCCGGCTCGGGCTGCCCACGGCCGCTGAAACGGCTCCGACGGCGCGCTAGCCTCCCCCGCGCGCCCCGAGGAGTCCGTCCGTGTCCATCACCACCGCCATCGATGTCATCGACCTCGACGCCTACGCGGAGAGCGGGCCGCCGCACGAACTCTGGACCGCGTTGCGTCGCGAATCGCCGGTCCATCGTTGCGAGCACCCGGATCTCGAGCCCTTCTGGGCCGTCACCCGGCACGCCGACATCTGCACGATCTCGCGCCAGCCCGACAAGTTCCTGAGCGCGCCCGGGATCACGATCCGGCCGAGGGACGAGTTGATCGAGGAGGGCGAGGGCATCGGCGCGATGCGGGTCGTGATAATGATGGACCCGCCCGAGCACCGCGCGATCCGCAAGGTGGCGAGCCCGTGGTTCACGCCCCGCGCGTTGAAGCGCATCGACGCCGCGGTGGACGAGAGCGCCCGGACCCTGGTCGACGAGCTGGCCGGCGCGACCGGCGAGGGCACAGCCGACCTCGCGAACGAGATCGCGGTGAAGCACCCGCTGCGGATCCTGTCCACCGCGCTCGGGGTGCCCCGCGACCAGGAGCAGAAGATCCTCGAGCTGTCGAACCGGCTCTTCGCGCCCGACGACGACGAACTCGGCGCCGGCAACACGCGCGAGGAGTTCGAGCGGCTCGGCACCGAGTTCCTGCAGCTCTTCCTGCCCATCATCGAGGACCGGCGCAAGAACCCGACCGACGACCTCGCGAGCGTGCTCGCGAACGGGCTCGTGGACGGCGAGCCGATGGGCCCGATGGAGACGCTGGGCTACTACCTGATCGTCTTCAACGCCGGCCACGACACCACGAAGAACGCGCTGGCCGGCGGCCTTCGCGCGCTGATCGATCACCCCGAGCAGTTCGCGATGCTGCAGGCCGACCCGGTGGGTGCGACCCCGGGCGCGGTGGAGGAGATCCTGCGCTGGGCGTCCTCGGTCAACTACATGAAGCGCACGGCCGCGCTCGACACCGAGGTGAACGGCCAGAAGATCAGAGAAGGCGACTCGCTGGTGATGTTCTACGGCTCGGCGAACCGGGACGAGGACGTGTTCGAGAACCCGTTCACGTTCGACATCACCCGCAATCCCAACCGCCACGTCGCGTTCGGGTACGGCGAGCACTTCTGCATGGGCGCCCACTTCGCGCGGCGCTCGATGCGCGCGATCGTCCTCGAGCTGGCCCGGCGCGTGCAGCACTGGGAGCTGGCGGGAGATCCCGAGTGGATCCGGGCCAACTTCGTGGTCGGGCTCAAGCACCTCCCGGTGCAGTACCGCATCGCACCTCGTTAGGTCTGGACCGTCCCGCCTCCACCCAACCTCCACCCAACCCGCGCCACGTCGCGATCGGAGCTCCTCCATGATCGGATACGTCACTCTCGGAACGAACGACCTGCCCCGTGCCGAGGCGTTCTACACCGAACTGCTGAACGAGCTGGGCGCCCAGATCCTGATGCAGGACGAGCGCATGCGCTTCTACGGGACCGGGCCGGACAAGCCGATCCTCTCGATCTGCAAGCCGTACGACGGCGAACCGGCAACGGTGGGCAACGGCGTGATGGTCGCCCTCCAGGGCGGCGACCGCGCGGGTGTCGACCGGATCCATGCGAAGGCCATCGCGCTCGGCGCGACCGACGAAGGCCCTCCCGGGGAGCGCGGGGCCAGTTTCTACGGCGGCTACTTCCGCGACCTCGACGGCAACAAGCTCGTGGCGTTCACCTTCACCCAGTAGCGGCCGCGCCGCCGGCGGACGGGCTACGCTCCTGCGCGAGGAGTCCCCATGACCGACGTCCCGACCTTCTGTCGCGTCTGCGAGCCCGCGTGCGGCCTCGTGGCCACCGTCGAGGGGGGCGAGATCCGCGCGGTCCGTCCCGACAAGGACCATCCCGTCTCGAAGGGCTTCGCGTGCCAGAAGGGCATCGCGTCGCTCGACATCCACCGCGATCCGGACCGGGTCGACCGGCCCCAGCGAAGGCGCGCGGACGGCGGCTACGACGAGATCTCGTGGGAGACCGCGATCGACGAGATCGCGACCCGGCTGCGGGCGATCCTGGACGAGGACGGACCCGACGCGGTGGCCGCCTACCTGGGCAACCCCGGGGCCTTCAATACCTTCTCCGGCCCCGCCACGGGTTCGTTCCTCGCGCAGACCGGTGTGCGCAAGGTGTTCAGCTCGGGGACGCAGGACTGCTCCAACAAGTTCGCCGGCAGCGAAGCCGTGTACGGCACGAGTACCTGCCATCCGGTGCCCGACATCGCGCACACCGACCACCTGTTGCTGTTCGGCGAGAACCCCCGCGTCTCCAAGATGAGCTTCCTCTCCATCGCCGACCCGGTCAGCGAGATCCGGCGCGCGGTCGCGCGCGGAGCCACGGTCCGGTACGTCAACCCGCGCCGGATCGAGGAGCCCGGCGCCGGCACCGGCGAGGTCGTACAGATCAAGCCCGACACCGACGTCTACCTGATGGCCGCGATGCTGCAGACGATCCTGTCCGAAGGCCTGGCCGACGCGGACGCGCTCGCGCGCCACGGCACGCGCGTCGACGGCCTGCGCGCGTTCGTGGACCGGTACCCGGCGGAACGCGTCGCTGCCGTCGTCGGGCTCGAGGCCGGCCGGATCCGCACGCTCGCGCGCGAGTTCGCGCGCGCCCCGAGCGCGGCGGTGCACATGTCGACCGGGGCCAACATGGGCCGCCAGGGAACGCTCGCCTACTGGTTGCTGCAGATGCTCTCGTTCACGACCGGGAACCTCGACCGCGCGGGCGGCAACCTCTACTCGCTGGGCTTCTATCCCGCGGCCAAGGCGGGCCGCACCGACCCGGAGAAGCACTGGTTCGAGAGCCGTCACGGCCCGATGCGCCGGGTCCGCGGCGCGCTGCCGGGCAACCTGATGGCCGACGAGCTGCAGCACGCGGAGACGAAGACGCGGGCGCTCTTGGTCGTGGCCGGCAACCCGGTGCTCAGCGTGGGCGGCGAGGCCGCGATGCGCGAGGCGATCGCGGGCGTCGAGCTCGTGGTCTGCCTCGACCTCTACCGCAATGCCACCGGCGAGCTGGCCGACTACGTGCTGCCCTGCGCGGACGGCTTCGAACGCGCCGACATCAACATCGCGGGGCTGGGCCTCCAGTACCGTCCCTACGTGCAGTGGGCCGACGCGGTGGTCCCGCCGCGCGGCGAGCGGCGCGAGGAATGGTGGATCCTGGCGCGCCTCGAGCAGGCCCTCGGGTTCAAGAGCGTCCTCGACCAGGGGCCCGAGCCCGATCTGGCGTCGCGCCTGCGCCACATGATGCGCTCGCGCGGGATCGACTTCGACGAGGTCCGGGCGGCACCGCGCGGCGTCGTCCTCGACGGGTTGACGCCCGGGCGCTTCTTCTCGGAGTGGATCCAGACCGAGGACCAGCGCGTCGATTGCTGCCCCCCGGTCTTCGAACGCCAGGGCGCGCTCGCGCGCTGCGAGGACATCCTCGCGGCCTTCGAGGCCGAGCCCGCGGACCAGCTCAAGTTGATCCCGCTGCGCACGGTCCACATGCACAACAGCTGGTACCAGAACGTCGAGCGGCTGAAGCGGCCGGGGCAGCGCGACAACCCGCTGTGCATGAACCCGGCGGACGCGGCTTCTCGCGGCATCTCCGAGGGCGACACGGTCCGCTGCCACAACGCCTGGGGCGAGATCGAGGCGTCCGTGGCATTCGACGACGCACTGCGCCCGGGTGTCGTGGCGATGACGCACGGCTGGGGGAACCGGAAGACCCCGGGCATGCAGACGGCGCAGCGCCATCCGGGCGTGAACCCGAACGTGCTGCTGCCGATCGGCCCCGGGAGCTACGAACCGCTGTCCAACCAGGCGTTCATGACCGGCGTCCCGGTCGAGGTCGAGCGCCGTGCGTCGCCCGGCGCAGCCGCGTCCGCCTAGCGTTCGAAGCCGGACAGGAAGCGGTCGGCCTCGGAGATCGACGCGTTCATCTCGTCGATCAGCCCCCGCACGTCCGATCGGATCTCGCCGACGTCGCCCTCGAGCGAAGCGATCGCGGACGCGTTGAGGTTGTGCTTCAGGTAGAGGACGCGGTCGCGAAAGGCCGCGAGGACCGGGTCCATCCGGCGCGACGCCCGCTGCATCGCGCGGAGCATGCGGCCGTAGCTGGCGAGCGTGTCGCGCAGCTTGGCCCGGCTCCGGCTGCGCAACCCGGGGTCCGAGATCTCGACCCGCTCCCGCTCCCATTCCGTGAACAGATCGCGCGCCACCTGGTCGATCGACGCGATCCGGTCGCGCACCGCCTGCGCGGCCTCCTCGCTGTCCTCGAACTCCCCTGCGAGCTTCCGGTAGATGCGCTCGAGGTCGCCGCCCTCGTACCCCGTCAGTGCCTGGAACGCATCGAACGTGGTCTGGAACTGCTCCTGCGCCTCCTGCTGGTCCTCTCGTCCCTTCTCGACGCG
>Ga0114931_10005512_pt1 | contig 15639 bp, 13 predicted proteins | sample 2SBtaG_FD_89579 | JGI IMG/M metagenome (GOLD analysis project Ga0114931, IMG submission 89579) | Deep subsurface microbial communities from Kolumbo volcano to uncover new lineages of life (NeLLi) - 2SBTROV14_V59a metaG | ecosystem: Environmental > Aquatic > Marine > Volcanic | place: Kolumbo...
TCTATGTAGGGAGAGGGTATGGGGGTCTACGGGAACAGCGACCGCCGAGTAACTAAATTGGGTAGACTATGGGATGGTTGCTGTGAAACGGGCGGAGGGGCCTTCTGGCCCGGCCCCGACGCGACGGCCAAACGAAAAAAAGTTTCCCGCATTAATATATGTAGGCAAAGACCACGGCGGCATACATTCACGCCGACACTGGACAAAATCACCGGTCGCCCCTCCGCGCCCGCATATATTTGTCTCCGCCCGTCCTATAACCTGAGCAGTATGGCCGACGCGTGCGCGAAGTACGTCTCCGGAGGCGCAGACTTCTGCGTCGGCGGTGACTTGGAGGAAGGCGTTGCCGAGCGCGCCGCCCAGGCATATAAGCAGGCCCACGATCATTGGAGGGAACATGACGAGGCCAACGTGCAGAGGAATGCAGATGGAAGCCGCCGGTTGTTGTGCCCAGTGATCGTGTCAGTTCCAGAAACCGATTTTATGACGTTTCCATCGTCCGACGGGTCGTCAGACTTCGTATTCAGGCGCGACGACCCGAGACTAGGCCGGGAAATCAAGTACTACGAGGGGAGGCCTCGCACATCGTTGAACGACGGGCCTGCCTACGCATTCACGAAGCCCAAGTGTGAATGCGAAACCTTTGACTCCGACGACTTGTTGAAGATGACCCAGGAGGAGCTTGCTGTGGTTTTCGAGGCGTATAACCACCAGGACCGAGAAGAAATTGTCATCAGGCCCCCGGGGGGGGTAGCATTCCTGATGATTCGGCACCCCGAAGGGATCGAAGTAACGCCCCTGACACATGGTCTTCCGAGGTATGCGCCTCGGAAGGCCCGGAGTGTTAAGTCCGCAAATAAGCAGGGGTAAGTGGACAAGGCTTTTTTTGTGGACATACTATACGGTTACTGAGCAAGTATGTCCGGCTGCTTCCCCCGCGCAGCGCAGCGACGGCACGGGCGGCAGCGTCCCAGCGGTGCGTTCTTGGCGGCGAAGCTCAAGAAGCGCATGCACACCGGCGCCCCCCAGCGCGAGTATCGTAACTCGTTCGACGTGGCCGGCCTCGTCCCCTTGATCGCGTACGCGGTCGAGCTTGCTCTCAAGTATCTCCCAGAGGAGAGCACCCTCTACGCGGTCGTCGAAGGCTACGCCTCGCTCTACGCCGAGAAGAGCGCCCGACTCTACCTTGACAGCCACGAGGGATGGCTGCGCCGGGCCCTGAAGGTGGGCCTGGAGACGGCGCTGATCTGATCCGCTACGGATGGGCCGGGCTGAACTTCCTCCTGGGAGACCGCGACAGCGTCACTTTCCGCGACATTCCGCGCCACGGCGACTACTTGGCACGCAGACTTAACCATTCGGGGATCCAGGTGACCAGTTGCGATGCAACTACCGACGCGCCTCTCAGTGGATACACGGTTCTTCCACCGGGCAGGATGACGAAGAGAGCGCAGCCCAATTCGGACAAATCCGAATTGACTGGAAGTGGCGCAAAAATAGCCTACCGGCACTTAATCGCTAGCGATTAGGCGCGACACCGCCGCGCGAACTGCCGCGTGGACTTCCTTTTTTTCCTTACCGCTCAGGTTGTCCCAAGTCCGGCCAGTTGGGCCGCTCGCTCCGCCTTCCAGGCAGAGCGCAGAAGCGCCATCTGGTGCGTTGTCATCGACTCCGCCCGCGCCATCATCTCCTTCTCCGCCGTGGCTGAGAGCTCCTGCTGAAGCTCCTGCTTCATCTCCAATGCCTCCTGGACTTCCTTCTCCGCCTGAACCCTCTGCTCCTGCAGCTGCGCAACCTCCAGCGCCAGTTGCTCCGCAACTACTTCCGGCTCGGGCGACGGCGGTGGGGGGACCCCCGAGGCCGCTTGGGGACTTGGAGTAGCCGAGCTTTTTTTTTGCGCGGCCGCGGCCGCTGCGGATGCGAGCTGGCCCTCCGTGGCTAGGTTATCCATTCGGATCCCCGAATGGATGGCTACGGGCACGACGGCTGCTGACTGGCCACTGTCTGCAGCGCCATCTGCCAGACCAGAAGCCCCAGGTTCACCAGCCCCAGCGTCAGATGCCCGCAAGTCCTCCACGTCATCGTCACCCTCCTCTTCCTTTCCTCCCGAAGCGTCTCCTCCGCGAAACTCGTCCGAGTCTTGGAGCGTGTCAAGTCGGTTGTACAGGATCACTACCAAGGCAGCGAGGTCCTGGATGAGGGGGACCGTAGCCCGCGCCGCGACATCTGCCGACCGCAGCTGGCGGCATCGCGACATAATCGTTTCCGCCTGAGATGCCATGGCTAAACCGCTTTGACTCAAAGGTGTTTCTATATATCCTCGGGATAATCACCCGGTAAAAAAACATCTGTCGGATACGAAGTAACCATTTCTTTCTTACGCGCGTCCCATCGTGATGTCGGCCTCGTCAGCCTCGCTCTCGGCGACGTCGACCGAGGTCATGCGGCCGGACGCATCGTACGAGAGGAAGACACGCAGGGGGCTGGCGATCCCGATGATGAGCTGGTCACCGGCCGTCGGGGCGTCGTCGCCGGTTGTGTCGAACGTTGCGCGGACGCGCAGGTTTGTCGACTTCGCACCACTGCGGGAAACGAGTGGGAACCCGTAGATCGTCGATCGATCAGTCCACTCAGCCTGATCGATCGACGCACCCGCCCCGGCCATCGGACCGTTGAACTGGCCGATTGCCTTGAGAAAGTCCATGTACGCCCGAGAGACGGGGCCGTTCTTGAAGTCGAGGTCGTACGGGGTCGAGGGGAGCTGCTGGCCAGACCACTCGACGCGGAACGTCTGCGCGTTCTTCGGGACGAAGTCTGCAAGCTGGCTCGTGCCGTCACTGGCGGCGTCCTCGTCTTGATACCCTCCGAGAAACTTGAACGCTGCGGGTGGGATCACGACCTCCTTCGTGATAGTCCCGGCCGCGTCGAGGTTGGCTCGGATGATGCTCAGCTGGGACGCGTCGACAACGTCAAACTCGGCCATGGGCTCGCCCTCTTCCGGGTAGAGCTCGTTGATGTGCCACTCGGCGCTCAAGACCTTGACGAAGAAGTCGGTGTCAACTTCCGAGACAATCTTATCGGCTCCAGGAACGGGCAGGCCGTCGGCGTCGGGGAGCCCGAGGTTGACCATCATCCCCTGTGCCCAGTCGGCGCGGCGGTCAAACGACAGCTCGAAGATAGCGCCACCCGACCGAATGAGCTTGCTTTCGTGAAAGAGTGAGACTGCCGGCTTGAACCAGAGGTCATAAACAACCGGTGAACCGTTCGAGTCGGTGGGGGCCTGATTGTCGGTGACCGCGCGGTCCTCGTCGGCGGGCTGCGCCCAGATGAGCGACCCGGCGGTCTCGAGCCAGGACCGAGTCTTGGTCGCCTGGTACATCATGGACGTAGCTTGAGGATGGTCAAGGCAGTTCTCGATCTCACGATTCGCGATGCGAAGCGTGCACCGCTCGAACATGTTCGCGGCGCCGAAACGCGAGACCGCGTTGTTCTGCTTGCCGTCGCCCGACTCGGCGTCGAGCTGAGTGGTGATTCCCGCGTTCGACGCGAACTGCATGCGCAGGCGAACCAGGCTCTTAGAGAGGTCGACGAACGCGCGCTCGGCAGGACTGTTGTACTGAAACACAAGACGGTTGGGAAGAACCGTGCCGCCCGAAGACTGACCGGCGAAGGCCTGCGTGGGGCTCAGGACAATGGTACGGTCAGACGAGGCGCCCTCATCGAGAACCTTGAGCTCTTCCGTCGGCGCAAAGGCCGTCTTCCTCATCGTAGGCATCATTGTGTGCGACATGGCTGAAGTAACTGTCAGTTAATTCGGACCAGTCCGTATTACCTACTGACAACCCTAGCGAAGTTAACTATATATATATATATGGCCCAGACAATCGCCGCGTCATAAAAATAATTGCCAGGAGTTCATCCCCGGCGGAGCCCCATGAACATTCGTCTCCGGAAATCGGCCATATTCTCCTGAGATGTTCGCGCGCTTGCAACCCCGCTGCCGGCGGTTTTTGCCCGGGCCGCGCCAGTTGCGGAGCAACTATTGCCGCCGACAGATTCCACCGAAGACTGGCGAGATTCTAGCTGCTCCTCGGCGGCCGCACTCGCCGCCTGCTTCGAGGCGTGCCCGTGGCGCGCGGACGTCAGCTCCCGACGGATCTGCTGGGCCTTGGCCTTGGGGACGGCGCCGGACGCCTCGACGACCTTCAGAGCTGCGAGACCCTTGTCGACGATCTTTGAGTCGTCGCTGCCGGTCGCGACGGACGCCTGAGCCTTGTTGAGATCCGCGACTGCCGCGTCGACAGTCACTTCGGCCTTCGCGGTACTCAATCCGGATTGGTCAGTTTCTCCGGGACTATTGCGTTTTTCTGTCTTTGGAGGGGGGGAGAGCACTGGAACCGACAACGACACGACCTCGGGCTCAGGCGGTTCGTCTGCCATGTAGTGCTCGGTGACTCGCGGCGGTCGGCCCGCGGATGCGGCCCCGGACCCCGCGAGATCGGCCGCGCGCTCCGCGTCCATTGCGGCAGCGACTTCCTCGGCCCCCCGGGCCTCAGCGATGATGCGCTCGCATCGCGCCCGCCCGATACTAAATTCTCGACAGAGACGAGCGACCGGGGCGCCGAGCGCCGCCGCGGCGCACAGATCGGCGATGTCCTCGTCGGCGAGGTATGTCTTGAGCGGCATTTTATATTACGCAGGGAAAATGTCTCTGGGTAAAAATAGGAACGTGGGTATTGACCGTGGTCACACTTATAGTTATTTCCGACAGTAATCCCAACGCTGGAATTAACTATGGCGGCCGCTGGAGAGCCCCCCAATGCCCGTCGACAGGTTGTCGTCTTCGCAAATCCTGAGAAGCAGGGGCACAAGAAATCGCAGGATCCCTACATCCCGGCGACCCCATTCCGCATGGTCCTCGCGGGCCCGCCCGGCGCGGGCAAGCGGAGCACATTTCTCAACATCCTATCGAATCTCGAGGAGGCTCCGACGCGGATCATCGCGATCCACGGCAACCCAGACACCAAGGAGTACGAGGGCGTCGTGACCGAGGACGTCCGCGGCGTCGATGGGATCCCGGACATCGACGAGATGATCGGGAAGGAGGGCGCGGACCGCGACAAGCACAAGCTCGTCATCATCGACGAGATCCCGTGGAGCAAGCTCCCCAAGGAGACGATGAGCAAGTTTGAGCGGCTGTTCAACCACGTGAGCACCCACGCGAGCACGAGCATCGTACTGATGTTCCAGCAGCTCGTCGCGATCCCGAACTCGGTGCGCCGCGCGGCTGATCACTTCATTCTGTTCAAAAACATCGACACGCAGGCGGCCGGCGACCTGGCGATGCGCGTTGGCCTCGGCCGGGAGGCGATCCAGGAGATCATGGGGAGCCGCTCGAAGGGAAACACGAAGACCGGGATCGTGCGGGACAAGCACGACAGCCTCTGGCTGGACACGACCGCGAGCCCCGAGGATCCTTGGCGGATGCGCCTGAATCTGTGGACGTCGATCCTACCCCGGGTGGATTAATAAGTTTCTCAGGTTTTTTGCATTCCTAGAGATAGACACGCTTAATCGCTAGCGATTAAGTATTTCGTACACAGTTATTTCCGACTACCTCGGAAATAACTAACTATGCCCATCGGAAGCCGCCAGGACGTGTGGGAGGGGCGCGCCACCCACACCGCCGGCGGTCTCCGCAAGTCGGACCTCGTCATGGACCCCAAGACGGGAACGATCAAGTCGAAGAAGATGGTCGCCGCCGCCCAGGCCCGCATGCGCGGCCGCGGCATCACCGGTCGCGGAATCGCGGGAGCCAGCCTCAGTGGCAGCGAAGGCACCCAGAAGTCCTCGATCCCAGTCAAGGGCCTGATGTCCCGCCGTGCGGTTGATGTCGCGCGCAGCAACGCCCGCGGCCAGGCAGCCGCCGCCTCCGCCTACCCGACCACCGAGCAGAACCTCGAGCGCCGCTTCTCCATCCAGCTCCGCAACGACGGCAGCCCCGAGGGCATTGCCCGGGCGATCCGAGACCAGATCGCTCAGTCCGAGATCGTCAAGGCCTTGTTGGTGCGCGAGATGAAGCGCGGGAGTTTGATCCCCGCGGGCAAGAAGGCCTACACGATGCCCGCGGAGGACATCGCCAACGAACTTGTGCATCAGATGGGGCCAAAGAAGGCCGCGGACCTCACTACGACCGTCCTGGACGAGATCGACTACGAGTCCAGCGAGAGCGAGGATGATGAGCTTAAGAAGGTGGACGTTCCCGACTTCGCCGGACCGATTCCCGGAAGCCATGAGGATAGCCCAGACGCATCGCGTCCGGTCGAAGACAGTAGCGCCGCGACCGCGGCGGAAACCGTCTTTCCCGAGTCGGTCCCCACCCAACCGGCTGAGTTTGTCTGGCCCAAGGCACCCGAGGAGGGGACGCCCGAATACGAAGACACAGTCAGGAAGCTTGTCGATAGGACGTCTCGGGGCTTCCGATCGCGTCTGGACGCACTCGACAAACGAGCCGCGGCTCGGGACGTCCGCACCGCCCTGGCCACCCGTCGCTCGGCTATCGCGCCGGACGAGTCCGACGAGTCCGACGAGTTCGACGACAGCTACGATGGCTCCGGCGCAATCCTCCCCGGACAGGTGGTCGGCCAAGGCTTCTTCGAGGATGTCGGTCGGATCTTCAAGAAGGCCGCTCCGGTGGCCGGCAAGGTCCTCAAGCGCCCGGAGACCGCCGCGATCCTCTCCGCGGCCGCCGTGGCCGCCGGCCAGCCCCAGCTCGCGGGCCCCATCGCGGCGATCGCCCCCGAGCTCGGCTCACTCCTGGGCGGCGGCATCCTCCCCAACGTCGACGGCCGCATCAAGCGTATGCAGGTCACCCCGGCCGCGATGCTAGCCGCCGAGCTCATCGCCGCTAACGCCATCGCGCGCAGCAAGGAGGAACTCAAGTCCGGCTCGAAGCTGACCGGTGCCGGATTCGGCCGCCGCCTCTCGCGCGCGTTCAAGACCGTCGCCCCGATCGCGGGACGTCTGCTTCAGCGCGAGGAGGTCCCCGGGCTCTTCGCCGCGCTCGGTGGTCTCATTGGCCAGGAGAAGGCAGGCCGCAGCATCGGCCGCGTCGCCCCCCGCGTCGGCCGCGTGCTCGAGAAGTCCGCGTCCGCGTCGTCTCCCGGCGACGTCGTCTCCACGATCGCCGAAGAGATCATCTCCGGCAAGTCTGGATCTGGCGTCATGGGCCGCGGAACCGTCGAGGACTTCTTCAGAAAGGTCGCGAAGGGGGTCAAGAGGGCCGCGCCTCAGGTCGGTCGCGCCCTCAAGCGAAAGGAGGTCGCCAACATCGCCCGTGCGGTCGGCGCCGCTACCGGCCAGCAGCAGTTCGGCGAGCTGGCGGCCAAGGTCCTGCCGGAGATCGGTGGGCTGCTCGGCGGGTATGCCGCGCCTGGCGCGCCGCGGGTGGGCATCGGGGAGGCTTTCAAGATCGCTTCCAACCGGGCGGTGTCTGGCGCAGGCTTCTTCGAGGACCTCGCCCGCGGTCTCCGCAAGGGCGCCCCGATCGCTGGGCAGTTCCTCAAGCGGAAGGAAGTCGGCAAGATCATCGACGCGATCGGCGCGGCGACGGGCCAGCAGGCAGCTGCCTCCGCCGCCAAGGAGCTCATCCCCCAGATCGGCGGCCTCCTTGGCGGCGGTACGGTCGGCGGGAACGCGCTCGAGTTTCTTGCGAGCGAGTTCGAGCGTCAGTTGGGCGGAAAGGGAGCGGCGCTTATCCATTCGGGGATCCGAATGGATGGCGGCGGAGCGGTTCTCCCTGGCGGCGGGGCTGACTACGCCCAGCCCGCCCCGGGCAACCAGGGCGACGGCCGCGCTTCGGTCCGCGGAATCGCTCGCGGAGCTCCTCGCAACGGCGCCGGGGCTGTCGGGACCCGCGGAATCGCCCGTGGCGCTCCCCGCAACGGAGCTGGCCTTGCGGCGAGCGTTGGCGTGCGCCCTAGCATGAACGTCACTCGGTCTGGCCTTTCGGGGGCGGGAAACGCCTGAGGCCCGGCAGGCCCCGGGCACAATCAGTTGATTTCGCGAAATCACTCCTCTTTACTCAGAAAAATGGCCCCTACTCCACCGACGAGATCGAGCCGGTCCTCCGCGAAGTCCTACGCCCTAATTCCAGCGCTGGAATTAGGGCCGGCAACTCATACCAGGGCCTTCTGATGGGATCCGACTCCGTCCCCGCCACGCCCCCCGGCGGAACCTACCTCGTCAACCTCGACAGCCGGTCAGGGGGCGGGACCCACTGGGGAATCCTCCGACGCTCCGTCCAGCGACCCTCGACGTACCTCTGGCTCGACAGCCTCGGCCTCATGCCGCCCCGGCCGATCACTCACTCGGTCTGGGGGTCCGGATTTACCATCCTCGCCAACGACGCCGGCGACCAGCGCATCACGAACGCCAAGGATGCTCTGTGTGGCCCCCGCGCCGCGATCTACGCCGAGGCCCTGGCCGCCGAGCCAAAAAAGGATTACGACACCTTCATGCGGATCTGCACTTAATCTCGCGAGATTAAGTAGTGTATTTCCAACCTTGGAAATAACTATTAACTTTTTTTAGCTAGCATTACCATTCCAGGTGATCGTCTGGGGGTTCCAGCCGATGAGGCCCGCGGTGTTGAAGTCGTTACTCGCGTCCGCCTCCGGGCTCGGGTAGAACGTCAACACGCCGTCGGCGCCGACGATGACCGAACCCATGACGCTCGTCCCGGTCCCCGGATCGAGAATAACTGCGATGTGCTGCGCCACCGCTGGACGGAACCCGGCGCTGATCGCAGTCGTCACGAGCTGGGTGGCCGTCGAGTTCCCCACGAGGAAGGTGCCGTCGAACGTCAAATGCACCATGGGGCCGATCCGCACCAGGTGGACGTCGGCGGAGGCTGAGGTGCACGGGCCGCTGTACGTGAGGGTCTCGGTCGTCGTGTCAACGAAGTTGCTGAGCGTGTTCGTGCCGCTGTCGAAGCTGATGCCGTCGGCCTCGACCCCCGAGTCCTTGAGCAGGACGCCGTCGACCGTGACGCCCGCGGCGGCGGTGTTCTCGGCGATCGTGTCAACCTCGAGCGTTCCGGATACCGTAGTAGTGGTGGCGGTGATGGTGACCGAGGGGAGGGGCGAGGCTGTGTATCCTATGTAGAGCGGACGGTACGACGTGACGTCGTTACTCACTGCGACGATCGTTGCGTTTCCATTGCCGGACGCGCCGATAGTTCCGAGTGCGACAGAATCCGATCCGGAGGGCGTCGACCGCTGAAACATTCCCGCCCAGACTCGAGACACGCCGTTGCCGCTCCGGAATCGAATGTTGTCCGTGGCGGCCGTACCGTCGACGATGAAGGTCATGCTCTGCGCGCCGACCGTTAGGTCGCCCGACGTGTCGATGTTCAGGTTCGTCGTAGACGAGACTGAACTGGTGCTCAGCGTGCCGCCGACGCTGAAGTCGTCCGATGCTCCGGTCGGGACGAGGTAGGTCACGCTGCCGGCACCGGTCTCTGCAAGGCCGCCGGTCGCGAGTGACGCGACGAGAGTCGCCTCGACGCTCGCACTGATGTCAGAGAGGTTCGCGGCTGTGAGACGGCCGCAGTTTACGTCGATCGACGCGGACGCAGAGGCGTTGCTGTTGAAGACGTCGCCAGTCCCGCAGACGATCTCGGCGGCCTGACAGGTGACCTGGCCGCCCTGGCGCACCCGGAAGACATGTCCGTTGCCGGTGACCTCGATCCGGGTGCAGGTCAGGTTGATGCGGTCGTCGTTCGTCTCGGAGACGACACTCCCGTTGACCGTCGTGATGTGCGCGACGACCGCGTCGAGCGCGCCCCGCTGAGACCGGAACGCCTCGGCGCCCCCGGTACACCCGATGAAGTTGAGAAAGCACCGGGCGCTCCCCCCGCTCTTGTTGAGGTTGACTGCGCGCCCACCCGAGGCGACTATGCCCGCCAGCAACACGCAACCGCCGTCGCCGAGCTCGAGGACCGTACCCGACCCGCTCAGGGTAGCTCCGTCGCCCCGAAGGAAGACGCCGTCCGGGAGAACAACGCTCTCGTTGAACGTGTTACTGCTCAGCTTGATCGTGTCGCCGGAGACCGCGACGGCCGTGGCGGCGGCGATGGTGAGGAATGCGGACTCCTCGGTCTGGCCGTCGTTTGTGTCGGAGCCCACGGCGTCGACGTAGTAGGTGTTAGCGCTTGCGGGCTTGCTCACGAGCTCGCCAGTCGCGGAATCGAAGACGAGAGCTCGGGCCTCGTCCGGTGCGTCCTCGCGCAGCGCGATCACCTTCTCGGAACCCTCTTGTCCCGCGGTCCAGGCCGCGCGAGCGGCCTCATAGACCATCTGGTAGTTCGGGGCGGCGCCCGTGGGACTGACGGCGCGGATACCGACCTGGGGGTTCGCCGCGCCGGCGGCGTTGATGTCAGCGATGGGGTCTTCGGATTCGAGCTTCGTCTTGATGTTGAGTTCTTCGGCCTCGAGAGTGTTGATGATGATGTCGCGGGTTCCATCACCCCACGCCGCGGCGCTCCACGTCTTCGTGGTGCTCGTGCTGGTGTCGTCGATGACGAGGGCGGGATTGAACGGGGCGCTCGTGCCGGCCCCGGCGCCGGATCCCGACGTCGTTCCGGAGATGACGCGCGACATGGTTATTTTCGACTGCTCGGAATTTCCTGACTGTATATAGTTAGTGTAATTTCTTAATTTCGCGAAATAACTAGTGAATTTCCAACGGAGTTGGAATTAACTATGGCCGTTCAGCTCCAGTTGAGCTCCGACAAGGACGGCTCGCCCGTCACGAACGCGGCGACCGGCGACCGCTTCACAACCGACTTGTCGACGCCGGTCATCGTGGACGGCGACATCGAGGACTACAGCGTCCAGGTCGTGACCGCGGCGGCCTGGTACACGTCGCCCAACGTTTCGGCGGTTCTCGGCAACAACAAGTTCGAGTACACCTCGGCGACGGTCGCTCCCACCGGGACGTTTACGATCACGGTCCCCGACGGGCTGTACTCGACCGAGGACCTCACGAAGACGATCGCGGACCTCACTACTCAAAACGGGCATGGGACGAACGACTTTCCATTGTTTACGTTTAACGCGCTCGAGGCGGTCCAGAAGGTCTCGATCACCGTCGACGCTTCGAACACGATCGGCACCGGCTTCAGCATTGACAACACGATCGCCGACTCGCTCTGCCAGTCGCTCTTCTCGTTCCCGTCGGGCGTCCTCGGCCCGACGACCGCGTCGCCTGAGACGTTCACGCCCACCGCCCTGGCGGACATGGCCCAGGGCAAGAACGAGTACCTGATCCAGACGGATCTCATCCGCGGCTCCATCGCGACCGACGGAAACCCCGGCCAGGCGATCCTGCGCCTGCCCCTCAACTCGAGGCCGAACGCTCAGCTGACGTACCAGTCGACGCTTTCGACGCTGTCACTGCCGTTGGCGCGGAAGCGGACGGACAAGATCTCCGTGTGGATCACGGACGGCAATAGCCGTCCGATCACTTTGAACGGCAACCCCTTCTCGATCACGCTCGCGGTGATCAAGAAGACGAAGGACCAGATCACGACGACCGAGCGCCAGATCTAAAAAAAGAGCTACTTTTTTTCCGAGTTAACCGGTGACGCTCTTGCGGTGACCAATGCAGCGTCCCTCCGCGACTCGCGCTGGCGTCGTGAGCGGGCGCTCACACGGCTGGCCATCAGCCGCGCAGACGAACTCACAGACATGCTGATGCATGTAGCACCTCGCGGCACCACCGCGGGTCCGGCGCGTGCATTCGAAGATGTCGCAAACCTTGTTCGGCCTGTGCAGCGGCCCAATGCGATGCCGGTAACACAACTTCTCCGCAATTCGTGCGGGCGTCGTGAGTGTGCGCCCGCAGGTCTCTCCGGACCTCTCGTCATTTGTGGAATAAATATGCGTACATGTCTCCGTGAACCTTCGGCTATACTCGGCATGCCTCGCGCAGAGATGCTTGGCGTCTGCGGTATTAACTTGCGTCGCCGCGCGGTCGCACCGATACCCTTCGCGGGTGTATTCGCAGCTAGTTGCTGGTTGCTCCGCAACTGACGCGGCGTCGGCCGGCTTTTCGGGCGCGGCTGCGGACATAGTTAGTTATTTCCGAGGCAGTCGGAAATAACTGTATATATACCGCGGGAAAATTTCTAACTTAAAAATATTAATTCCAACACAGTTAATTTCTAGAAACTACACTGGAATTAACCAACTACCAACGAGATCTGGTCTGCGGAGCGATGACGCGTTCCTGCCGTGTACACCCAACCCTTGGGGACTCGTCGCTCGCCCTGCATGATGAAGACCTCGCCGTCGATCGTAGAGCCCTGAGCGACGTCGCAAGTGCACCCCACCGCCAGCTCCCATGTCTCTCCGAACGTCGCCGGGCTTCGGTACTCGTACGTCCCGGTTCCGATGCGCTCGCTAGTCCGGTTACCACCGGCGTCGACGTACCGGCGCGTGTGCACCTTGATGCAGCGCGCGGGCAGCTCGACGGGAACGTCGGCGATCGTCTCAACCTCGTATTTTGCCGCGATGAGGCGGGCGGCGATCGCGTTCACCTGACGCACCTGAGCGTTCGTCGCGCAGACGACGGTCCCGAGCTCCTCGGCCTCGACAGCCCTGGCCACAGCTGAGTTGAGATCGATCGTTCGGAGTCCGAAGCTGCTGAGCGCCGGCTCGGGATCGCCGCTAAGGCGCGCCTGACGGAGCGTCGCCTTCATCTCGCGCGTCTCGTCGTCTGTGCTACGGTGGTCGCGGATGCACGAAATCTTGAGCGCGGGCGTGTACCCGGGAGTCTTGTGGCTAAAGCACTTTTCGTCGTCGCAGATCGGCGGAAGTTGAGCCCAGTCTCCGCAGAAGGCAACGAGACTCGCGCCAAGCATCTTGGAGGCCTCGAGGACTTGCGGCTGGTCAACAGTGGGGCACAAGAGGCTCGCCTCCTCGATCCAAACGGCACTCGGGCGAGACTCATGACGCTCCCAGCGTGAGCGCGCGAACGGCGTGCCGTCGCGACCGAGCGCCGCGGATGTCAGGGCGCTCACGCACGTACTAGATGCGTCATTCTGCAACTTGTCGCGACTCACGCGGCTCTGGCGATATCCGCGGGCGACCACGAGAGTCTTGGACGCAGCCGCGAGCGCCTGGGCGAGCCACGTGCTCTTGCCTGAACCGCCCGCGCCTTCGACCTCGACGATGTACGGCTCGTACTCAGTAGAGCTGCCGCCAATCTCCGACCAGTCGCGGTCATAACCCGCAGCACCCTCGACGGTCTTGCCGAGACGCAGGGGCTCGGGCTGCGTGATTTCGACTTCTGTGTCATCCGTGACTGGGGCACTGTTGACGAGGCGCGGCAGTTGAGCGGGGCGCATGGGAGACTTGGGCTTCGTCTTGCGGATCTCCTCGGTCTTCCAGCGGCCCGCGGCGGTCTTCGCGAGAGACCCTGTGACGAGTTGGTCGTCGCCGTTGGGGGGATGCATGTACGCGTCGACCCGCTTGGCCGATTCGCTCCCCGGACGGACCGCTACGGAGTCAGTCTTGACCTTGAGGACATCCTCGGGGTTGCAGAGACGGAGAAGCTCCATGACCTTGACGTGGCTGTAGGCCAGAGCGAACGACCGGACGTGCGGATAGCGCCTTGGGTTCTTGCGGGCGGTCGTTATCCAAGCCCCCCGGACGCCCCCCACAGATCCACGCTCGAGGCCGAAGAGCCGGCCGATGTTGGCGACGACGAGTCGATCACGCTCAGCCTCGCCGGCTGCGAAGAACGTCCGGTCGATCAGGCGACGCTGCGTGAGCTTGCCGATCAACACGCGGAACAGCCGGCGCGGGCCCTGGAGACCAATCGCGAATCGCGGGGCCGGAAGCCACTGGTCGAGATCGAACGTCGCGAGGCCCCGGCGATGGAGGTACGCGAGCCAGACGCTCGGGTAGTATCGGCCCTCGACAAGGAAGCCGAGCTTCTCGACTGCCCAGTGGTTGACACGGACGTTGACGACGCGGCAGAACCCGGTCACGGCAAGCACGTCCTCCTTCGGCAGGGTGCTCGAGTCGAGCGCCATCTGCGGGAGGCCAGGGAACCCGTACGCATCGTAGCTCACGGGGCAGTCGGGTGGCGTGTAGTCGAAGCTCGAGTACGCGTGGATGAGGTCGTAGGCGGTCTCCCCACCCTCGACATCGGCCGTCTCGTATGCACCGGCCTCGATCTGGCTCGTCTTGAGCGCGCGGTAGATCGGGGTCCCGGGTTCCGCCGGCGCGAGCTGCGGCTGTGTGTCGCGCCAGAGACGCCAGAAGACTCCAGCGACACTTGTGCAACGCGCGAAGCGAACTGTCTTACACAGAAGCTCGCGCAGCCTCGCGGGAGTCGGGCCCTCGCCTGCCGGGAGGGCGCCGCGCTCCTGGAGGTCCTCGTACTCAGCGACGAGCGCGTCAATGTGCTCGGAAGCCACAACGAGCTCGGTGGGTTCATCCTCGCACACAATCGAGGCCGTCTTGGTTTCCGCCCGCGTTGCCGAGATAGTACGGCCAGCGAGGATCTCGCGGTCGAGCTCGGCCCGGGGCGCGACGCGGACGGTCTTGACGCGCTCGGTCTCAACCGTCTGGAGACGTCCGTGGTGCTGGTCGACCGTGATAGTGATAAGACAGTCGGAGCGCTTGCCATTGGTCTTATACTCCCACCACTCGTTACCAGCGCGGTCCACGAGGCTGACTCCAACGCGCGTATGAAGCTCGCGTCCAACCGCATCGGCGAGCTCCTCGATATCACTCGGCGCGATAGGTCGGCGGAATTCGTCGATTGCCTCGCATCCCCGGAGGCGAGGCCACTTGCGGATAAACGCCTCAACGACGCAATCGCCATTTTCTGCCGAGGCAAGGAAACCAATCTGCTCAGCTGCGCCCGCGTTGTATGGGTTGGTGTTGGTCGTTGCGACCCGCTCAATGTTCAAGGTCACCCCGTCGTTCTCGTCATCGTAATGCTCGGCACCCACGGCCTGCATCCATGCGTACATGTCTTCGTTCGTGTCTCCGGTCACGAACGGGGGCGCGTTCGACCCCTCGACGCTCACGACCAGGCCAGCGGGTAGGCGAGTCGCGAGGGTCTCCCGCCACGCGCGGGGAATTGTCTGCCCGCGCTCGCGGACCTCGATAGACGCCGCGCCGTTGTCGCGCAACGCGCGGACGGCCTGGTCGACCTCCCGCTCGAAGTCCGCGCGAGCCACAGCCTCGGGCCTCGAGGCCTGTTCCATCTCCCGCTCGACCTCATTCATGAGTTCATTGTAGTAAGCTTCAGCCAGCGCGTCCTCGCGCTGACGGGTGAGCGCATCGAGGCGCTCGCGAAGTGTGGCGGCCATGACTCCCGAGTGAAATTGTGTCGGTGGATGTGTGACCTCTGGTATATACCACCCGCAAACTTCCGGCTAAAAGAAAAAAAAATTAAATAAATGTTGGTCAAGGTATCGTCGGTGGACATCCGGCGCGCGTCGGGGCCGGGCCAGAAGGCCCCTCCGCCCGTTTCACAGCAACCATCCCATAGTCTACCCAATTTAGTTACTCGGCGGTCGCTGTTCCCGTAGACCCCCATACCCTCTCCCTACATAGA
>Ga0114931_10005513_pt1 | contig 15639 bp, 15 predicted proteins | sample 2SBtaG_FD_89579 | JGI IMG/M metagenome (GOLD analysis project Ga0114931, IMG submission 89579) | Deep subsurface microbial communities from Kolumbo volcano to uncover new lineages of life (NeLLi) - 2SBTROV14_V59a metaG | ecosystem: Environmental > Aquatic > Marine > Volcanic | place: Kolumbo...
GTCTTTTCTTGGTTGTCTTTTCTTGGTTGTCTTTTCTTGGTTGTCTTTACGTGCTCCTGCGCACCGGCTTGCTACGGCTCGACTACAAAGATTAGGTGGGATGCGCGTGGTGGCAATCGATCAAGGAACCACCAGTACCCGCGCGCTCGTTCTGGATCAGACGGGTGCGGGAAAGATTGTTTGCACGCGCGAGCACCGGCAAATTCATCCAAGTCCTGGATGGGTCGAGCATGATCCGGAGGAGTTGCTTCGCCATGTGACGGAGTGCCTTGAAGCGGCCGGCCCGGTCGATGCCATCGGTATCGACAATCAGGGAGAGAGTTGCCTCGCTTGGGACGGCAAAACAGGCAGAGCTATCTCTCCGGTCATCGTTTGGCAAGACCGGCGAACTGGACAAACCATTGACGACCTCAAGGCCGACGGCGCGGAGGAGTTGACACTGGCAAAAGCCGGCCTTCCGCTCGATCCCTATTTTTCGGCGTCGAAGCTGGCTTGGATTCTCGATAATGTTCCCGCCGCTCGAGATCTGTTGGCCAAGGGTCAGCTTCGCCTTGGCACCACCGATGCCTTTGCCCTGGCAATAACCGGCGAACGCATACCGCGCGCACCGAAAACTGGTCTGTTGCCGACCCTCGCCTGGCAATCCGCAGGCGAAAACCCGACCTATGCGCTCGAGGGCGGGGTTTATTGCGCGGGTTCGGCAATAAATTGGGTAAAGTCACTCGGCCTTTTTGCGACATTCGACGAGATTAACGCGTTTGCTGCGCCACCCGCCATCGGCCGGAACCTTGCATTCGTGCCCGCGCTGACAGAGCTTGGATGCCCGTATTGGGACGGATCGGCCGCGGGCCTGTGGATTGGCATGTCGCTCGACACATCCGCAAAAGACATGGCGCAGGCGATTCTTGAAGGCGTTGTCTTCCGTGCGGGCCAGGTGATCGATGCCATGAGCGAGCAGATTTCTATCGTCGACGACATTTCCATCGATGGCGGCATGTCGGCCAATCCATATTTTTGCCAGTTTCTTTGCGATGTTCTTCAGAAGCGAGTTGTTGTGCAAGACAAGGGCGAATTGACCGCGCTGGGCACAGCGATGATGGCAAAGGGGACCAACAACGTTAGCGACAGCGAGGTCACTCGGCATAGGAGCTATGAACCCGCCGCATCATATGAAGAAGGCAGATTGCTGTTTTTAAATGCAATATCGCGCTCTCAGAATTGGCGAAACTAAGACGCACACACGCAATTACAAGCGCCCGGCATCGAATGCCCGCCGCCCATTCGACTCTTCCCGCACGTCGACCAGGCGGCCGGACCCGAGCTGCACCTCTTGGCAACCACCGCCGAACTTCAGAGTATTGGTTCCCATCATTGGAAAATTGAAATCGAAAAAGGCGTTCTACAGCTCCAGTTGGTTCTCGCCCACGGGGTTCGGACCGCTGCGTCTAGCCGTATAGCGCCCATCAAGCCATATCGAACAGTAGGAGTTCGGCACCAGCCTCGGTTGCAAGCCGGATGGACGGTTCACCGCTGATCGCGGCTCCATAACCCTCTCGCAGTTCGTCGCCATTGAGCGTAACCTCGCCGCGCGCAACATGCAGCCAAGCATGGCGGCCGGCCGGCAGGTTCTGGATAATCTCCTGCCCCGCCTCAAGCTCAGCCGCATAGAGACGGATATCTTGATGGATGGTAACGGCACCATCCGTCCCATGACGATCGCCGATCAGCTGAAATTGCCCACGACGCTGTTCCGACGGGATCTTTATCTGCTCATAACTGGGCTCTATCCCCTCACGTTCGGGTAGAATCCAAATCTGCAGAAAGTGAACCGGCTCCTCCTGGCTGTGATTGAACTCACTATGGGTAACACCTGTTCCGGCTGACATGCGCTGGACATCGCCAGGGCGGATCACCGACCCCGTGCCTAAACTGTCCTTGTGCTCAAGCGCACCAGAAAGCACGTAGGAGACGATCTCCATATCGCGATGACCGTGCGTGCCAAATCCGCCGCCCGGAATAACCCGGTCATCGTTGATGACCCGCAGGCTGCGAAAGCCCATATGGTTTGGGTCTCGATAGTCGCCAAATGAGAAAGTATGGCGGCTATCGAGCCAGTCGATCTTGGTGTGGTCCCGGGTGTCGCGATCCCGTATGACGATCATAATTTAGGTCTCCTCGTAAAAGTAATTTGAATTCCAAACACGTTTTAGCCACCAGCACCCATGGCCGCGACTACATAGTCCGTGGCAAGAAAGCCAAGGGTCATGGTTACAACCAAAAGCGCGCCCACGATGCGCGGCGGTGCGGGCAGTGGCAGATCGAACCACCGGCAACCGGCACCGATTAAGAGACCGAGAGCCACACCGAATATCACGTTCACAGCGATCACCTTGAGTTAGAGGAGGCACCTGTCGGTCCGCCGCATAAATGCCGGTGCTTAGCCTCGCGGTGACCGGCTACCCGATTAATTCCGATATATCCAAGAGTCATGGAGAGGACCACCAGCGCGCCGATCAGAACGGGCGGAGCCGGCAGGGGGATGAATGCCAGGCGACATACGACACCGATGGTAAATGCGAGCAGAAGTCCAAATACAATCTTCATTTGAGAAAACCCTCTTCAAGCGGAACACTGGCGACAACCTCGCCCTCGCGAGCAGGCGCCAAAAAATGGGCGACACGTGGTGGCATGTCGCCACCGTGGAAGGCGTGAACCCGCTCCTGAAGCACGCGATCAGATTCGGTCACCCGCTCATGATGGCGCAGATGCTCAAGCCAAGAGTCTTCGAGGAAATATTCCAAATAGCGGCCAGGCTCGGTGACATCCTCAAAAACACCCCAGGCATAAGCGCCATCGCGACGGCGCGCATCCGCAAGCAATGCAAGCATTGCGAGAAAGGCCTGAACATTTTCAGGGTCAACACAATAATCGACAGTTATCATGACCGGCCCACGGTCGGGCTCGACCGACCGGGTCAGCACCGGCTCGGGCCAATGCATTGAAGGACTGAGGTCGAGCGCCGCATTGTGTTGCAGTTTGAACGGCCGGGAGACGATGACGCCAAGCACGATGCCGGCCGCCGCCGCGAACAACGCCGTTGGAATGCCGAAGAGTGCAGCCACTTGACCCCAGATCACACTGCCAAAAGTCATGGCGCCAAAGAAGACGGTGATGAAAATCGAGAGACCGCGAGCGCGCACCCACTCCGGCAGCGCCATTTGTGCCGAGACGTTGAGGTTTGAGAGGACAGCGATCCAGGACGCACCCGCGAGTCCGCTGGCCATGGCCGCCGCGATAGGCTCGCGCACTAGCGCAAAGACAACAAGGACGGCAGCCATGCCGAAGGCGCCGAGGGTGACAACGGTATCGGTGCCGAGCCTCGTTTTCAAAGCCGGCAGTAGAAAGGCGCCGCCGACGGCGCCGGCGCCGACGCTACCAAGCAAGAAGCCATAGAGCTCTGGCCCGCCGCCAAACTCCTGGCGGACAATGAGCGGCAAGAGCGCCCAATACGCGCTTGCAAAGGAAAAGAAGGCGACGGCGCGCGCTAGTGTTGCCTTGAATGGTCGACTCGCGCGTGCATAGCGCAGCCCCATCCGGATCGCAGACCAGAACCGCTCCGCGGGCAGGTGAGATAAAGTGGACGGAGACGGACGCCACCACAGAAGGGCGATGATGACAGCGGCAAAACTGAGGGCATTCAACAAGAATGGCCACGCCACACCTAGAGTGACGATAATCACACCGCCGAGCGCGGGCCCGATGGCGCGGCTGATGTTGATGCCGACGCTGTTGAGCGCCACGGCGGGCTGCAACTCGTCGCTCGGAACAAGCTTGGGCACGACCGCCTGCCAAACCGGGGCGATGAACGCCGCCCCGGCGCCTAAAGCAAAAGTAAAAAGGAGCAACAATAGCGGCGTCATGGCGCCGGAGAGAACGACCAGGCCCATGGAAGCCGCTGTCATCATCATGGCCGCCGCTATCACCAGCAAAATCCTGCGCCGATCGATAATATCGGCAAGTGCACCAGCGGGCAGAGCAAACAGAAATATCGGAAGAGTGGTTGCCGCCTGGACCAGCGAGACCATCACCGGAGACGGGGCAAGCGATGTCATCAGCCAACCGGCGCCGACATCGTTCATCCACGTTCCAACATTGGAGACGATCGTGGCCGTCCAGAGAACGGCGAAGGCACCGTTCCGGAACGGTGCCTACGCGGCCGCTGGGCGTTCTGTCACTAGATTTTCCCCATTATCAGACCGCGAAGCAGGAACAGCCGAGCGCACCCCAGAAGGCGCCTTTATCCGCGACCGGAATCGGGTTTGCCCAGGCGATTTGATGATTGTGGCCATGCATGCCGCAGGCGGATGCGCACTCATCGTGGCATGCGCGCGCAAGCGGCGCCGCACCGGCGACCTCCGTCCGCATAGTCGGGCTGGGCTCGGCATTGACCGGGCTCCAACTGGGCGAGGCCGGCGGCACAGGCGGCGATCGATCGGAAAAATCGCCTTCTCCATAGACAACCCGCCCACTAACGATAGTGAGCACCGCATTGATACGCCGGATCTCCTCCGGCGGAACATTCATATAGTCGGCGGACAATACGGCGAGGTCTGCATATTGGCCCGGCACAAGCGTCCCCTTGACATCCGCTTCACCGGAGAACCATGCGGAACCTTCCGTCCAGATACGAAGCGCTGTCTCCCGATCGAGCACATTGTCTTCGTCATAGAGGGCGAGACCGCCAAGCGTCTTGCCCGTGGTGAGCCAGTAAAGCGCATTCCACGGATCGTAGGAGGCGACGCGGGTCGCATCGGTGCCACCGCCGACCGGCACGCCCATCGCCAGCATCTTGGCAATCGGTGGCGTGGCCTTGGCGGCTTGCGCACCATAACGATCGACAAAATATTCGCCCTGAAACGCCATGCGGTGCTGGGTCGCGATGCCACCGCCAAGTGCTTTGATTCGCTCGATATTGCGCTCGCTGATGGTCTCCGCATGGTCGATGATAAAACGGGTCGCAAACGGCGTCTTGCCGTTAACACGCTCGAAAACGGTGAGGAAACGGTCGATCGTCTCATCATAGGTAGCGTGAATACGGAACGGCCATTTGTTGGCCGCGAGCAGCTCGACAATCGGCTCCAGTTGGCGCTCCATGACCGGCGCCAAATCCGGGCGCGGCTCGAGGAAATTTTCAAAATCCGCCGCCGACCAAGTGAGGTTCTCGCCGGCGCCATTCATGCGCAGCATCGCATCGCCCGCCCCCGGTTCGGTTAAGGTCAGCCAACGCTCGTAATCGCTGAGTTCCTTACCCGCGGTTTGGGCAAAAAGGTTGTAAGCGATACGCACGGTAAGCTGATCGGCCGCGCGCAGTTTTTGCACGACGTCATAATCCTCAGGGTAATTCTGGCCACCACCGCCAGCGTCAATCACGCTGGTGATACCAAGCCGGTTGAGTTCGCGCATGAAGTGCCGGGTCGAATTGAGCTGATCCTCAAGCGGAAGTTTCGGTCCTTGCGCCAGCGTCGAATACAAAATGAGGGCGGACGGGGTGGCGATGAGCAGGCCGGTCGGCTCACCGTTCGCGCCATGCTCGATCGTTCCACCCGGCGGGTTGGGCGTATCCTTGGTAATACCCAATGCCCGCAACGCCGCCCGGTTCAGCAGCGCGCGGCCATAGAGATGGAGAATGAAGACCGGCGTATCGGGCGCCGCGGTGTTGATTTCGTCCAGCGTCGGCATGCGGCGGTCGGCGAACTGAAATTCGGACCAGCCGCCAACGACTCGCACCCATTGCGGCGCCGGTGTGCGCGCCGCCTGCTCCTTCAACATAGGCAGCGCATCCGCGAGAGACGGCGTCCCTTCCCAGCGCAACTCCATATTGTAATTCAGCCCGCCGCGAATGAGGTGAGTATGGCTGTCGTTGAGGCCGGGAATCACCCGCCGGCCGGCCAAATCGATGACCTCGGTATTGTCACCCGCCAGGCGCATGATCTCATCCGTGGCCCCGACCGCTTTGATCAGGCCGCCCCGGATGGCAATCGCCTCTGCCTCCGGTTTGGCACGGTCGAGCGTGGTAATCCGGCCATTACGCAAGATTGTATCGACCATCACAGCGCCCTCTATTTGGCGCTGGCTTTGCCGGCGGCGACCGGGTCCAAACGCGGCCCGTGCTTTACCCGCTCATCGGCTTTGTGGACCATGGTGTAGGCATAATCGACGCCCATGCCATAAGCGCCGGAGTGCTCCTTCACAACCTCCAAGGTAGCGTCGTAGGTGTCCTTGTGTGCCCAGTCGCGTTGCCACTCCAACAGCACCTGCTGCCAGGTAACCGGAATAACACCCGCCTGAATCATCCGCTGCATGGCATAGTCATGCGCCTCTTTCGAAGTGCCGCCGGATGCATCGGCGACCATGTAGATCTCGTAGCCGCCCTCGGCCATGGCGGAGAACGCGAAGGTGTTGTTGCAAACCTCCGTCCACAGACCGGAGACCACGACCTTCTTCTGGCCATTCTTGGCAAGCGCATCCCGCACCTTTTGGTCGTCCCAGGAGTTCATGGACGTGCGCTCAAGCAGCGGATGGTCGGGGAAAACAGCGAGAAGCTCCGGATACGTGTGGCCCGAGAAGCTCTCGGTCTCGACCGTGGTGATGGTGGTCGGGATGCCGAAGACCTTGGCGGATTTCGCCAGAGCGACAACGTTGTTCTTCAGGACCTGCCGGTCGATCGACTGCACGCCGAAAGCCATCTGCGGCTGGTGGTCGATGAAGATGAGTTGACAGTTGTCCGGGGTCAGAAGGTCAAGTTTGCTCGACATCGGTTTTTCTCCTCCGATCATGCAAATGGGTTTGGCGCCGCTTGGCCAATTATGGCGAATTCCTACTCAATGTTAAGGAGTTAGCCTTCGTATTAAATTATGGTATGCTAGCAACCATTGTAAAGTAGGCACCGTTTGGTAAGTAAGGATCCGACGATGACTAAAGACAGGCCTTCTAGTGTTGCGATCCAAAAGGGATGTCCGCTCGACCGGGTGCTTCGCCTGCTTTCCGGCGAGTGGACGACACACATTCTCTGGGTTCTCAGCAACTATGGCCCAACGCGCCATGGCGAACTTCGGCGCCTGATCGAGGGCATCTCCTCGAAGGTCCTGACCGACCGGCTCCGTATGCTTGAAGAGAAGAAAATCGTCTTTCGCGACTACGAGCCAACCATTCCACCCAAGGTTACCTATGGGTTGACCGATCTCGGCCTCGAACTTGACCAGACGCTACGCGCAATCGAGAGCATCGCCAATCGCTGGTCTTGAGGTCATGAGTGCTGGTCAGATGCCGATTAGGTGCTGTCCGCTTTATTCAGATAAGTCCAGTTTGAACTAACCCATGTTCCCACGCGTTGACCGCTAACCGCTTTTTACGATTCGCGCCACGCTGACCTCCCCCTCGGGGCGCGAATTCTTCTCGTCGGTGCCCGGCATCTTCAGTTCGCCCAAGTCTTCGAGAGTGGCGGAGACCGCGCCTTTCTCGTAAGGCGGAAAGTCGAGCGTGGCATCGCGGAAACTCTTCAAGGGTTGCGCCATACCAAGCAATCCGTTGCGCCGGGTGCGCCGAACTCGCGCGAAATCGACGATCACCGGAATGATCTCCTGTGCATCGCCGGCCTGATGGATCACATCGCCCTCAGGGCCAACGATGATCGAGCGGCCGTAGGCCAACTCGCCGCAGCTGTTGATGTCGAAGAAGTAGCACTGGTTGGTGATGGCGCTGGCGCGCGAGATAGACAGCTCCAAATCGCGGTCGATTGTGTTTGTCAGCGTCGGGTGTAAAACCACCTCGGCGCCCAACCAGGCAAGCGTCCGCGTAGTTTCCGGGAACCAACTGTCGTAGCAGATGGACAGGCCAAAGCGGCCCACCTCCGGCACGTCGAAAACCAAGCATTCGGCGCCGCCTGTTACACCTTTTTCGAATGGCAGGAAAGGGTACATCTTGCGGTAGCGGGCCATCACTTCCCCGTCCGGATCAATGACGGGGGACGTGTTGTAGATATTGCCGTTCGCCAACTCGTACATCGAGCCTGGAATGAGCCACACGCTATGCTTCCGGGCAAGACTGCAGAGGTACGTTTCGGCCGGCCCGGGCATGGATTGGGCCGTGCTTGGTCGTGGTCCGAATACGCAGAGCTCTCCCAAAACGATCATCCGCACCCAGGGGAAGCGCGCCATGGTCTTATCGACCTGGTGACCAATTCGTTCGAGGTTATCGGCAACGGGCGCATCCAGCTGGATGCCGGCGATGGCAAAAGTCGTCATGAGTCCGCTTCCTGTTCCATGGGGTAGAGACAAGCTACCGACCGCGTGTCGTCGATCGACTCGAAGGGCGGTATAGCCGCCAGACATGCATCCATGACTCGGGCGCATCTTGGCGCAAAGGGACAGCCGGGCGGCGCGTTCAGCGGGCTCGGCACCTCTCCGCCGAGCGGCTTAAGCCGATTCCGCAGGCGCGGGTTCGTCGAAGGTATAGAATCGATCAGGCCCTGGGTATACGGGTGCGCCGGATTGGCGAAGACCTGCTCGACCGGGCCGCTCTCGACGATGCGCCCGAGATACATGACCATGACGCGGTCGGCCATGTACTCGACGGTCGCCAGGTTGTGGGAAATAAACATGTAGCTAAGACCAAGGCGATCCTGCAAGCCGCGTAGCAGGTTCAGCACCTGGGCCTGGACCGAAACGTCCAGTGCGGCCGTTGGCTCATCCAGAATCAGAAGCCGCGGCTCGAGCGCGAGTGCACGCGCAAGCGCAATGCGTTGCCGTTGACCGCCCGAGAATTCGTGTGGATAGCGCGCCATGTGCTCCGGCCCGAGGCCCACGTCCCGCAAGTGCCCCTCGACGCGCGCACGCAGCTCCCTGCCGCGCAGACCGTAGGCCGTGAACAGCGGCTCGCCGACAATATCGCGTACCCGCATTCTTGGGTTGAGCGAAGAGTAGGGATTCTGGAACACAATGCTCATGTTTCGGCGCAGACGCTGGCGTCGGGTCGCGCCGATCGCACCAAAGTCGGCGCCATCAAAGATCACCTGGCCATCGTCGGGTTCGATGAGCCGAAGCAGGGACAGCGCCACCGTGCTCTTGCCGCAACCGGATTCGCCCACCAGTGCCAGCGTTTCACCAGTGGCGATGTCGAAGCTGACTCGGTCGACAGCCCGCACCAGCCCCCAGCGCGATCCATAAGATTTGCTGAGCTTGCGAACCGACAAGAGCGCACTCATCAACCTGCCCCCCTAGCCGCTACTTCTCTCAAATGAGGCGCACCCAGGGTGTGATGGCAGGCCACAATCCGTGCGCCGCCCAAAGGTCGCGCCGCCGGTGAACGTTGGCGGCAGACTTCGCTCGCGTGCGCATACCGTGCATGGAAGGCGCAACCCACAGGCAGGTGCGCCATGTTGGGCACCTGACCCTTGATGTAAGCAAGCTCCGTCTTGCCGCTACCCAAGCGGGGTACGGTGTGCATGAGCCGCTCGGTATAGGGGTGGGCAGGCGCGTCGAACAACTCAGGCAGCGGCCCGGTCTCCACGATCGTACCTGCATACATGACCGCGACCCGGTCGCACAGCGACGCCACGACGCCCAAGTCGTGGGTGATGAACAGGATGCTCAATCCCGTCTCTTGCGCCAACTCGCGCAACAGCACGATGATTTGCGCTTGGATGGTCACGTCAAGCGCGGTCGTCGGCTCGTCGGCGATCAGCAAATCCGGCTCGCAGGCCATGGCCATGGCGATCATGGCCCGCTGGCGTTGCCCGCCCGACAACTGGTGGGGATACTTATCGACGGCGAGCTCTGGATCGGGCAGATGAACAAGGCGCAAGGTCTCGATAGCCAAATCGCGCGCGGAGCGGCGCGCAAAATCCTGATGACTGACTATAACGTCGACGATCTGCCGTCCGACTGTAAAGAAGGGGCTTAGCGCAGAGCCAGGGTTCTGAAAGATCATCGCCGCCGTGCCGCCGCGCAGATCCATCAATTCGCCATGGGTGCGCCCAACCACCTGCCGGCCCGCGATCTCGACGCTGCCGCGCATCTCGCCAGGTGGCGGCACCAGGCCGAGGCAAGCCATGGCGGTAACCGACTTGCCACTGCCCGATTCCCCAACCAGACCCAGAATCTCGCCCTTACGAACGGAAAACGAGCAGTCGCGCACGGCATGCACAGTCTCACCCAGGCCGGGAAAATCGACCGTTAGGTTACGGATTTTGAGGATGGCTTCGCTCATCGGATCCCCCTTGTGCGCGGATCGAGGATGTCGCGCACCCCGTCGCCAACCAGGTTAACCGCGAGTACGGTCAGAAAGATCGCCAACCCAGGGCCGGCCGCGGTCCACCAGTAATCAAGGAACTTCGAGCGGGACAGCGCGATCATGAGGCCCCATTCCACCGTTGGCGGTTTCGCACCGATACCGATGAAGCTGAGCGAAGCCGCAGCCAGGATCGTATAACCGAAATCCATCGAAGCTTGGACAATCGCCGGAGTCCATGAGTTGGGCAGGGCGTGGCGCAACATGATCCGGAGGCTGCCCACCCCCATGGCGCGTGCCGCATCGATGTAGAGTTCTTGGCGCACGCTCATGACCGAGCCGCGTACGATGCGCGCGTACCATGGAAACCAGGAAATGGCGAGCGCGAGCATTGCGTTGAATAGGCCAGCGCCAAGAGCCGCCGTGATTGCGATCGGTAAGAGCAAAGGTGGGAAAGCCAGGAAGATGTCCGAAACACGCATGAGCGTCGCATCGACCCACCCGCCAAAGTAACCGGAGACCAAGCCGATCGGTACACCGATAGCAATCGCAACCGTGAGCACACTGACCCCGATGAGCAACGAAATGCGCGCACCATAAACGACGCGGGAAAAAATATCGCGGCCCAACACATCGGTGCCCATCAGGTGTTCCAGCCCTGGTGCACGCAGCTTGTGCGGGAAGTTCATCGCGGTTGGATCGTACGGCGCGATCAGGGGCGCGAAGATCGCGCAAACGACGACAACAAGAAAGATGACTGCGCCGATGATGAGGAGCGTGTTCTGCGACGCGAAGTGGCGCAGCCTAAGGCCCAAACTGGGATGGAATGGCTCGGCGCCACTGCTCGCTTCCACTGCGCTCATGACGCCCTCAAGCGTGGATCGACCAGGTAATAGGCCAAGTCGATGATGAGGTTGATCGTCAGATACATAGTGGCGAGAAACAGGGTCACTCCCATAACTGCGGGAAAGTCGTTCTTGGTGATCGCCCCGACCACATAACCACCAAGACCTGGCCAGTCGAAAACGAACTCGACGATGACCGAGCCACCAAGCAGGAAACCATAGGTCAGCCCGATCACCGTGAGCATGGGAATAAGCGTCGCCTTAAGGGCGTAACGAAAGTAGACGACGCGCTGCGGCAGGCCGTAAGCCCGCGCGGTACGGATGTAATCCTCCCCCAGCACTTCGACCATCATGTTGCGGGTGACCCGCGTGATGATCGCTAAGCACGCGATGGAAAGGGTCAACACCGGCAAGGCCAAGTGGTTAAGCGCACTGCCGAAGGCCGTCCATTGACCTGCGAGCGCGGTGTCCACGATATAGAGGCCGGTGACCCGTTCGAAGGGGTAGTCGAGCAAGATCTCCGCGCCGATCCTACCTTGCAACGGCAGCCAGCCGAGACCGCCATAGAAAGCCATTTGTAACAGCATGCCGATCAAAAAGACCGGCAGCGCGACGCCGGCGATCGACAGGCCGCGCGCACTATGGTCCAGCATGGTGTTGCGCCGCACCGCGGACAAAACGCCGAGCGGGATCCCGATCAAGATGACCAGGATCACGGCGAGCGTGGTTAGCTCGAAAGTCGCGGTCATGCGATCGAAGATGTCCTCGGTCACCGGTTGCCCGGTCCTCAGACTGATCCCGAAGTCGCCCCGGACCGCGTCGCCGAGGAACAAGATGAATTGTTCATAGAGGGGTCGGTCGAGGCCGAGCATCTGGCGCGCGGCCTCGATCTGCTCCGGGCTCGGCCGATGACCGAGCATGGTTTCGACAGGTGAACTGGGAATCACGCGGCTCAGCGCGAAGGTGACGGTCAAAACCCCGAAAAGGATGCCAACCATCATCGCCAAGCGCTGAGCCACATAGCGAGTCATTGTGCCTGCTCGCTCCCCGTTCGACGCGCTTATTGCACGCGGTTCACGCGATAGAAGAACACCGCGTTGTATGCGGGATTCACTTGCAGGCCCTCGATATTAGAGCGGCGCGCGATACGGGTCTTGATATCCGCGTAGAAGATCGCGACCGCGTCGTCGACCAGGATCTGCTGAGCCTTGGCATACTTGGCAATCGCCGCGGCTCTATCCGAACCTTCGAGCGACGTGGCATCGTCAACCAGCTTATCGTAAGCCGGGTTGGCATAGTGCGACAAGTTGAACAGCGCCTTCTCCTCGGTCCGGAACAGCCCGATTAGCCAGTCATTAGGCGTCGGGTAGGTCGGCCACCAGGTCATGGATTGCAGGTTAGGCGCGGTTTCGAGCTTCTTGGCGTTGGACCAGATCGTACCCCACTCACCTGGAAGCAATTCCACCTCGACACCAACCTGACGAGCCTTTTCCTGGAACAGCAGCGCGGAGTTCTTGTACTCCTCCGAGGCGCCGATGTAGGCCATGGTGATCTTCCAGTCTTTCTGCGGCACACCAGAGTCGGCGAGCAGCTTACGCGCCGCTTCGATATTAAATTTCTGCGGTGAAATCTTATCGTTGTGGCCCCACATGGTCGCAGGAATAGCCCCGCGGGCAACTTCGGCGTGGCCGGCGTAGATATCCCGGACCACGGCCTCGTAGTCCCAAAGATGGGTAAGTGCCTGCCGGAATTTCTTGTTATCGGTCGGTGGTTTCTGGGTGTTAATCAAGAACTGTGAGTTTTTCCAGGACGGAATGGCATAGGCCGAGATGCCCTCCTCCTTGTCGAGCGTCGCCACTGCGTCGGCCGGAACGAGTGAGATGAAATCAGCCTCACCCGACTTGAGCATCTGCACCTGTGTCGCGTTTTCGGTTACGATGCGCAGGATCACGCGGTCGAAATTCTTGTCGGTCCAACCGCCCCAGAAGTCGGGGTTCTTCTCGAGCACAACCTGCTGGCCCTTAGCCCACTGCCGAACCTTGTAAGGACCGGTGCCAGCCGCGTTGCCTTGGTTGAACCACTCGGTGCCCTTCTCCGCCGCCTTGGGCGAGAAGATGTAGGCGCCGTACTGAGAAGACGCGATTAGATCGATAGGCGTCGGCTCCTTGGTTCGAATGACCAGGGTATGCTCATCCGGCGCTTCTATCCGATCGACCGCGGCCCAAATGTAGTAGGCGCCTTTCTTCATCGCCCGGGTACGTTCGATAGACGCCTTGGCCGCCGCCGCGTTAAACGGCTCCCCATCATGGAACTTGACGCCTTCGCGCAGCTTAAAGGTCCAGGCAAGTCCGTCGTCGCTAACCGACCAGCTGGTCGCCAATGCGGGTGTGAATTGGGTCTCGCTGCCCGGAGGGTTATACCAGAGCAGCGGCTCGTAGACGTTTGCGAGCATCATCACTTCGAGCGAAAAGGCGATCGAGGGATCCCAGTCCTTCACGTCACCGTACATCGCATAGGTCACGGTGTTCTTCGCAGCTTGTGCGCCGGGCGCAAAAGCCCAACTCGCCGCCACGGCGAGCGTCAGCAATCCCAACCCAACTTTCTTGAAGATCTTCACAATATTACCTCCTCCATCTTCGCGCTCGGTCTCTCGCCAAGCGTGAAAGGCACGCAGCAACAAGCGTGCCAGCTTGAGGCGGTCCGGCTGTTCTGCGCGAGCATCACGTTATTTCAACGGATTAGCTAAGTCCCACAGCTTAAACCTGAACGCGATGTTGAGTCGATTGCGAATAATTTTCCGCATTTTATTCGTTATTGAATTGTGCTGCGCTTGGATTGAACGTGCAAATCGTGCTTCTTCAACAGTCGCGCCACGGTCGCTTGCGAGACACTGAGCTGTTCCGCCACGTCGACCTGGCGGTGGTGTTTGCGGCAAGCGTGGGCTAGCCAATCACGCTCGAGTGCCTCGACCGCATGGCGCAGGCTTGGCGCCTGCCATAGCTCACGCTGCGGTAAAACCGCCTGGCGCACCTCACTCGGCAGATCATCGACGCCGATCTCTTCGCGCCGCGAAAGGACAAAGCCGCGCTCCAACACGTTCTCGAGTTCGCGCACATTGCCCGGGAAATCATAGCGGCACAGCAGTTCCAGCACCTCGGGCGAAACGTGGTGCGCAATGCCGTAACGCGCCCCAAGCCGATCGAGAATATTGTGGACCAGCGGCGGGATATCCTCTCGCCGCTCCCGGAGCGCCGGCAGCGCGAGCGGCACTACGTTGAGCCGGAACCACAAGTCCTCGCGAAACTTGCCGGACTTAACATATTCGCCGAGATCTTGATTGGTGGCGGTGATGATCCGCACGTCGACGCTATGCACTTTGGTGCCGCCGACCCGAATGAACCCCTGGGTATCGAAAAATGTCAGCAACTTGACCTGGACGTCGAGCGGAAAGGCATCGATCTCGTCCAAGAACAGCGTGCCGCCGTCGGCGACCTCGATCAGCCCCGACTTGCCTCCCTTCTGGGCGCCGGTAAAGGCGCCGGTCACATAGCCGAACAGCTCAGCCTCGATCAGCGTTTGGGGAATGGCACCACAGTTGAGCGACATGAATGGCCGATCGTGCCGGCTGGAGCCCTCGTGAATGACGCGCGCGATCAGGCTTTTGCCCGATCCCGTCGGGCCGGTCAGCAGTACCGTGGCATCGAAGTCCGCGACCCTCAGCGCGGTCTCCATGGCCCGTGCCATCGCTTCGCTCTCAGCCACGATCTCCTTCATCTTCAGATCTCGTAGTTTCATGGCCAACAATTCGGAGTTGATTTTACGGTTGAGTTGATGGTTCCGATCCAACTCCTCGCGCAGCAGGTTTAGCTCGGTCAGATCCCGTTCACTGCCGACCACGTAGGTGATCTCGCCATCATCGCCGAACACCGGCACGCCATTGACCAGCAGGGTCCGCCCCGAGCGTACCTTTTGATTGATGGCCACGGGCCGGCGTTCCCTGAGCACGCGGCTGGTCACGTCGGCATCGTAATTGCCCTGTACCAGGAGTTCCTCGACGGTCTTGCCGCAGACCTCCTCGCGCTTGATGTCGTTCAGTTGCTCGCAGGCGCTATTGATCCAAAGCAGCCGGGGCGTCGCGTCGCAAACCCAGACACCGTCCGCCATGGCCTCGAATATGGATACCAGCTGCCTGATCTGATCGGCGCCGAAAGCATCGCCCAGATCCAAACGCGGCATTGAATCCTCCTCCCGCAATGTCATTATTCAATATTGAATAAGACTATACCGCCGAATGGGGAAGGCGTTCAACGACGTCGAGTCTCAGCCGCTATATTTTGATATGATCTGATTTCATCCGATTTTATTGAGAGACCCGAGAGATAGGTGACGTTTTGGACTTGTCTGGATAAAGTGGACAGTACCGTGCTCTTAGGCGGCTAGTTTTTCATACGCCGCGGGGCTGATATTGCCAAGTGCGGAATGTCTGCGCCTTGGGTTGTAGAAGTCA
>Ga0114931_10005514_pt1 | contig 15637 bp, 7 predicted proteins | sample 2SBtaG_FD_89579 | JGI IMG/M metagenome (GOLD analysis project Ga0114931, IMG submission 89579) | Deep subsurface microbial communities from Kolumbo volcano to uncover new lineages of life (NeLLi) - 2SBTROV14_V59a metaG | ecosystem: Environmental > Aquatic > Marine > Volcanic | place: Kolumbo...
CAGGTGCCGTCGACACAGAATCCGCTGCCGCAGTCGGGTTCGTCGAGGCACTCCGACCCATTGTCCAGCGTCGGGATACACAACCCTTCGAAGCCGGCGACGTCACAGCGTCCCTCCGGACAGCGGTCTTCGCAGCAAAAACCGTTGACGCAGGTTCCGTCGTCACCCGGGTCTGGAATATCGAAACACTCGTTGTCGAAGTCGCACGGGATCGGCGGAACAGCCGGCGCGACGCGCTGACAGATTCCCTCGCGGCGCGGAATCGCACAGCTCTCGTTGTCGTTGCATGACGAGGCACAGCAAACACCCTCGATACAAATTCCCGACAAACACTCGCCGCCGACGACGCAGAGGTCACCATTGCCGAGCTCGCCGGGGGTCGAGGCGTTGACGAAGGACGTGATGTTACTGGCGCGCTGGAAGCCGGCGGCGAGGTCGATCAGATCGTCGCCATTGAGATTGGCGGCGATCGCCGAGCGAGGAATCTTCGGCGAGCGCAGCACCGGACCGGGAACGAATTGTCCGTCACCGCGGCCGGCAAAAATCGATATGGCATCGTTCTCGATACCCGATCCTGTGCCGACGCGGCGCGGATCGGTCATGAAAATGGCCAGGTCGATGGTACCGTTGTTGTCGAAGTCGCCGGTCGCGAGAGCGCGCGAGCGACAGGTGGCGCCACCGGTGAAGAACGGACACGGAGCCTCGAACAAAGTGGGGCCGTCGAAAACGCCGTCACCGCGGCTGAGCAGGATGTTGATGTCGCTGTTGCCACCACCGGTCGGGCGGTTGATCATGACGAGGTCCTCGAAACCATCCTTGTTGAGGTCCGCTACGTTGAGCGCCTCCGGGCGCTCGCCGACGCCGAAGTTGTCGGCGGGAAAGAAAACGGGAAGGCCGGCGCGCACCTGGTCAAATACCAGAACCGAGACTGATTTCACGCGCGGTCCGCCGACGTTGAGCGTCACGATGTCGAGGTCGCCATCGTTGTTGACGTCGAGCACGACGATCGTCTCGGGCGATTCGCCAACGGCGAAAATCGGACCGCGCGTGAAGCGCGGCGGCGTCCCGGCGTCGTTGAGGAGAATCGTCACGCTGCCGAGGCGCGCATCGGCGACGGCGATATCGGCGCCGCGGACGCCGTCGAAATCGGCGATCGCCACTGCAAACGGGTTGCGCCCGACCGAAACAAAGGTGGGATCGAGTAACCGTCCCTGGCCGTTGCCCTGGAGAACCCAGACACCGTCCTGCCGCTGGTCCGGCACGATCAGGTCCGGGTTGTCATCGCGAGTCACATCACCCACGGTGCCACGCCTGAGAGCAGAGCCAAACTTGTCGACACTGACCGGGCTGAAACCCGAGGGCTGGTCGGGAAACGACAAGAGGACATTGACCTCGTCGCTCGACGGGCTGATGACGATGATGTCGTCGAGACCGTCGCTGTTCATATCCGCGACAGACAGATATTCGGGCTGCGGCGAGATCGCGAAACCGACTTCGGCCTCGAAGAACGAGATCGCCGCCTGCGCCGACGGGGCTGCGAGAATGGCTAACGCAAATGCAATGGCAAAGGACTTCCTAGGGCTCATGCAACGCTCCATTTTAATCGGTTTGCGGCGCCGACGGGATGGTCGCGGAACCGGCTTTGGGGGCTGAACGTCCTACTAACGTCTCCCGCGTCCCCTTGTTTGTCAAACCAATATTAGTGGATTCCCGGCCCTCGGACGAAACCGGGCTGGATCCCGCCCGGCCTCGGAATCTCTTATCTTCCGGGTGGTTCCCGCGCCGCGCCAGCATATCATGACCGCGCCGACTCGGCCGCGACGCCGTACCCCAAAGCCCAGCGCCGCGGTCGCCGCTCGCACGCGAATGGATCGAATCGAATGGATCGAATGGATCGATCGGGGGGCCGGGCTACGAGTTCCCGATCGCTTGCTCGGAGAAGCCCTCTTCGACCTCGAAGCCCATCCTGGCAATCATCGCGTGGGCGTCGCGGTAGGCCTGTCCCGGGGTCGTCAGATAGCCTTCGACAAAGATCGAGTTGGCGGCAAAGAGGGCCTCCGACTGGAACTCCCGCAGGTTGCGCTCGCGGCCACCGGCGACGCGAATCTCGGTCGCGGGGTTAGTCAGGCGAAACAGGCACAGCGCGCGCAGGCACTTCTGTGGCGTGAGATCGTCGCGGTCGCCGAGCGGCGTACCCGCGACCGGGTGGAGGAAATTCACCGGCAGCGAATCGACTCCGATATCGCTGAGAGCAAAGGCGAGCTCGACGATGTCCTCATCGGTCTCGCCCATGCCGAGAATGCCGCCGCAACACGTGTTGAGGCCGGCGCGCTTGACGTTGGCCACGGTGCGCACGCGGTCGGCGTAGGTGTGCGTGGTGCAAATCTCGGGATGGTGGCGTTCGCTGGTATTGAGGTTGTGGTTGACCCAACCGACGCCCGCGTTCTTCAGCGAAATCGCCTGCTCCTCGTCCATCAGACCGGCCGACACGCACAGCTCGATCTCGGGGTACTCCGACTTGATACGCCGCGCCGCGTCGGAGAAGCGTTCGATGTCGCGCTCGCTCGGACCTCGCCCGCTGGTCACCATGCAATAGCGACGGGCGCCGGTAGCGACCGCGCGACGCGCCCCTTCGAGGAGCTGCTCGGCCGAGTCGATCTGGTATTTCGGGATGTCGGCCTTGGAGACCGACGATTGCGAACAGTAGTGGCAGTCCTCCGGGCACAGGCCGCTGCGCGCGTTGCGCAAGAGGCACAACTTCACCCGCCGCCCGTAGTGGCGCTCGCGCACGCGCAGGGTCGCGCGCAACAGCGCCGGCGTGTCGTCGTCCGATACCCGCAGGACACGCAGGGCTGAATCGCGATCGACGCCAGCTCCGGCAAGCACCGCGTCGGCGAGATCTTCCGCCCAGAATCTACTCTCACCACCTGTCGTCGCCTGGCCCATCCGTCGTCGCTAGCAACGGGGCACGGCCGAATCAAGCGCGGCGGCGCAGGCGGCCAGCCCGGGAACCTGGTGAACCCCCGTATACCCGGTGGAACGGGGCGTATGGGAGATTGGCGCGGATTGCGGCGACGCCGAACCGTGAGGCCCGGCGTCGCCGCTGTCGGTGGGTCAGACCGGCGCAGGGGGGGATCGCGTGGCATCCACGCGACTCGCACCGGCCCGACCCGTGCCAACACCCTACCGCCGCCGCCAGCGTTCGCGCCGCCTACTCACCGCGCACGGTCCAGGTCTCGCGCAGGCCGTAGGCGCCGACCGGCGCCAGCCCATACTGGGCAGAGCCGTATATGGTAACCCCCGAGTAGCTGGTGCCGACGTTGTACTCGGCGCCGAAGCCAACCACACTCGGCCCCGCGGCACCGCCGATACTGGTCGACGTTCCGGCCAGATCGCTGACGCCGCCGGCATCGGTCAGCTGAACTCCCTGCGAGGCAGCGATTTCGAGGACCTCGGTCTCCAGGCCCACCGAAAATACGTCGAAAATCTGCTTGTTTCCGGCGCTGTCGATGGCCCAGGCGGTACCCACCTCGACCTTGATACCGAAGATGATCAGCGTTGAGGTGCGTACGTTGGCCGCAGTTCCGGAACTCGGCGCCGCGGGAAACGCCGAACTGAGTGTTCCGAGGCGGAAGCCGGAGCCGATCGAGGAGTCCGCGCGGGTATCTGCAATCGGTTGGAACGCCGATACCGGCGACGACGGTTTCGCACCGACTCCGGCCTTGGAATCCGACAGTCCACCGAACGCCGCCGCGACGATCTGCAACGCACCGAGAGAGCCGGCGGCGTATTCGCCACCGCGAAACGACTCTACGGTATTGTAAACACCGTAACCGGCGGCGGCGGCACGCAACGCAGTCACGGCCCCCTGCGCCCAGCCTCCCAGGGTTCCAACCGCCTCGCCTGCCGGTCCGAGCAACCCCGCAGTGACCACCGACGTGGCACCGCCGATCAAACCGACCTCGAGCGATTCCCCGAGATTCGCGCCGTCGATCGCCGCTTTCGCGGCGCCGAGCACGAACCCGACGGCGAAGGTAACGAGCAGAAAGCAGAGGAGCTCGCACTCGCCGCTCGGGTCCTCACCGTTGACGGGATCCCAGCCGACATAGGAGTACGGATTGGCGAACTCACCGGCCGGGTCGGGAGTGAGAAAAGCACCCAGCAGGGGATCGTAAAAACGCGCCCCCGCGTACACCAGTCCCGTGCTCAGATCGCGCTCGTGGCCCGTGTACTCGAAACGCAGGCCGTTCGGCCCCGGTTGACCGATCGGGTTGCCGTCGCCGTCCCAACGCCCCCTCACTTCGCCGTAGGGCATGTAGCGAATCTGCTCGACCACCGCACCGTCCTGGTCGGTGATGAGCATGGTCGATCCGAGATGATCGGTGTGGAAATGGTTCAGACCGACCGGGCTCGGCGGCGGGCCACCGCACTGCGCCGAAGCTGGCCGCACCACGAACGGCCACGGCATCACGGTAATCGCAAACACGAAGGCCAGCGCTCCCGCGTGCGCGCGACGCACCCGGATCCCGACCACGCGCCGGCTGCCGCGCCGGCGCGCAAACACCAGTACGCACAGCAGCAACACCGTGCCGAGCACCGCCACCGTCTGTCCTGCCGGGGCGATCTCGAGTAACATCACCGGCCGCCCGTGCCAGCTACTGGCAACTCGCACCAATCCGGAGTCCAGCCCGGCGACCTGCCAACTCAGGTCGGCACCGGTCCGGGTGGCGACCCGCACGCCACCGAGAAAATACGACTTCAGCATACGCCGGTCGGGCGTCGTCTGTATCAGGTCGTTGTAGTATCGCGTCACCTGCGCGCTGCCGCCGCTACGAACGATGCGGACACGCCGTTTGCCCTCGTGGTCGTATGCAAACTCGACGGACGCCCCCGACGATGTCGAAACGCTGTCGAGGCGATCCTCCGCATCGTAGACGTACAGGTCGTCAGCGACGCCGTTGTCCACACGGTTGCCGTTCGCGTCGTACGCGATCGGTTGCCCATCGACATCTTCGATCTGGTGTACGCTGCCGCGCAACGGGTTGCCGAAGGTCATCTCGAGCGCACCCTTGCGCGTCATATTGCCCCAGCTGTCGTAAGTGTACGTTCGATCGAGCGCGTCGACAGAGCTATTGAAGCTGGTCAACCGACCCAGGTGATCGTATTCGTACACCGCGCTGTTGGACATTGCGCTGGTATCGAAGTCGCCAATCGACACGATCTGACCGCGCTTGTCGTACTCGTAGAGCTCGGTCAGACCGAACCCGGCACCCGGCAACGATGTCGTAACGGTCGCCAGGCGATGGCGCTTGGCGGGGCCGTGGTAGGAACGGTCGTCGCGGGTACCGTTGCCGTGCCATATCGACGTCGCGCGACCGAACTGATCGTACCAGACGCTGCTGACGTAGACGTCGCCGGCTTCGTTCTGCAACACGATCGGCTGGCCTGCCTCGTCGTAGGTCGTCGTCACCACCTCGCCGTCCGGATAGCGAATACTCACGACCTCGTCGGTGTCGTTGTACGCATAGCCGAACTGGCCGATCGTCGTCTGACCGTCGGCAACGATCGCGCGTTCGACCTCGGTCTGCCGCCCGCGGATGTCATACGACAACACCCGGAAGACGCCCGCTTCGTCGGTAACCTTGGTCAGCCTACCAGCAGAAAACGAAACCGACGGGTCGTCGTACGAATAACGCGTTTCGTCGGCGTCGCACGCCAATTGGCAGGGATACGACACCTGGAAATCCTCTGGCAGTCCGCAGACGCGAACCGGACGGCTGGCCGCGTCGTAGCAGTACTGCACGTGCTGGTTGTCTTTGGGATCGTCGCGGTAGAGTAGATTGCCGGCGTGATCGTAACCAAAAGTCCAGGTACCGCTGTCGCGATCGACGACCTTGATGCGGCGACCGAGGGTATCGTAGGTATAGCGCTTGAGCGGGCGGTTGCTGTCGTTCTGGTAGACCTCGAGCAAGCGGCCCATTCCGTCGTAGACCGAACGCATCGACGAGTAGGGTCCCGACTCATCGTACGTCTCTTCGCTCAGAACCCTCTGTTTCGCATCGAGGACACGCTCACTGCGCAGGTTGAGCTCATCGAACGACACGACGCGTTCGCCGTAGTACTCGACCCGGGTCGTGGTACCGTCGGGGTGGATGGTTCGGTGCAATCGGCCGAGTGGATCCAGCCACGGTCCATCGTTGAGGTGATAGTCGAAGCTGGTCGAGCCGCTCGTTGGTGATCCCGAGCTCGGGTAGGGATAGTAGCGCACGGCGACCCGGCCGCCGCGATCGAACTCCACCCGGTTGCGCCGGATGATCGTCACGGCACCGTCGACGACCGCTCGCACGTCGGCAAAGCGCTCGCGTCCCAGCGCATCGAAGTGGGTCGTCGTGGTTCGCCCGGTCGCGTATCCACTCTGCCGCAATTCGACCGCGATCTTCGAGTACTCGCCAGGGGCGGTCGCCCGGGTATAGGTCGTCGCGATCGCGCACCCGGAGCTGCCCGGGCGCGTCTCGCAGATCAACCGCCCGGCGCTGTCGTAGGTGAACAGCGTTGCGGTCGCCAGGCCGTTGGCTCCCCACGATACCGCGGGACGACCGTAGCGATAATCGAAAACCGTCCCCGATCGGTGCCCGACCGGATTGGTTTTGTACGACGGGTAGAGGAACGTACCATCGCCCTCGTCGTAGTCGATGGTCGTCGCACCGCCGTTGGCGTCGCGCGCCACGACGAGATTGCCGTAACCGTCGTATTCGTTTTCAGTCGCGACCCAAACCCCCTCGGTGTCGAGCCACGACTCGATCTTGGTGACGTTGCCCTTGGACACGATCCCGAACGGCGCACCGTCGTATTCGAAGCGCTTCTCGTCGAGCACCTTCGAGCGTTCGATCGTGCGTACATGGCTCGGCTTGTCGTACGGGAAGTAGCCGTTGGATCCAAAGGGAGACGCGTACTCGGTGAAGGTCTCGACCTCGCGCATCCCGCTGCCGATCACGGAAGTGCGCAGGACGTTGCCGTAGCCGTCGACATCTTTGTTGGTGCTGACGATGAAGCGTGGGCTGGCAGCGAGATCGAAGGTGTAGCGGGAATTGCGCTCGAGCCACACCTGGTCGCGGTCGGTACCGGCCGATCGACTCGCCCACTCGTTCACTTCGTAACGAACCAGAGAGCCGCTGTCGGTGTCCCCGGCGTAGTAGTAGAGCTCCAACAGACGACCGCGGGTGAGTCGTCCCTGGCCGAAGATGCTCACGGTTTCGTTTCCGTCCAGATCCAACTTCGTGACACGCCGGAAGCCGAAAAATCCACGGTCGAGCACCGCCACGGGCACACCTCGACGCAGCTCGTACTCGATCGCCAGTCGGCCGTCCTGATAGGCAAAGGTGGAGACGAGCTCGTGTCCCTGCCCGATGCAGGGATTCGCGCCGGGGTCGAGAACATCGGCGCCCGGCGGCGGCGTGCACAGTCCGTCGTTGAGCCGCGTGGCGGCAACCACCCACGTCACGAACGGGAGATCGGGCTGGCCATCTCCACCCGTGTGATCGAAGCGACTGGTCGGCGCGTAGACGATGGTATTGGTTCCTCCCAGCCCGTTCTCCATCATCGAGAGGAGCTCGGGGGGTTGCCTCAGTGAGTTGAGCTGAACGTTCCAGGTCGGCGCCCCGGCGACGACCCGGTCGAGAAAGCCGTCGCCATTCATGTCGATCAGATCGATCTCGGTACGGCGCCCCACCGTCTTGCGAAGAGGCCCGCTGCCACCCGGCCACAAAGTTCCAGCGATCGCGTCGTACGGCGGCTGCGCAGCGTAGGCAACCGGAGTCAGGCGACCCTCGTGGTTCAACAGAACCCGCCACCCGTCCACACCTTGCTCGACCCAGTCCGGCAAGCCGTCACCATTGATGTCGACCAGGTCGGCGATAACCTCTCCATGGTCCTGGACGGTCAGGCCAGTGCTCCACACGGGCAGCGGCATGACGTCGGCAACGGCGGCAAACCCCTGGCCGGTGTTGCGGTACACCAACAAACAGTCGTACTGGTTGATGTACGAGTCGAGTCCGGCGTCCCAAGTAAAATTGTCGCAGCGTTCGTCGGCGAGGGCGTCGACGTGCTCGAGCAGATCGACCAACCCGTCGCCATCGAAATCGGTGACCATGTGCGTCGTCGAGCCGCTGTTGCCGCCGGTGTTCTTTGCTATGGAGTCGAGCGGCGCCGGAAAGTACGGCAGCGGATCGGCGGCAAAGCCCAATCCGTCGTTGATCCACACCAGCCATTGACCGGTGGTGACATCGACCAGGTCGGGTAAGCCGTCGCCATTGATGTCGATCGTATCGCGAAAAGTGCCTCCATTCTTGGTCCGTCGGATGATCCGATCGGGTGCCGGCCAGTCGATCCAGGTGTCCGAAAATCCCCAGCTGCCGTCCGCCTTCATCTCCCCCGCGAAGACGCGCCAGGGCTCGCCCGCATCGGTGGCAACGATGTAGTCGGTTCGACCGTCGCCGGTGATGTCGAAGGTGTCGACCACGGTGCAGGCCCAGCCGTTCTGGTCGCACGGGCCAGTATTGATCCAGACGTTGCGAATGCGCCCCTCGCTGTATCCGTTGTCGCCGGACCACAGCACCGGAGTCGGGTCGAAGCCGAAGGAGTCGGAGCCATCGCTGACGCCGAAGTGGACGGTCCAGGGAAAGAACCCGCCGCTGACCAGGTCGAGCTTGCCGTCGCCGTTCATATCGATGATTGACGACTGGACCTCGAGGCTGCCGTTCCACTCGCGGAGGTTGGGGTGGTCGCTGGGAACCGAAATCGCAATCGCCTGGCCCGCCGCCCTATGTCCGACACTTGCTGGTGTGTAGACGAAGCTCTGGGTCGGCTCGCCGGTGGCGCTGACCACTCGCAACAACGAGTACGTCGTCCCGTCGTCGAAGTAGTGAAACTGGTACGAACGTACGATGGTGTCCGCTTGCGGCACGTCGACATAGACCGCGGCGCCAACCAGGCGAAACCGCGTTGCCTGCTCGACGCCGAGACGGTGCGATACCGGGATATCGGCAGGAGGACGCAACAGATAGCTGAACTGGACCCGGAAGAAGTGATCGATTCCGTTCGAGTTTCCGCCGTACAATATGCGGCTCGGAAGCGGAACGTTGTCCGTCGTGATCCACTCGATGTCGATGTCGTTTCCGTTGGCGTCCTCGATATGGGTCAACGTCCATGCCGACGTCAGCGAGCAACTCCCGTCGGCGTTCTCCGCGAGTACCGGTGAACCGATTTCGCTGCTGATCCGCGCGGCGGTGTACTGCCCGAATTCATAGCGCAGGCCGGAACGGTCGCGCACCGTCCAGTGGTTGCCCACCGAGTCGAGCTGCGCCTCGACATAGGATCCTTCGACCACCGGGCGATAGGTTCCACTGCCGGGCGGATCCTGCACCAACTCGATCGCACCGCCCTCGGGAAGACGGAGAATGAAATCGTCCGTGTGGTCACCCGTACATCGCGGCACGCCCCATTTCGTACTGCGCTCGATGCGGCCAATCGGCAGATCCCAACCGCGTCCGAACGGACTCGCACCGCGCGCGCTCGAGTAGCGCAGCGCCAGGCGCGGGGTCATGTCCTTGCGGCCGGGCGGCACCTTGATCGCGATCTCCGTGGTCAGCGCCCCGGTGAACAGATTCGCCTCGGGAGCCAGCGCCAGGCCGGTAAACGGGGTTCCTCCCTCGCCGCTGCGGTCCCCCAGGCTGGTGGTCGTATCCGCCTGGACGACGCCGGCAAGGGGGACGGCGGCAACCGCGACGGTGAGAACCAGTGCAGCCACGCCGGCGCGGCTCATCGCCGAACCTCGCGACGTACGCCGTCCGGGTTCCCCCGGTCGAGGTCGACCGCTCGCACCCGGCGAGCCGATACCACCGGCGGTGGCATGCGCAGAGCCGGCTGACGGCCGCGCGGCCGACCGATCGGCCCGAGCCCCTGCTCGATCCGCTGCCGGCGCTGGCGCAGCTCACGGTGTTTTTGGCGCAGGCTGTCGACCGATGCCGGACGCTCCGGCTCGGACGATCCGGCCGCCTCGCGGCGCCGCAACAAGTCCCCAAGCGTCGGTTGCTCGATCGCCGCGCGGCGTTCGGCCAACGCCCCGGTATCCGACGCCAATGCCCAGACAACGGCGAGCGCCGCGCCCGCCGCCAGCGGCAGACGCATTCCCCAGCGGCGACGAGTGCGCCGATTTCGATGATTCAACTTCATCCCGAACCAACCTCCTGTGGCGGTAGACAACGCCCCGGGAGACGACCCGCCATCGCCGCCCCCACCCACAGATGCGTTAATCGAGACGAAGCGATGTTATTTTACGGCTAACACTTATAATTTTTACCAAAAGTATCTAGCCCGAGCTACCCCTGAATTTCGTGCTGATCCAGCTTGAAACCGTTGCTGCACAAGGACCCCATGCGCATTTCCAGGCACCGCAGAAACGACACTGTGTCCATCTTCCGATTTGGGTCCGGTGCTCAATGATGCTCGCGCGCCCGAGCTCGCAGGCGCTTCCTTCAATCTTCTGAATTTTCCAGGCCAGGCGGCTCGGGCAGACCGTTCGTTGAAAATCGTCGACGGCGCTGCAAAGGCTCATGCGATGTCACGACAGCGGCGCGAAACCCTCACCGCGGGCGAGACCCGGCGTGCCTCCTGGCTCTCTCGCACCACGTCTGCCACTGCAGCGCTCGCACGCGGGCGCTGCGGCGGATCGCCGGCGTGACCTGGGTCGAACGGCTGCGCGGCCGGATTCGCGACGCGCTGGGACTACACCCGACGCTCGATCTACACGGCTTTGGCGCCAGCGACGCCCGCGAGCTGACCGAGCGCTTCCTGCGCGACGCCCGCGCCGAGGGCGTCGCCACCGTGAGGATCGTCTACGGCAAGGGCCGGCACAGCCCCGGTGGTCATGGAGTGTTGCGCCACGTCATCCCGCGCTGGCTGGACAACGAGGGATTCGAGCTGGTCGAGCGCTACCAGCGCCGGCTCGACCAGAGCGGCGACGACGGCTACGTCATCGTCTGGCTGCGCCGCAGCGACGGGCCGGCGGATGGCACCGGCGCGGGCCGGGAGACGGAGCGATAAGCTCCTCGCGCAACCGCTGTCGCTCGGCGGTTCAGCCGTGTTCGGCGTCGAAGGCGATCTTGACGGCACCGCGGACGGCTTCATCCGAGAGATAGTCGATCGCCGTCATCGCCAGTAGCTTCGCGCCATCGATGACGCCGCGATCGCCGCGCTCCGAGGCCGCCCAGCGACAGAACTCGCGCGTGTGGAGTGGCACGTCGGCGGGTGCGATCTGCAGCATCGGGTGAATCGACGGTACGATTTGACTGACGTTGCCCATATCGGTACTGCCGGTGACCTGGCCGGCCGGCGTCACCTCGCGTCCCAGCCTACGCAAATTGGCCGCGTACAGTGCGGCGAGAGGCTCGTTGCTGACCAGCTCATCGTAATCCTCGCCCTTCTTGGTGACCGAAACCGTCGCCCCGGTCGCCACCGACCCCGCGCGAAAGCATTCGCGCACTCGTTTTTCGAGGACAGCCAGGTCGCCGCGGTTCGCCGCGCGGACAAAGAACAACCCCGCCGCCCGCTCGGGCACGACGTTGGCGGCCTGTCCGCCGTCGGTAATGATTCCATGGACGCGCTGGCCCGCCGGTATGTGTTGTCGCAACTGGGCGATCGCCCCGTAAGCGGTCACCATAGCGTCGAGAGCGTTGACTCCGCGATGCGGGGCCGCAGCCGCATGTGCCGCCTGGCCGCGGAACTCGACCTCGAGCGCCGTGATCGCGAGCGCATCGATGCCGAGCATCTCGACGCCCGACGGGTGGATCATCATGGCGACGTCGACGTCGGCGAAGGCGCCATTGCGCCCCATGATCGCCTTGCCGCCACCGCCTTCTTCGGCCGGTGTACCGAGCACCCGGATACTGCCGTCGAGTTGATCGCATACCCGCGCCAGGCCGGCGGCAGCACCGACACCCGCGGCGGCGATCAGGTTGTGCCCGCAGGCGTGGCCAATATCGGGCAACGCGTCGTACTCGCACAGAAGCGCGACGCGCGGCCGGCCGGTGCCGATCTCGGCGACGAACGCGGTATCGAGACCGAACGCCGGCTTTTCGACGGCAACGCCGAGGGTCTCCAGATAACTCGCCAACCACGCTGCGGCGCGCTGCTCCTCGAAGCACAGCTCCGGATTCTCGTGAATCCGATGACTCAACTCGAGCAGCCGCGCGCCCTGCGCATCGATCTCACCGCTGGCACTGGCTTTCAGGGAGTCGGTCACCATCCGCTCGCGACGCTCACTCGTCTTCGAGATCTTCGAGAATTCCTTCGGCGAGCTCGCGGACGTCTTCGTCGGGATCGTCGAGCGCCTGACGAACCAACCCGTACGCGGCATCGGACTCGAGATCGCCGAGGACGCTGATCGCCTCGAAGCGAACCTCCGGATCCGGATCGTCCATCGCCGGCTCCAGAGTGTTCGCCGAGAGGGTCTCGGTGTAATCGCCGAGCGCTTCGACCGCCGCGAGGCGAACCTCCGCCTCCGGGTCGTCCATCGCCTTCACGATCGTCGCGATCGCCTCCGGATGCTCGTTGCCGCTCAGCATCAAGATACCGCCGATCCGCTCATCTGGATCCGGATCGTTCAAGATCACGCCACGCAGCTCATCGACCTCCTCGGCGTCATCCTGATCGTACGGCAGATCTTCTTCACCGACCTCGACCAGGTCGGCACCGCGCGTCGGCATCTCGCGGCGCGGCGCGCGGTCCATCACCGCCTTACGCGGCGCCGCTTTCTCTTTGAGCGTGGCGCCGTCCGGGTCCTGATTGCGACGATCGTAGGCGCCGCGCAGGCTGTCCAGACGATCCCGACCGCTGGCACGACCGGCCGACTTGGCGGACGGCGATAGACTCGACGATTGGCGATCGGAAGAATCCCCTTGCCACGTCACGAACAATGCACCGAGCGCAAGCACCGCGATCACGGCCAAGGCTACTGTCGAACCTCGCATCTGTGTGCTTCCTCCTGCGTGGACCGCCGCCGCCCCGCGGGTTGGCCGGCCGGTCCCATATGAATCGGTAGTTGAACCTGATCTCGGAGGATAGCGCGGTCTCGCTGTCGATTGCCAACCCCGGGTCAGGAAAGCGGCTCACTTTTCCGGCGTTCGCCGGCGCAGCGCGGCCGCCGCCAGTTTTGCCGCGTCGCCACGGCCCGCGGCAATGCGCACGAGATGGGCGCGGGCCCTTGCGCTCCCAATCGCCGCCAGCGATCGCACCGCAGAGCGCGCCACTCGCTGGCGCGCATCGCCGGCCAGCACCGCGATCGGCTCGACCAACGCGGAATGGTACGGAGACGCGACCGCAGTCAGGGCGGCAATCGTGACGTCGACGTCGGTCGATCGCAACTGATCACCGAGCCAAACACCGATCGCAGCGTCGTCCACACCTCGGCAGGCGCGGATCACCGCAAGACGCTCGGCAGCCGTCAGATCGGACGTCGCCAACCGCATCAGGGCGGAGGAGGCCGAGAAACCACCGATTCCGTCGAGAATCTTGATGAGTCCGATGCGCTGCGAAATCGAAAGGTCCGGTGTCGCGGTCATCTCGGCAAGTCGCTTCTGCGCGGCGCCGTCGGCTGCGAAGTCTTGCGTCCCGCGCAGACGAAGCAGCTGGCGAAGGGCGTCCGCTCGCAAACGGGGATCGGTCATTTCGAGCTGCCGGATCACCAGCGTCCGGCGGTCTTGGTACGATCCGCCGCGGCGCAACACTTCGCGCCACGCCCTTGCCAGCGCTGGCAAGGTCGCGTCGCCGCTAGCGAAGCTCCACTCTTGCCCGGCTCCCTGGGTCGTGAAGTAGGGGAACCGCGACGCGAGATGTGCAAACTCGGCGTGCTCCGCGGTCGGATCGAGGAACAGCAGCATGTTCTGGCCAACGCGGAGGCGGGGCTCGCCTTCGGCATGCGCAAAGACATCGAGCTCCTGTGCCGGCGAAGCGCCCGCCAGCACCTCGATCACCCGCACCGAAAAGTACTCCTGGTGATCGGAGCCATCGGGCGCGCTCCAGATCAACAGCGGCGTGCGCACCTCTGCGACCAAGATCAGCCGCGCGCGGGCGATCCACTGCGGCAGGGTCCGGCGGTCATAGACGATGTGGGCGGAGGCAGACGCCGCCAGCATGCCGGCGATCAGGCACACGCAGGCGCCCCGCCGCACGGCACGCGGGCCGCGACAGCTCCGCGCCCGTGCCCGGAAAAACCCGCGGTGCCCTACTCGGCGCCGCGCTACCAACCAGCTACGGCCCAGCCGCGCCACACGGCACTCGCTACCAACTCGGCGCTTCAGCTGCCGAGCTGCCCGAGCAGGTCGTTCATCACCCCCTGCAGCACCGGGTCGACGGCGGGACCGATATTGTTCTGGAAGACGGTGCCACAGTCGTTCCACATGTCGCCCGGACACATCCCCTCAGGGTCGGCCTGGCCGGTATTCTCGAGAAAGCACAGGAAGCAGCCCGGATTGAACTTCTCTTCCGGCATCTGGTAGCCGATCTCGTCGTTGCCGAGGCCGACCACGAACTTGTGATCGGCACCCACCATGCGCGCCCGGTAGAGATCGCCGATCTGCGGGTCGAGCTCGTTCGGCGTCACCGCAAAGGTTGCCGGGCCAATGCGGAAGGCCTGCATTTCGCTGGTAATTTCGCCACGCCCGTCGCCGAGACGGGTGAAGGGGCGGCGGCCGAAAACGCCGAGCACGCCGAGCAGATCGAAGTACGGGTTGGTTAGCTCGACCACCATCGTTCCACTTTTCACGACCGCAATCTCCGGGGTCGCGCTCCAGCGGGTCTCGGCTGCCAGAGCGTCACCGGCGCGTTGCGCGAGAATGTTGCCCATCCGCTCGGCAAACTCGAAAGTGCGCCGCGGCACCATCTCGCCCGCGTCGTCCTCGAGGAAAACGTCGAGCGGTCCCTGCAGCACGCCCAGATCGGCGCTCATATAGATCGCCACTCCGCCGAAGCGTTCTTCCACCGCCTGGCGCATATAATGCGGGAAATCCGAGGAGATCAGCGTGTTGTCGGAGCCCAGCGACTCGGGGTGGCTGGCGTAGTTGACCAGAGTCGCAAGCATCTCGCCGGTATCCCGGTCGCGCAGTTGGAAGGACGGCGTCGTCGGGTTGCGGATCGGGCCATCGTCGCCAAAAACCTCGAGTCCATCGATGCAGGCACCCGCCCCGTCGAAAGTGCCGCCTACACACAAGTGCTGGAGCACCTCGCCATCGGCAACCAGATCCGGCTCGCCGGGCAGCGACGCGCCGACGGTATCGCCGGTGGCGAAACGAATCTCGGCCGGGCGCAGATTCGCGTTCGCTTCGAGAATACAGTCGGCGACCGACGCATTGATGAAATCGAGATAACCGAGATCGGTTCCCGAGGTCAGCTGATCCGGCCCCCACAGGCCCATGGTGTCGGCCCCCTCGTGGGTATGCGTGCTGGAGACGACGATCGCATCGAAGGATGGATCGGCGACCAGCGCGCGAATCGTCTCGACCTCGTTGTTGAAGTAGCCGACGACGTCGAGCACCACGAGAGCGATCTTCACACCGTCCGATTCGACGACGACTCCGCGCGCCCA
>Ga0114931_10005515_pt1 | contig 15635 bp, 6 predicted proteins | sample 2SBtaG_FD_89579 | JGI IMG/M metagenome (GOLD analysis project Ga0114931, IMG submission 89579) | Deep subsurface microbial communities from Kolumbo volcano to uncover new lineages of life (NeLLi) - 2SBTROV14_V59a metaG | ecosystem: Environmental > Aquatic > Marine > Volcanic | place: Kolumbo...
CGGGTGGAGTGCCCATAACGCGAACGAAGCATGCCCTTTGGCATTGCTAATGTATTGAAAATATGAATATTACTGTTTATCCCGTTGTTCTGGGACATGGCTGAGAATTGTGGGTAATCAGGTAGCTATATGCCTGATGAAAGGTTACGAATTCGAACCGTTGATGGGATGTCTCTTGTTTTGGACCAGTTTTCCAGTTCTTGGCAAGCTCTACCTGTTCCGAACATTCTTCTTCCCAATCATCGACAAGGGCCCACACGCTATTTGGTTTCTTATCGAACACAAGGGGCGCACTACGGTTCTTGTACTGGACGGTGCTGGAGTTCTCCCGCGTATGTGCCTGAAGATTCGCCCATATTGTTTGCGCGATGTTCCGATCACGCCCCATGGCCTTTGCCTTCAACTGAACATATTCATGATTCAAAATCGCGTTGACTTTGCCCTCCCCACCAAGGTCGTATACTGTCGCGAAGATGACGTCGAACCACCTCGCATCCAGCAGTTCCTGAATCAACCATGCTTCGCGGCCCAGTGTCTGCTTCCTGCTCGAATATTTTTCAACCAACCTGTTGAGCTGGTAGGTCTTTCCAGTTCCAGGGGGACCGTACAGGATTAGATTTATCGCATCTGTTATCTTGCCTATTCCTTTCTTTGTATCTGGCGGCATTGCCGCCTCTACTACTTTTTCCCATACTTTCTCAAGTATCCCGGCCGATCGCTGTTTGATCTCAATGCCAGAGGACTGTGGCGACCATACCTGCTTGTCGACCTTAATTCGCTCCAAATCAGATTCAGTTATGTACGGATCATTCTGTAGCGGATCCTGAATCCGTGAGAACGCCACATCCACGTAGCGACGCGCCTCGCCTTTCTCTGCTTTATCCTCATCCCAATGGGGCGCCTCGTAGGGTTCAGACACAACATTACCAATGGCTATAATCCCCTTGGGCGGCTCCCTGCTCTCACCAGAAACGCCTTGTCACCCGTGCTAACGTCCTGATTCGCACATGCCCACCGGTGAGTCACGGTTTTCCCTTCATGCGTCGCTGCTCTATCATCAGCCAGCGAATCCCACACCCAGTTCTTGGGATTCCAGCTAAACAACCAAGTCCTGATCTTCGAATCACCCCAAAGATCCCGAAGCGGGGTAACATAAAAGTCCAACTCGTTAGTGCCATACTCATCCTCTTTCTGCTTCCGTATTTCGAGAAGGTTCCGATCGATCTCCAATGCCGATAGTCCTCTAACCTGAGCAGCAGTCTTCCCGGAAAATGTCCTGACGATTCTTCTTCGGTCTGTCCCACCGAATATCCGTTCAAATTCGTCAGGAAAAAGTAAAAACAGGATCATATGGCGCAATTGCCGGGCGTCGCATTCCGGTACCTGCTCGATCCACTGAGCAAAGCCCCATCCATAGGAAAGGAGCTTGTCTCGCTCCTGCGCAGTAAGATTTTTGAAGGCAATTACTGTACGGATGAAGAACACCAACTCCCGCCAGCGATTGGTGTTATAACTTGTGCCAGCGCTGCCTACTCCACCAAGAACATCATCCGACACCCAGGCTGAATCCTGAGGAAACGGTTAACCTGACCATTCCCAGATACTCTTTATACCCTCGCGCTTTTTTAATTCGCCGATATTGCTTGGACACAAGAGCATTAACCACAGCATCTCTGCTGCGAGCTGCTTCACTACTGGTTCGGTCGGTTCAAGCTGGGCCTCCAGTTTTTCGTAGAAATTTCCCTCACCTTCATCCGGCTGGTTTACAAAGTGCTGATCCAGTGCCTCAAGGTTAGGCAATGTCCACACCGCTCCCCGGTCGAAGACTGAACCGTCCGACAGCAGCCCGACATCCTTCCAATGTTGAGCCGCATGGAGTATTGGCTCGACTATTTTTTCTCCGCAATATCTACTCATTGAATGCCATCCCGTTTACGTGCTGAAATCATTTACTCTGCTCAACCTCATTATTCGCAATACCAAAGGGGATATGCACCATCGGGATATTCCCTGCTACTGATTGCAGATGCCGTTTCTGATCATCGAAAAAGATATGAGGTTTAAGTACAGTGAGAACTCTGTGCTTTGCCATTCCACCCAGGAAAAAGGTCTCATCAACGCCAATACCAATGTCTTTTAATGTAGTAACAACCCTTTCATGGGTTGGCGCACTTCTGGCAGTCACGACAGCAACGCGTACGATGCGCTCATATTGAGGATTGCGCTCGATTTCCCTGTCTTCGAGTTTTTGCATAAAAGCCAATTTTTTTACCAATTCTGCTAATAACCCCTGATTATGCGGCACATCTGCGTGCTGTGTTTCATGAGCCTCAAATGCGGCCAACCCTCCTTCCCGGTATACCTTTTCTGATTCATCATCAACAATTACGCCATCAAAGTCGAAAGCAACCCTCAGTTCTACATCCTTTTCGTTGTCTTCGACAATAGACGGCAATACCAAGCCAGCAGGGTATCCAGCGTTAATCGCATTGAATACATCAGTTTCGTTGGCGGTAAGAAAAAGGGAACAATTAAAGGCCGGAATATATTCGAACGGTGATTTTCCGGTCATAAAGGAGGCTCTGGTGATATTAAGGCCATAATTTTTAATAGAGCGAAACACACGCAACCCAGTTTCCGGCGAATTACGAGAAAGCAAGACGACCTCAACAGGCTGCTTATCGGGGAACCGTTCATTGATACTTAAAAATCGGCGGATAAAGGGAAAAGCTACTCCCTTGCCGAGGGTATTATCGATGTTAGCCTCCTGGTATTGCTTATATTTCTCAGGCCCTTGGTCAAGAAAGACTTGATGAGATTCACCCAGATCAAAAAGCGCGCTGGATGCAACGCCAACAACGAATTTTCTCTCAATTGGGTAAGTCACTATTCCAATCTCCCAGATACCATTTTATCTTACACCCTTAACACAGTGGCCAAACCTGCCTTCTTTAAGAATTCGAGACGATTGCCTACGAGAAATAGAAAGTTGTTCCATCCCCACTGGACTCGCGTTCGTACCTTATCTATGCAACATGTATTCACTACCGATCCTCATAGATCACACTTCAAAAGACGCTCACTCGCGGGGGTTCCGCGAAGTGTAAGGCACAACCAGGGAGGTTTCGCCAGATCCGGCGGCGGGCGAGTGGTAGTGGACACGATATATTGAAAAAGCGGTTGCCCGCCTATCTCTTCCAGCTCACTCGCAAAATGGAAGACTTGGTCATACAAAGGCAACCCAAGATCCGCTTCGCGGGGGCTATCGTGGACCAGGAAGGCGGGAACGCGTGTTTCACCTTCGATGCTGAGGCAGAGGGCGGCAAGATCGAAGGCAATCACCTTTAGCGAGTCTATCGCTGATGTCGATCGATTGCCCCCCATCTGAACGATCAGGTTCAAGCCGTTGCCTGTAAGCGTTATACTTCCTTTCGCACCTTGGCCTACCAGCCGCCGGATGATGGGATCAAATTTCCGGCTAAGCTGACCGAAGACGCGCGCCTGTTGATCCAGGAAAGCGCCAACGCGTCCGCGCTCGTACTCAATGGTAGCGGTACGTTCACGTAGTTTGTTGTCAGCAATCTCCTGCTGATCAACCAGCTCGGCGAGTCGCTCGACATCGTCGGCCAGCCGTTTTGCCGAATACCAAGCAGATTCGCGCGCGTTGCGTACGTCCTCCAGTTTTTTGAGGTGCTCTTGCAAACGACTCTCATGTTGTTGTGCGATGGCGAGCTGTTGCTTGGCTTGAGTTCGTTCGTTCCTTGCGTTGCTAAGTCGTTCAGTTTCCTCGGCCAACTCCTGCCGGTTTCTATCAAGGCGTTGCCGACAAGCTTCCACATCCGGGAGCTTGTGCGACAGGTCACACCGGCTGGCCAGAACGCGATCGACGGGAACTTCACAAATGGGACATGGAAAGCTCTCCGCCTCCAACATCGCATAGGAGATTCCAGGGTACTCTCCGTTGATCTTGGCGATGATCCGCTCGCTATTTGGGATATCTGCTTTAAGGATGCCAATCCTACGGTCGAGTGCGACCACTTTGGCGCGAGCAGCCTCGTACTCCTGTCGTGCGGATTCGATCTCAGAAGACCCTTCATCTCTGGATAGCCCTGCCACCTTCGCGAGCCGTGTCTGCGCAGCCTGGCGCAATACTTCGATCGCCATTGCGCCCTCGGTGAACGCGTCCTCGACGATCTTTAGCTCAGCCAGCAGTCGCGTCTTGATCCGGTGGATTTCCCATTTCCGATGGCCGATCTCCTGCTCAAGGGCGCGCTTTTCTTCGTCGAGCTTGGCGATTTCTGCCCGCTTGGTCTGCTCCTCCGGCGTGATCGCTTGCAGAAAAGCTCGCAAGGCATCGAGCTTCTCGGTTTGGTTGAGCCCGCGGGCCGGTGAGTCCGAATCCGAAGTAGTCGATCGCCAGTCCAGGACATGGTCGAAGCGGCATTCCTGATCCCTGGCCAACCAGGCAAGAGCGATAGGCCAACTCCTCCGTTCTTGTCGATGACCGGGAACCAGCTCGGTCAACTCCGTTGTCAGGATGGCCTGCTCGACCGCATCTAGAAAGGGTTCAACTCCCGTCGATGCGGTTTCCCCCGCCACAAGCTCATCCAAGCTTCCATTCGGTACCGCTATATGCCGGCGTCGGTTGCCGAGTGGACGTACCATCGCCCAACAGGTGTCGTCGAGCATGACCTCCGCACCAACCAAACCATTGGGAAAGACCTCGCCGATTCGATCCCGTTGATCGTCAGGAGCAAAACGCTCCTCGCCAAGGCAGTAACGCAACAGACGGCAGAAGAGGGTTTTTCCGCCCCCGTGCCCGATTCCTTGATCGTCGGGCGTCCAGATAATGTTGAGACCGGGACGGAGTTCAATGTCCCGGATAGTCTCTCCGTCTGGCTCTTTCCAGATTACGAAGCGGCGTACCCACAAACGAGGGCCAGACATGCCCGGTAGTGGTTGGACTTCCAGCTCCTGCTGAAAAAACTCATGCTGCTGCGGCATCTACCCAATCTCTCAGATCAGCAGGCAGCACCGCCATGACGGCGTCTGTTGCATGCCTCTGCAGGACATCGATCACCATCTTAGCTCGGCCGTCTGGCCAGCCCTCTGTTACAAACCGATCGAGCCCAGTCCCCTGTGCCCATGTGCCCGCCTGAGTGTCTTCGATAAGATGACCATTGGTCCGCAGATTGCGCACAGCCGCGCCCCAGGCTTGGTCGGTACGCGCGATAAATGCAGAAGCGCCCTGCGACAATGGATTGGCCTCGTCGCCAATTAAGCGCCGCCACGTCGCCGCTTCCTCATCATTGAGGTATGGCAACAGCAAGCGTGGTTCGAACGCCAGCAGCACCGCGAGCCGCACCTGTCGGGCCGGCAGCGCTTCGCTCATCGCCTTCAGGACTGCCGCGAGCTGCGTGCCCGTTTCAGAGCGCAGATCCTGCATCGGCCGGGCCCACGCACTGTCGGGCAAGGTTGAAAGATCGACTACATCTGCCGATCTGGCGACCCTCCGAAGTATTGGCGGCGGCGCAGTTAAGTCGCCTCTCTCTAATTTATCCCATGCTTCCAAAACCACTCGCTGGGTACGATATTCTCCAAATTCATTGATCTCCTTGTTCTTGAGGACACGGAAAGTTTCTGATGGATAGTCTTCACCCATCACATCCGCGGGATCCAGGATGTAGCGCAGTTCGTCCCGGGTCAGTCCGTAAAGTCTGGCGTAATAGGCATCCAGCTCGCATTTGATCTGGTGACGGCGGTCTGGGTTAAAGGGAAACGGTTCGCCTTCGTTGCCCAGGTCTTCTGCGAAGGGCTTGAGGTCGTGGCCGGTGTATGTGAGTTCCAGGACGCGAGGGACAATGTAGTCAAAGTCAGTTTGGATATATTGGTCAGGGGCTAACACTGGTAACTGCTTTATTATGAAGAAATTCAGGTTCGCTCCCCCAACTTTTTGTCGCGCAATAAAATCAAGAACTACTGAATTAAGGTTAGCCAGTAGCAGACCAATATTTTTGCCCCATAATTTATTTTCAATGAATAACAATGGCATATTGTTACCGGCAGCCGACAAATAAAACAGACTTGAGATAACGGTGCGTTCGTTAGTTGCGTTAGTGATTCCCCTTATCCCAAGTAGATAATCTGGGCATCTCGCTTCGAGCAATTGCGGGGTCACTGGCCAGATATCGCCGTCCGCTTTCAGTTGCGTGGCGAGTTGCAAGTACTCGGCATCTGTCATCGGATATTGGATCGCTATTTCCTCTGCTTCGCTGACAATTGCCGTCTGTTCCCCGGCGAAAAGGTCATCCCCCGGGTTTCCGGTATCAACTTCCATTAACTTACTCGCCGTGGCCCGGTCGCCCGCCAGCAAGGCCGCACCTGCGGTCCAGATGCTCAGGGCCGTTATCAGCTTCGCAGTGTCTTCTTTCTTTACGGCGTCGAGCACGGGCTTGGGTGCGCGGGTGGTGCGCAGGGTGACCTGCCATTCATCTACCCAGTAGCGGGGGCGATTGTGGTAGGCCGGGCTTTGCTTCTCGGCCAGCGTACAGTCACGGCTTGTTTCGCCATCGGTTTCATAGGTGGCCCAGCGGTGATCGTAGTGATGGACCATCTTGGCCTCATAAAGTGGCAGCCAGCGTTTTTCACCTTTTTCCCAAACCACGCCGGCTTCTGTAGCACCTTGTTGTGCCAGGTCCTCATGAGTGAGGAATAAACCGCTATCGTTTGACATATCAAACAGCCGGGCAAAGCGAATACCCCATGGGTTCTGTTCCGGGTCGTCGTCGGTCGCTTCCCGGATCAGCACAGGTGCCGCACGGTAGAGCTTCTTGGTCAGTTCCGCATCACGTTCGGAACGGAATACCGGACAGGTGTGCGTATTGGGATTGATCAAAGAAAAGTCATTATTATCTAACTCGAACCAGCGCCTAGTATCTTTAAGATGACTGAGTTCTAATGCATAGAAAATTAATGATGAAATTGGAGAATCATTGCCAAGAGTTATCAGTGCAAAAGGTGTATCAGGGTGAATACTCGGAAATATTTTCTTCTGATTATCAAATCCCACTAAGCTGAAAAGGTGTTTCCCAGCCACAAGTTCCTGGAAGTATTCTTTGTTTCCATCATCAGTACTAATCCCGGTAGGTGAAATAAATCCAGCACGTCCTTTAGACCCAATGGCATTCAGAAAATGTTCAGCAAACAGAGCGTAGAGATTGACATCGCCCTTACCTGTAAGGGGAAAGCGGCCGGAAAGCCTTGAGAAGGCGCTGGCGCCCTCCGCCCCATACCTTGCCTCAACAAATTGCTGGTACACCTTGATCTCATTTGCATCGGGCTCGTTGCCCACCGCCATCTCGGGATGGAGTTCGGCCATCAGACGCCCTCTGGACAGCCACTTTATACGTTGGCTACGTTCGGACTTGTTCCTGGCCTGCGCGATCAACGGGCTGCGGGAGGCAAAAAACTCCTGTTCCTGTAGTTTGATGCGTTCCCATGGCGGATTGCCCAGCATGACATCGAAGCCACCTTCGGTCCTGGCTCTTTCCGCAAATACATCCGGGAAAGCCAAAAACCAGTGAAAAAAGTGGTTGTGCTCCGCAAGTTCGGCAATCTGCTCCCGCATGGCATCGGAAATAGGTTCACCGCTTTCGAGCGCGGCCAGCTCCACATTGGTGGGCACCCGTTCGGCATTCTCTTCGGTCTTGGGGGCAAAGAAGGCGCTGGTAAAGAGATCAGCGCGCAGCTTTTCATCCTGACAGGCCTTCCCATGCAACAACTCTTGCCAGGCCGCACGCTTGTCCTCAATCTGTTCCAAACTCTCTTCTGGCAGTGCTTCCAGCCCCCCGGCACAGACCGCCAGCTCGGTATGATGTGCTTTCAGCAGTTGTATCTGTTGCTTGTCGATCTTGTTGCGTTTCTTCAGGGCAGTCGCAACCGGCTTGCTGTCACCCGTCAGGGGTTTATACGCATCATTGGGAATGCCCTGGCTTAACAGACGCGGGTCGAGCACACCGACCAGAGAGTTGCCCAACTGTACGTGAGCATCCAGAAAGCCCAGTGGCTTGCCGGGTTCAATTGCCTCCAGCCACAGGGCTGTACGACACAATTCGACAGCCAACGGATTGGCGTCAACGCCATAGATACAATGGCGCACCACCTGGCGCAGGGCGTGACGGTAGTCGGCCTCAGAGGGTTGATCAGCCCCTGCCTCGATACGGGCCAGCTCGGCGGCCAGACGGCGGGCGGCGGCAAGCAGGAAGTGGCCGGAACCACAGGCCGGGTCGCAAACCCTGATAGCGAGCAGGGCTTCTCGTGGGTTGGTCGGGTTCTCCTCGAGACGCTGCTTGATCACCGGCACCAGTGCGGACTGGATCAGTTCCTGCACCAGTGAATCCGGAGTGTAGTAGGAACCGGTCAGCTTACGGGCATGACCGCTGCTGCTACCCTCACCATCTTCATCACCCATAAAACTAAAGCGACACTGACCCTCAACATTGAGCTGCGGGATTAGCTCCAGTAAAGATTCATAGACAGACCCCAGCTCTTCTGTGTCCATATCCCGGTAGTTGATGCGCACCAGGATCCGGTCGGCCTCAAAGTAACAGAGCTTGAACAGGGCGTTGAACAGATAGTGGTTAGCAAGCTGCGCTTGCTCCAGCATCGGGCATTGGTCTTGCGCGAATAGTCCACCAAGTGCCGGTTGCCCAAGCCGCGGTTGACCCGTAGCAAAACCGGCAAAGGTAATGAGCAACTGCTGCCAGGCATCGTCATGACGGTCCCAGTAACGCCGCAAGCGGGCACGATCGCGGAGATTTGAAATACTGTAACCCTCGCGATAGAGATTTTGCGTAGCGTGAGTGGCCTCAGGATCAAGCAGGATGTCGCGGTCTTCCGTAGTGAGTAAAAAGAGGTAACGATAGATGAGACGCAGTAGTTCCTGGAAGAACCGGTCAGTGCTCAGTTCACCGGACTGTATAGCTGCGCGCAGATCCTTGTTGCCGGGATGACTAACAAAGCCCGTACCCAACAAGCGTAACGCATCTGTGACGCCATAACGCAACTGGCCCAACACCCGCTCACCGTCGGTCTGGCCCTGTTCACGCCATAGTTCCAGATAGCAATTCTCGGGTGTCTTGTGGCCTGTTTGTCCTTGGGGCACCAGGCGCGTGGCATGCAGCAGCAGCCAGAACACGGTGAAATCGACGTAGAGTTCTTCATTGAAGATGCGTTCCAGATCGACTTCGACATAGGCGGGACGGGTCATGGCTGGGTTGTCACGCAACAGGCGCAGGGTAAGGCCATTGCTAACCACGGCCCACAGGCAGTGGTCTTCAGCGTTTAGATATTCCTGGGCAAGCCCCATGGGGGAACGCTTGCGGCCTTCCTGACCATAACGGGGATCACCTTTGTCCAGTGGTTGGTCATCCGCCGTCAACACCAACGGGACGACGCCGTAGCACGCCGTATGAGTGATCGGAAAGGTCCGCTCGCCGATGCTGGCAGGGTGCGTGGATTTTTCAATCTCGAAATCTAAAACTCGGGTCAACAAGGGCGACAGCCAGTCGTCGACGGCAAGCTTGTTCCTGTCGATATCATTACGCGCCCTTAGATCAGTGAACTGCTCCCAGCGGGCCTGCGCGATGCGCCAGTAGCGGCCCAGTTCATCCGCGAGCTTGAGGCCTTTCTCTATCCCGTAGTCAGCCGGCCCCTGACCCGGCAAGCCATAGTGGCGCAGCGTATCGAGCAAGGATGTGGACAATAGGCCACCCTCAATGCGGATGGCCGTGTAGATGGAATCATTTTTCTTATTCATGTACTGACATCCCACCTAGAACAGCGCTGTATCCGGGACCAGCACATAGACACCCATGACATCGACCGGCAGCTGGGGCTTAACCTGATACTCACCGCGCGCATCTGCCGCCTCACGAATCCGGCGGTGATCGGCCAGAAGCTCCTGGCTGCGGGATTCAGCCAGGGTTGCAAAGGCACCCTGCAGCTTCCCTAAGCCCTCGAGCGCTGTCTCGAGCTCCCGGTTTCGGCGGTCCGGCGGCATGTTCTTGGATACGCTGGCCTGCATGAGCTGCAAAGCCTCGGCCTTGGGGAGAATCCGCGGGCTGCTATTGCCCTCAACGGCTAGCGCCAGCGCTTCTTCGGCCAGCATTTCACGGGACTGGCGGGCGCGGCGAATAGTCAGACGGCTGCGCAGGCGGAGCAGATAAACCGTCGTTTTGCTGTTGACTGCATGGGTATAAATCGCACCGGCCCGTGCAACCAGGTCGGTGTCTTCACCACTCATCGCCTGTTCCGCGATGAAATCGGCCAGGTGGCCGACGAGGGGGTGGGTACGGTGAATAAACTCAGCACCGCGCACCGTGGGATAGCTGAAGTCGAGCTTTTTCAGGTTCAGCAAACCAGAGACTTCGAGACGTTCTTTGACCTCGCGGGGCAGATGGGTCAGCGGTGAACGGAAACCACCGGCGCGGAGCGCGTCCAATGGTGCGCCCAGTCTTTCACAGGCTCTTGCCACAAATCGCTGTACGTCCTCTTCCGTACCTAATACTGCAAAAGCCTTTTCCCATTCCGGCATCACCTGCTCCGGCTTGAGGCGATTTTGCGCAAATATGGTGCGGTGCAATTTAGCCTTTTCGCGTGCGGACTCCCATTTGGCATCCAGATCCTTATCCAGCGTTTCCAGGCTATCGAAACCAAACATGTCATCCTGATGCTGTGCTGCCGATCTTTTATGGAGTAATACCGTATTCATAATCGCTTGGGTGATGCGGTTATCATCTTCCGGCATGGGGACACTAACACCGAGCGCCTTGCGGATGCTCTCAGCCTTGCGCAGGATGACCTGCAACACCGCTCCATCGATGGGATTGTCCTCACCGTAAAGCATGAGCGCCTTGACCTTGTCTGCTTCCTGTCCAAACCGGTCGACCCGGCCTTCCCACTGTTCGTGACGTGTTGGGTTCCAACTAAGATAGTAATGCACCATGGCGGTAAACTGCTCCTGAAGGTTCACACCTTCAGAAAGACAGTCGGTAGCGATCAGCAACGGAGGTTTGTCATTCTCTTTCAATGATTCAATACGTTCTCCGCGCTCGGCGGGTGTTAACTCACCGGTAACAACCGCAACTTCGAAATCCTTGAACTGGCGGGAAAGCTCCTCACCAAGATACTCCGCCGTGGCGATATAGCGGCAGAAGACCACTACTTGATATCCCTCCGCCAGCATGCCGGTAAGCGTCTCTTTGAGTTTCTTCAGCTTGGGGTCACCACTGCTTTTAAGCGCCGTGGCGTTGTCTATCATGGCAGCCAGTCTGTCAACATCCTCAGCCAGCGCCGCACCGGGCTCAATGTCATCGGAACTTAAACCCGCATCTTCGGAACCATCCAGGACACTGACGGCGCCCCGCACCTCCAGGTCCTGCAGTGCATCGGCCTCTGTAGTTGGTTGATCACTGTTGAGTGCATTGTCCAGCCGTGTATGCAGTGCACGGATCGCCGCCTGGGGTGAAGATGAGATGCATCGCAGCAGAGCTAAAGCAGCCCACCAGTTCATGCGCTGACGCAGGCTTCCCTCTTCCTCACGCTCCACCAGTTCGCGGGCATACCCAAGAACCTGCTCGAACAAATTACCTAAGGCACCACTGAGTTTGTACGTCACTTCAGCGGTAAGGCGCTCCGGAAACAACTTTCCCTCCTGCCACTCCTTGATGTCCTGCCGCCGACGTTGGACAAAGTGATTAGCCAGATTCTGGCGAAGCGGGTGCTCAGCACTGGCGACATCCTTAAGTCCTGAGAACTCCGATTTAAGCAGACTAAGCAGGTTATAAAATGCTTCCTCATCCCCACTGTGAGGCGTTGCGGTCAACAGGACCAGGTGGCGTTCCTCGTCTTTGGCGAGATCGCGCAGTAATTCAAAACGCAACTGACGGCCTTGACCGGTACGGGAACAGGTATGCGCCTCATCCACAATCACCATACCGGGACATTGTTCAGCGAATGCGTCTCGGCGGTTTTTGTTCTTGATGTAGTCGAGGCTGACAATGGTGAAGGGATATTCGGTAAAGATCGAGCTACCCGCAGGCAGGCCACGTTCGAGACGGGCCGCAGTATTGGTACGCACGATCTCGGCGTGAATATGAAATCGGTTTTTTAACTCTTCATGCCACTGCTCGCACAGGTGTGGAGGACATAGCACTGCCAGCCGATCCACTTCGCCGCGGTCGATCAGTTCGCGGGCGATCAGACCAGCTTCGATGGTCTTGCCGATACCAACATCATCTGCAATTAGCAGGCGAACCGTTTCCAGCTTCATCGCCATCATTAACGGGACAAGCTGGTAAGCGCGTGGCTCGACGGCAATATTCCCAAACGAGCGGAACGGCCCGGCGCCGTTTCTCAGCTTCAGCGTCAGGGCATCGCGTAACAGCAGACCTGCTGCCTGTGTGCTGGCATGCTCAATTGATGGTGGCGGGAAAGTGGCATGTTCTACGGGCAGCCGCTCCAGCCCGATACAGACCTGTGTAGGCATATCGTCGCCCCCACCAATGGGACGCAAATGCAAGATATCACCGGCACTTTGAGGTAGCACTACCCATTCGCGCCCCCGAGCGCGAACGATGCTACCAGGCTGAAATTCGACCGCACTCATAGCCTGTTACCCCTTTTTTCCCGCACCGAAAACTTCAGGATACCGCGCGAATATCGCCGGCCAGCGTGATTGTTCCTTTGGGAAGCGAATGACCATAAGACCGGCATCCTCCAGTTTTTTTGTAAGCGCATGGTCGAGGCTTTGCTGGGTCGCCTGTTCGTGGTGTGGTCCATCGACGTACACCACTGCCTGCTGTTCCCGGTAGAGATAGTCCGGGCGTGTCCCAAACTGTTCTAGTGTCAACTGGGCTTCATCGGGAAGCCGATGACCGTTCTTCTCAACATGGCTGAGCCACGCCTTCTCCAGAGAACTACCGGATAGACGAGCCAGTTGTTCTGACTGGTCAGAGTGAGTTCGTCCACCCGTCGATGCGACGATGGTCGCTCGTGTCAACGCCCGCAGGATTTCCAGAACCTTAGTATTTCGCCGATCGATCAATTCATGATCCGGCTGGTTGTAATAGCTCAACAGGCAACGATAGCATCCGGCTTCACAGTCAGAGTGGGTATCTTCTTCTGTTTCCCAATCATCGTGGGTTTGATAATGACAGATGCGCAACGCCTGGTCGGCCACTTTCGAGATGGCATTCTGTCCGGTGACCAAACGAGTCAAAACGCCTGCCCCGCCTTCTGCTGCTTCGTAGAAAAGAATCCCGTTTCGCTTCTCACGGTGGGGTAACGGCTCGACCATCAACTCGGCCTCTTCGATCTGGAATTCCTCCTCGATGCCGCGCTTCAGTGCGACCTGGAGTGTAGTAATGACGCTCTCATCCAATTGTTCTGTGGGCCTTAGTATGAGAACGTTGCGGCGATCCTCCACGTAGGGAGCAATACGCTGTATATGTCGCTCCTCTTTTTCTGCAGCGTCATTTTGATCGACGGGTGCCTGCTCATCCTTGCTCCAGAATCCTGTCGCCGCATCGATATTAAAACCATAGATGGATTTCTCTTTGCGGCGACGCCACCCCAGGTTGATGCGCCATACCGTAGCAGCAGGCGCATATTGAAGTGTCAGAAGTACTGTGTCGCCCTCACGCACTTCTGCGGTTACAACCCTGAGCTCACCGTCGGCCTCTGCAAACTGAACCGTGGTCTGCATCTCATAACCTTGCCGTGTACGCTCTTCCTCATCGCTGGTTATACGAAAAGCACGTTGAGTGCTGACATTCTCGACGCGGTACAAATTATCAATACGGGTTCCGCCCTCGATTTCTGCTCCGCAAGAGACACAGAGTTCATTGTTCAGTTGCGTATGAAAATGGCCATACCCGCATGCGGGGCAAAGTCGCGCCTCCTCGGTGGTAAGGCCTGGCTGGTCTAAATTTTGATCTCCGCGCACACCTAGAATGACCTTCTTCACTCTGTATTCGCTGCCCTCGTGGTAAATCAGACTCAGCGGACCAAACTCTGATATCGCAAGAAATCGCGGCCGCGCCAGAAAACTGTCTCGCCCAACCTTCCCTCGTCGCGCCGGCATGTAGGCGAGCAAAGGCAATCTCGGAAAATTATAACCAGGTAAAAACCCCTGGCTGGCGAGGTAGCGATAGGTTGAAAAGTCTGAATTAAATTCAGAGCCCGCATTGAGGAGCAAGTCCAGCTGTGTCCTGGCTTCGCCATAGCGCTTGCTAGCCACCTTGCGTTCCCGCTCGCTGGCAGCTGGGTTGCTGTTGACCGCGTGAGCTGATTGCAGTTGTTGCTGGGTCGCTGCATACAGTTCCCGCCAACGATTAAGAGAACGATTGAATTGCACAAAGGCCCCCTGGACTCGCCTCTCCAGCCAGATGACAACAGCTTCTTCAGTCGGTACGTCGGCATTGAGCCAAACACCACGGGCCGATTCGAGCTCGTCTCTCAACATTCGCAACAGTTGTAATCCCCGGGCTGCCGTTCGTTCCCTTATCTTCAGTTCATTCATTTGAGCCACAAAGTCTTCCAAAATAGGCATGGTTTCCGGGCTATTCATATCCAACATGCCATTCACGGTTTTGGGCAATGCCTTCTGCGTTTCATTTAACCATACGGCATGTAGATGACTGGCTATCAGGTCTTCGTTCGCTAAATCCAGAGTTGGCGGGCTCACCTGGCCATGGACCATTCGCACGGGATCCTGAAAGAAATATTGATCATGTGGACTCTTCGCAGCGCAGTAGGTTATTACCAGAGCTGGCTGGCCGGATCGGCCTGCTCGGCCACTTCGCTGTGCATAATTGGCTGGCGTCGGTGGGACGTTGCGCATGTAAACCGTATTGAGTGAGGCAATATCGACACCTAATTCCATAGTTGGCGAACAGAACAAGGTGCGCAGAGTGGCTTTGCGGAAGCGATCCTCACGATCTTCTCTCTGCTTGGGGTCGACCTGGGCAGTGTGTTCGCGCGCTTCCAGCTCAAACAACGTACGCTGATCCTTTGCCAGCAGGGCTGCCATCGTCTCGTACAATGATTTGAAATAGGCATTGTCCGAGTAATAGAGCATCGTGGGCGGCAATTCCTGACCTGATTCCGTATCCAGCGACGGCCGCCAGTGAAGGAACTCACCAATCAATTGATAGCCTTTCAGGTCGTTATCGACCTCGACTTCTTCAGCCAGACCATACCGGACGAGAACCTGTAGTAAACTGGTAATAAATTCGCCGTAATTATTCTCCTTAATCTCGCCAAGCAAAGGGTAGTCTTCTCCCCAGGTTGAGGCACGCTTCAGGGTTTGACCCAGAAGGGATCTGGAAGAAGCCGATACGAGATTGTATTGATTGCGCCCTTGCTGTGGTTTGCTTCCTGGCAGCAGGATGCACGCTTCCTGTAACCGTTCTTCTTCTGTGAATCCCCAAGGTTCCTTCAGATACTGAAAGCTCTGATTACGAAGCTGCTCCTGATGCATAGGATCAAGATAGCGACTCTTGATACACAGACCTCTGCGCATTGTGTCTAGCACCAGCCTCAATGCACGCTCTCTGCTTTCCGGCGAAGTGCTC